>Ga0315309_1002479_pt1 | contig 10748 bp, 13 predicted proteins | sample TDP4_MG_FD_203080 | JGI IMG/M metagenome (GOLD analysis project Ga0315309, IMG submission 203080) | Freshwater sediment microbial communities from Lake Towuti, South Sulawesi, Indonesia - TDP4 | ecosystem: Environmental > Aquatic > Freshwater > Lake > Sediment | place: Indonesia: South Sulawesi...
GCAGATGACCGCGGGCTCGTGGGCTTACATTGGCACGCAGGGCATCCTGCAGGGCACTTACGAGACGTTGGCGGCTGTGGCCAAGGAACATTTCAAGTCAAGCCTAGCGGGCAAGCTAGTTCTAAGCGCTGGCTTGGGCGAAATGGGAGGGGCGCAGCCTCTAGCCGCAACCATGAACAACGGTATCGCGCTGATCGTTGAGGTTGATAAGAGGGCTATTGACCGACGCCTCAAGCACGGGTATCTTGAGACTTGGACAGACGACCTCGACGAAGCCTTAGCCATGGTTGAACACGCCAAGGAAGAGAAAAAGCCACAGAGCATTGGACTGCTTGGCAACGCAGCGGAGGTTCATCCTGAGCTGGTCAAACGCGGCATTATTCCTGACGTTGTCACGGACCAGACGTCGGCTCATGACCCTTTAAACGGCTACTATCCTGCAGGCATGTCGAAGGAAGAAGCAGACGAGCTTCGAAAAAAGAATCCGGTGAGTTATGTTGCTAAAGCCAAGAGGAGCATGCATGTGCAGGTTAAGGCTATGGTTCAGATGATGCGGAAAGGCGCGGTCGTGTTTGAATACGGCAACAACCTGCGGCAGCAAGCTTACGATGACGGGTTGAAAGAGGCTTTTGCTTACCCAGGGTTTGTGCAGCGTTACATTAGGCCTATGTTCTGTGAGGGTCGAGGACCCTTCAGGTGGACGTCGCTGGTTGATCGAGCTGACGACATATACGCGTTAGATGATGTCATACTGCGAGAATTCGCCTATAATGCGGAATTGTGCCGATGGATTACGAAGGCGAAGGAACAAGTGAAGTTTCAGGGCTTACCGGCACGCGTCTGCTGGCTCGGGTTTGGCGAACGCGCAAAGTTCGGAAAAATAATTAACGACTTGGTCAAGAAAGGCGAACTGCATGGACCAGTTTGGATTGGACGGGACCACTTGGACGGTGGCAGCGTAGCCTCACCTAACCGGGAAACTGAAGGCATGAAGGACGGAAGCGACGCCATAGCCGACTGGCCCATACTAAATGCGTTGCTGAATGCGGTTGCGGGTGCTACGTGGGTTTCGGTTCATCACGGCGGCGGCGTGGGCTTAGGCTACAGCATCCATGCTGGAATGTGCCTGGTCGCAGATGGAACAAGGGAGGCTGAGAAGAGAATCGTGCGTGTGTTGACGACTGACCCTGGAACGGCGGTTGTGCGCCATGCGGATGCGTGCTATGAGAAGGCGAGGGAGATAGCTAAGGAGAAAGGCGTCAAGATGCCTATGCTCGAGTGACAGTATGACTCGCACGAACACGGGTGTTTCTAAGACAGATTACTCGAGGATTGCGGGTTACTATGACAGGGTGCGCCCTCAACCTGCCGACGTGTGGGTTTCGAGGATTATCGAGCATGGGGAAATCCGGGAGAATAGTTGGGTTTTGGATGTTGGGTGTGGCACTGGAAGGTTCCCTCTCAACATCATGCAATCAAAAAAGCCGTTGATCTGCGCTCTAGAACCATCCGTGGAGATGTTGAAACAAGCCGTTACAAAAGACGAGTCTAAAGCGATTTTTTGGGTTCGAGGAGACGGGCAGCGACTGCCCTTTCGAGACGGCTTCTTCGATTGTGTCTACATGACTTTGGTTATTCACCACGTTGAGAACAAGGAGGCAGTGCTTAGGGAAATCTATCGCGCACTAAAGATTGGAGGCAACTGCGTTATAATGACGACCTCTCATTTCAGGATAAGGCGACGTGTTCTGCGTTTTTTTCCTGGAGTTGTGTCGATTGACGTGAAGCGTTTTCCATCCATACCTCGCCTAAAAAGCATGATGGCGAAGGTTGGCTTTGGGAAGGTTCATCACCGCGTTGTCAAGTATGTGGAAGACCCTTTGTCTACGGATGAGTACTTGGAAAGGGTTAGGAAAAAGTACATCTCAACTCTAACCCTGCTGAGTGAGGGGGAGTCTGAGGAGGGCTTAAAGGTTTTCGAGAAGAGGGTCAGAGAGAAGTATGGTAAGCAATTAACCCGAGTCATGGGGTTTGACTTCGTGGTGGGAAAGAAATAGCTAGGGAAGAAGGAATCAAAATGCCTATGCTAAAGACTGGCATGTAGGAAGTTTTATAAGTCTTGTTAATAATTAACAAACCATGGGCGATGTAAATCAACATAGAAACATAGCGTTGGAAAACTTGAACGGTGCTCTTCATGAGTTGAAAAACAAGAGGTTTTCCAATGTGGGGCTTCTCTCTTTGAGGGCGTTGGAACAGATGATTGAAGCCTGCGCCTCTAAGGAGGGTTTGCACTTCCATGAACAGCCCAGAACGGCGCACAAGAATCGTCGCAGTTGGTTGATGGCGCATCATCCTGACCTAGTAAGCTCTTGGGACAGGCTTTGGGGTATCTACGGTGAGTTTGGGTATGGGGGTTTAGACGGTGAGAGGGCTGAGCAGGCGTTAGCCATCGTGAAGGAGTGCTTAAACGAGTTGGGTAGAAGGGAGAAGGTTGCAGTTAGAGGTTTATGAGAAAATCGAGCATGTAGCCGACAAGGTGAAAATGGTAGAGGGGGTTGTTGGTGTGGTGCTTTTTGGAAGCTATTCGAGGGGTGATTATGATGAGGGAAGCGATGTTGACCTTCTCATTGTTTTTAGTGACAGAAATGCATTGGAGGAGGGCAGAGAGGAAGTGTACAAGGCGACGTCTCAAAGCGACCTGTTCTTTCAGGTTGTCTGCTTAACCGTTGATGAGTTGAGAGGCTCTTCTCTTTTAGAGTCTGCCATGCGTGAGGGAAAGATTTACTACGCGAACGAAGACGTGAGAGAATTGTTGACTCCGACTCACAGGCCTTACGCTCTGATTACCTACAGCACGGCAAACCTAAGCCCTAAGGAGAAGGTGCTGTTCACTCAGAAACTGGAGGGTAGGGGCAAGGGGAGGTATAGGTATGAGGGACTTGTGCGCGTGTTGGGCGGGTTTAAGGTTGGGAGAGGGGTGATGATGATTCCTATGGAGAACTTGAAGACCGTAACAGAACATTTAGAGAAGAAAGGAATAAGCTACGTCATAAGACACGTCTGGGTTTGACAAGACCTGGGAACAGCTATAGTGAGACACGCAGACGCAGGCTACGAGAAAGCAAGGCAGAAAGCCAAACAAAACAGATCAAACCTCAGTTGTCATAGGCTTAGGGTTTGGCATGGTAAAATGTTGAACATGAAAGTGGTAGGGGAGTAAGAACGTCTGTTTTCATGGTGCTTAGTCCGTTGTTCTGAGTATGTTCGTATGTTTCTATCCGATAATCTAAGCCAATAAACCATGAAGCAAACATATTTGAAAATAAACATGGGTAAGTCTTGACGACATAAGCCTATGATGTTGTAAAAGTGTTGTGTCCAATAGCCTTTAAATGTGCTTTTAGCGTGCAAAACACTATGAAATACTGTCTTTTTTCATGCAATTAGCGAAATTCACAAATCAATGTTTCGTTAGGCATATGCTAGTGTTTTAGAGGGTTTCTTAGAGTGCTGTAGAGGATTCTACAGAAGGGTTTTCAGTCTTCTTCTTGTTCTGACGGAACTGTTTTTGTGCTTAGAACTAGTCGTTGGATAAAGACAAGCACATATCCCGTAATTGTTCCGACAAGGAAGAGTAGAGCATCACCACTTACTTTCCCATTTAGAGTGAGATAACTCATTCCTATTACTATGGCTATCAAGAACAGAGTCATGGTTATGACCATGTTTCGATTATGCTTGACCGTTGCCTCAAAATATCTCTGGTCTGCTTCGGCTTCGTTCTTTTTATAGTCTAAGTATTTATCTGCTAAATGTTCAATGAAAGTTTCTAAGTCTTTTATTATCGGTTCCGTCCACACGAACCCTTTTTGCTCTTTACTCTCTGAAGGTTCTTTAGGTTCTCCCATTGCTTATATCTCCCTTATATGAAACCAAAACTGTAATTTAGCCTACTCGTATTAAAATGATAGGGTAATGTCGTTGAAGGTGTAAAACAATGCGGATTTCATGGAAAAAATTGTCGTTGTTGGGAATAGTTCTCATTGCGTTAGGTTTGTCGGTTATCGTGTTCCTAACCTCTTTATCTCACATTGAAACCGTTAATCAGAATACATTCGACTTGTCAACTAAGCAGTCATACTACTCTGACCGTTTTCGTGCAGAGAGTGGATATTGGCTTGATTTGGACATTGCAACTAATGGAGCGAGTGCAGTTCATGTTAGTGGACAAGTAGTAGGTGAGATATTCAAAGTTGAAGGAACAGCATACAAATACAGTGTTAGGATTCCTCAAGGCGATGTTTATCAAGTGCAAGTTGAGAACAAGATGGGACACTATGAATGGCTTATTATCTGGACACCAGATGAAAATCACTTTAGTGGCAACTTCTATCTAAAAAGGAATGCATGGTATGTTTTGCCTTCCTATATCACTGCATTCGCACTTGTTGGTGTTGGAAGCCTAGTATTGGCTTTTAGCGTTATGGGTTATCAAAAGGATAAACGCAAGGCTGAACTGAGTAGAAAATGTCCTCAATGCGGTCAAACAGTTGCCATTGATAAAACATTGTGTCCTTATTGCGGTTTTGACGTTACTAAATCTGTGCGTTGCAAACATTGTGATGCTCTCTATGATAGTTCCTTATACAAGTGTCCTCATTGTGGTGCTAAGAGAGAATAAAAACGAGAAAAGAAAAAAGAAGGCTATTGTTCGCCTTCGTCTTTCTTGCGTATCTTCAAAATGTCTTGAATCTGCATTAAGGCTCTGCTATGCTCAGATACCTTTTCGTTTGTGGTTTCTGATTGTCCTCTACGTTTACTAAGTTCAACGTCTCTCTGCTATGAAGAGAAAAGTCAAACAGATACTGTTAGTGTTTATGTTCGGTCTTGTTATGTTATGGGGCTGTTTTGGCTATGGCTTTTGCAACCTGTTTTATTCAAGCAGCTTTTTTGAGCGTTCCATATCTCTATGCCCATTATCTTGCCCTTTCTCATCCATTTCAAGATGAACGTCTGCGTCAGCCTCAACAACCTTCGTTTCATAGTTTCTCTAGTGGGATTCTCTTCACTTCTCCGACATTTTCAAAGCTCTTGTCGCTGCTTACAATTTGACCATCATGCTCCACGGCTGTTCCTAGGTGAAGAGAGTCAAAGTAGAAATTTGAAAAACCATAAGCCTTCTGTAAACGTCCTGCGATGGCTAGTGTTTGGTGACTTAGCTTGCAAACACATTCGAGCGGTACATGAGGCTTCAACGACTCAAAAACGTCAATACGGTCCTCCAACGACACGCCGCCCTTCTTCAAGAGTAAGTCAAACTCTAAGAAAGCCGACGAAGCCAGATACCACTGCCCTTCCTCCACTCTCTTCAACGCCCTAACAGCCCTGTCGTGAAGCCTATCTTGCGGATCAACCAAAGCCTTAAGGAAATCTGTCTCCAAAACAGGCATTTAGCAAAACCTCCGATATATTAATATATTTCAGGCAATTATAAGATTATCGGACAACAACCGTCCAAACAACAAATGCACAAATTAGGTACATGAAAAATGACGCTGGCTAAAGTAGGAAAACGAGGAACAGTGGTTATACCATCTAAAGAAAGAAAAAGGGCGGAGATTCAAGAAGGAGACTACGTTGAAATCACCGCAAGGGAAACAGGACTAATTCTAATGAGAAAAGCTCCAAGCCTAAAAGAAGTACAAACAAAAATTGCTGGGAAACTACCTCAATGGAACGAATTGGAAGGAAAAGCCGACGAACTCATAGAAAAGGAAGTACAACCAGAGCAAGGCCAGTCTTAGGTTCAGTGTTGAGCCAATTGAAGGCTAGCAAAATGGAGCTAACGGAAAAGGTTCCAATTGAATTTAACAAGAGCATGGTCTCCATGACGCTTCCTGAGAGGCTAATCCTATACGCGGTTAACTCATCTCATCTGCTTCTGGCCATAAAACCGATAAGCAACCTTGAGGCTCATGCTCTATCAAAAAACTACGTCAAAGTTACACATTCCAAAAACAAATACCTGATAGAGTTGCCCAAGAAAATCTACGACTTCTACCACTTGGATGAAGCCGACTACACAGTGATGGTCTCTGAGATAAATCCCAACGCCATAGAAATACTCCTCTAAATCCGTTGCCCTTCAGAAACCAAAAATAAATCGCAGCTTATTAGAAGAGAATCGAAATTATTCAAAACGCATAAAGATAATTGAAAAGAGACATGTTGCATGGCGAAAAGCCAAGTCGTCCAGCTTGACGCCGAAAAGATGGAAGTGGACTACGACGAAGAAGGAGACGTGCTGTACATATCCTTCAGTCCAGGCACGCCAGCAGACGACTCCGAACTCACAGACAACGACATAATCATACGATACAAGAACAAGAAAATCATCGGTTTAACCGTGTTACACGTCTCGGAAAGACGTAAGAAAAGAAAGACCTAAACTGAAACCCCACTGAAACCTTGCCGACGCCCTTACTCAAACAACATTCGAGTAGAAGAAAGCTAAAGGGATTTGTCCCCTTCTTCTTTTGAAAAATACACAGCCGCACCCTAAGCACCGCCGCGCTATTTCGATGCATACCTTGTTAGAATCGAATTCGCTTCATCCATGCCGATGCCCTTGATCAAAACCTTCTTCCGCCTCGAAGTGAAACCAACCACAATCCCCACTCTCCTATTGAAAATCCTCGAGAGTTCCTTTAATCAACTCCTTGTTCACTCTTCCCTTAACAGGACTCTCCCGACACAGCACAACAAGCTCATCACCCTCAGCCTTCAACTGAAACCGCTCAGAATTCGGCCTAACAAAAACATTAACAACCACACCACCCGAAACCTGCTGCAACTCCGCAGCCATTCACCCACATTTCTCTCAAACAGTCAGAAAGTCGGTATTATTACTGTTTCTAAGCGCGAGTTAATAACATCTGAACACAAACAGCCCGCGCACACACGTTCAACAACCACTAAACACACAGACCCCCTCAACATCTCACAAAGAGTCTAACTGCACAGTCGACTTAATAGCCAAGAAAAGACAAGTCAAAATGCCCACGCAAAGGCAGCAACGTGGCAGACTTGAGCCTCCCCAAAACCGACTACTCACGAATAGCTGGTTATTACGACAAGGTGCGCCCGCCTCCTGCCGACATATTGATTTCAGAAATCATTCAGCATGGAGAAATAAAGGATTCAAGCCGCGTCTTAGATGTTGGATGTGGCACTGGAAGGTTCCCGCTGGGCATTAAAGCCTCGAAAAAAGCGTCAATCTGTTCCCTAGAACCAAATATTGCCATGTTGAAGAAAGCAGCGGAAAAGGACGAGTCCAAGGAGATTTGGTGGGTTCAAGGAGACGGACAAAAGCTACCCTTCAGAGACAATGTCTTTGATTGTGTCTATATGACCTTGGTCATCCATCACATAGAAGACAAGGAGCAAGCGCTTCAAGAAATTCGTCGCACGTTGAAGAGAGACGGCAACTGCGTAATCATGATAACTTCGCATTACAGAATGAAAAGAGGGATTATGCGCCATTTTCCCAGAGTAGTGGCTATTGATCAGAAACGTTTACCAACTGTACCCAGCCTTAAGGACCTGATGGTTAGATCCGGCTTTAGAAATGTCCATTACCACATAGTGAAACACGACGAGGGATTTCTGCCAACAGAAGAATACCTTGAGAGAGTGAGAAACAAGCACATCTCAACGTTGACTCTGCTCAGCGAAGGAGAGTTTCAGAGAGGCCTCAAAATCTTTGAAGAAAAAGTCAGAAAGAAGTATGGTGAAAAATTGAGGCGAATTATGGGATATGATTTCATTGTTGGAAAGAAATAGATGCCGTTTTCACTAGTTGATGCTGCAGAAATATCTGAAGCTGAGTTTGGCGCGCAAAGGCCCGAACTTCTTTGCACGCGGTGTCAAGTCTTATATAATTTGTAGGCGACAAACTATGCTTCCGCAAAGGCAAACTAACAGAACAACGGTGAAATGTATTTGCTAGAGGGCGCAAAGAGAACTAGCCTCATAAAACCTTCATCAATCCGAAAAATGATCGAGCTCTCCGCAGGCATGAAAAACGTTATCCACATGGAGCAGGGTGAACCTGACTTCGCGACCCCAGAGCATATCGTGGAAGCGGCTATGCAAGCGGCCAAAAAGGGTTTCACACACTATACGGAAATGGATGGAACTCTTGAACTGCGCGAAGCCATAGCGCAGAAGCTTGAGAAAGACAACCGCATTGATGCTGATCCGCGAACAGAGGTAACAGTGACCTCTGGTTCTCAGGAAGCCATGTTCATCGCTGCACTAGGATTTCTTAATCCAGGTGATGAAGCCCTAATTCTTGATCCATACTACACTGCGTGCTGGGAAGACACTCAAATAGCAGGGGCAAAACCCATCTCAATTCCACTTGACGACAGGAAAAACTACAGGATAGAACCGGAAGCGTTGGAGAGCAAGATAACCAAGAAGACCAAGATGATTTGGCTGTGCAATCCTTCCAATCCAACAGGGCACGTGTTCCCAAAACAGGATCTTGAAATCATAGCTGAGGCAGCGCAGAAACACGACCTGATAGTCTTCGTGGACGAAATATACGAGAAGATACTGTATGATGACGCAAAACACGTCAGCATGGGCTCCTTGCCCGGCATGGAAGAGAGAACGATCACAGTGAACGGTTTCTCAAAGGCATACGCCATGACCGGATGGAGAATAGGCTACATAGCCGCTGGAAAAAAACTCTCCGCCACCCTGCGCAAACTACACTACTATGCAGTTCTATGCCCAAACGCGATCTCACAGAAGGCAGCCTTTGCGGCGTTAACGGGACCGCAAGACTGCGTTCGAGACATGACAGAAGAGTACAAGAGAAGAAGAAAGTACGTGCTTAACGAACTTGAAAAAATCAGGTCTCTCTCCTACACTATACCAAAAGGAGCATTCTACGTTTTTCCAGACTTCTCAAAACACGAAAAATCAGATGAAACGTTAGCTGTCAATCTGTTGAAAGAAGCAAAAGTTGTAACTGCACCGGGCTCAGGCTTCGGAAAAGCCAGCGAAGGCCACCTAAGAATATCATACTCAATCTCCTACGAACAACTCAAAGAGGGCATGACGCGAATCAAGAATTACCTACAACACAAAACATAGACCATACTGCGAATATGCTGTTAACCCCGCTTCTTCACAGTTATCAAACCCTTATCTGCATCAACTTTCACGATGTCGCCAGTGTGAATGACCTCAAACGGATCTTTTTCCAATCTGTCTACCAGCGGCACCTTGACCAGAAACGCGCTGACAACTAAGACGGTTTCAACATCTTTGACTATCATTGCTTTGGGCGCGAGATTATGTGATGCGAGCTTATAGAGGCCGTCTATCTGAACAACAGAACTGGCTTTACCCGACGGAAACACAAGCACTTTCTTTGCAATTATCTTTCCCGCCAATTCATGGTTTCGCTCACGGATGGCACCTGTCTTGGGATCTGTAAGGTAGAAGCAAATGGGCTCGTGAGAAACGAGAGCTTCGCCTTCGCCGTGGCCCCCTATGATTTTGTGGCATCTCAAAGTGATTTCAGGTCTTTTCATTTCCATCTTCCCTTAACAGCGGCTTCAACACAGTCCGAAAGCCTCGACACCACAGCCTCCTTAAACCTTCGATAATAGGCACATTTGGGCGAATCAGTCATACCCACCTTATCAATGTACGCAATCCAGCATGGCTCATCAATACACGTGTCCACTACAACATGGCCACCAGCCTTCTCAATGGTGTCCACGCAGCCGCCACGTTCAGCCAGAAGCTTAGTGGTTGCCGACGTGCAAATCCAAAAAGACACACCTTTATGGAGCTTCTTCCCCTTCAAGAGCCTCGCCGCTTCCTCCACCTGCCTCAAAGTATAATGCGGACAGCCCAACATGACAAAATCAATCTTCCCACTCGTGGTCTGCAGCTCTTCATAAACCTGCTTAAGGTCTCTGTCAGTAACGGTGAACTTGTCTTTCGGCTTGTCACCCTGAAAAGCCTCTTTAACAGTTGATGCCTCAACGGTGAACTCGGGTATGTAGAACATGGATATGGCTCCGGGCACGTTTGACATGGCGCAGAAGTTTATGAGTTCCTCTGTACTCGGCTGCCTAGATATGCCAGTGAGCACAGGGACTCCATAACCTACCTCTCGACCAACGGCATAGCCGAGAAGCGTGTAATCAAACTCATCATTCAATGCTGCGTCAACTTTGACCAAGTGAGTACCCTTACGATTCTCTTTGATATGCAGCCCATATTTCGGAGTCTTACCGATTATGCCCGCAGCCAATGCACTCTGTGCCGCCTCACGATTCGTCTTAGCGCCGATAACTGAGTTCACGTAAGGCGTCGCGCTCGACTCGGAAAACGCAACAGTTTCGCCGTGCAACGGAATGTTTTCAGACATGTACGGAATGCAACTCCAGCTAAGAACAGCCCCCACTCGCTCATACGCCTCCATCACCCTTCGAGCCACATCGCCCTCAAACCTCGGAACATCAAACAACCTGTCGAAGAACTTGAGGTCATACACCGGATTCGTGCTAGTCGGCACCTTACAACGGGCACCGCCCTTGGCCAGAAGCTCGACGAAATAAAGGTCGCCTTCTTGACCGCTCGAAGCCGCATGCGCACGGCTGATAGAAATCATTCTGTCAGCGTCATACGCGTCTCCAATCGCCATGAGCAATTCAAGC
>Ga0315309_1002480_pt1 | contig 10745 bp, 18 predicted proteins | sample TDP4_MG_FD_203080 | JGI IMG/M metagenome (GOLD analysis project Ga0315309, IMG submission 203080) | Freshwater sediment microbial communities from Lake Towuti, South Sulawesi, Indonesia - TDP4 | ecosystem: Environmental > Aquatic > Freshwater > Lake > Sediment | place: Indonesia: South Sulawesi...
TTTGTTCAGCCACCCCCGGCAAAAGGGAACTTTTCCCTCTATTTACGACCTCTGAAAACTGCTTGGGTTTGATATTCACGCTGCCAATATTCCCCTGACACGGTGATAATAAAATCGTAATCTCGGTATGCCCGTACAGGGAGATAAGGCGCGAAATCAGCGCTGTGTTTCTGCGAGATCACGGAGTAACTAGCGACGACTGGACGTCCCTCTAGTTCGTCTACACTAAAGACCAGGGTGTTAACCTGTTTACCACGACCGGTTACGGGATCGGTAATCGTCTTCACTATAATCTGGTGATCGGTGAAGTGCATCCTGGCAGGTTTATCGGGCTGTAGGATCACGTAGTTTTGCAATACCATACCTTACTCCACTCCGAGGCTGCGCCGCAGCCTCATAATCTCCTCTCTTTTCATGCGCCAATCCCGTGTGAAATAGTCTTGGCGCATCCTTACATAGTCCTCGACCCAGGCGGGTCGAAACTCCACAAGATGCATATCATGCTGCCTGGCGGCAATTTTTACCCAGTCCAAAGCCCAGGGCACGACTAACATCATGGATATTGGCTCCCCATTGTATATCGGTAGATCAGGGGTTTTTTCAGCCAGGGACTTATAGACTAAAAGGTCCCCAATAGCGGCTTTGGGCTCACGGATTTTAGCTTCTACCAGGAAATACCTATTCGCTGCCAGGAGCACAGCGTCAACCCGGGGGCGGGACGGCCGAAAGAGTTTAGCACCCGCTGATACGCCATAGCGGGCGAGGATTTCCTGCGGTATAGGCCCCAGGGGGACATTAGTTACCCAGCCGCCGCGCGGGTAATTTTGGAGCAAGAAATCCTGAATGTAACGCCGCTCTCGTTCCTCACGTGGCATTTATGTCCTTTTGACTAATACGTATAGCTGTTGCTTCACATGACAATAGACAAAGTCCTGCTGAGCGCCGACTTTTGAGAGATACATTCCACAGCCAGGGCACCTTGGCTGTGGGGTTTTCTGTTTTCTCAACTTGTTGCCTCCTTGACAAATTTATCACTCTACTCCCAAAATATCAATAGGAGGCGGGCCAAAAGGCTACCCTATTCAGGGCCGCCTCCTATGCTTTTTGGTTCGCCTCAATAAAATAAGGAGGTTTGGTATGGCCATTGCAGTTAAATCAGTGAGCGAGGCTGCTGATAAGCTGGTAAGTAGGGCTCAGACTGCGGCTGGTGAGTATTCAGTCAAGGCTCAGGCAGCGGGGGAAAGATGGGCTTCCGAAGCCCAGGCAGCGAAGGACGCCTACGGGCAAGCTATTGCTGCTGCCGGGCTTAAGGAACGATTTGCCCGCGGAATCGCTAAAGCCGGAGCAGCTAAGTATGCCCGGAAGATTAAGGAGGTAGGGGCAGATCGCTTCAGCCCCGGTGTTGCAGCGGGTAAACCTGACTATGCTGCAAATGTAGAGCCATTCTTTTCCACCATCGCAGGGTTAACCCTATCAGCTCGCGGTCCTCGAGGCGCAGCCCAAAATTATACTCGTGTTAGCGAAGTAGGCAAAGCTCTTAACGCTAAGAGACTTGCTCTACTAGGCACTACGAGTTAGGGAAGGAGGAAGAGGAGATGAGAATAAGAGATGCAGTCCTGGCTTACCAGGAAACACAGGCATCAGATAAGGCTAGTAAGACGATTAACCTGGACATCGTGGACCCTGTTTCGGCCCTGGGATTTGAGTTCGAGGCCCAGAATGGCACCACTAACAATAAAAGCAACCCCCTTACCAGGTGCATTACCAAACTAGAGGTTGTCGATGGTAGTGATGTCCTGGCCAGTATGTCCTTTGAGCAGGCCCAGGCCCTCCAGTTTTATAAGACAGGGAAACAGCCTGAGCTGCGGGAGGATGAAGGCGGGGCTTCCGGGTCGGTCATAGGTTGCCAGATACTCTTTGGGCGCTACCTGTACGACCAGGAGTACGCGATGGACTTCACCAAGTTCAAAAACCCGCAACTCAAGATCTCCTGGGACCTGACGGTCATCCGTGCGGTTCATGCCGCCACCGCCTTTGCAACCGGCACTACCAAGGTCAGTGCGTGGGCCAAGATAATGGAGGACATGCCCACCAAGCCCAACAAGTACCTCATGGATAAGGAGATCGAGTCCTGGACTGGTGCTACCGCCGGTGACAAACGCCATGAGCTGCCTACCGACCACGTATACCGTATGCTGATACTTCGTACCTACCTTACCCAGAAGGATGTGGACGAAAACATCAGCAAGATCAAGATTACCGCTGATACCGATAAGTTTATCGTCCTCGAACGGTATACGAAGCAGTGGGATGCGGAGATGGCTCAGCTTTTCGGCAACTGCCTGGTTTGGAAGCGCCATCACTCGGCCCATAACGCTACTATTTGGCTGCCCATTAACAAGGAGCCTCAGCTCTCGATGGATATTACCGTTTTGGGCTACAAGGCTAGCTATGGCTGGTGCTGGAGTGGTGAGGCCCAACTCCTGGTAGCTAACGCTGCCGGTGCTGCCGATACCACTGACCGCCGCATCGATAGCCGGATCGAAGGCCACGCCCTCCATGCCACGGTGCCTATCCCACTGGGTCTTGTGGACAAGCCCGAAACCTGGTTTGATCCTAAGCCCTATAAAAAGCTCGAGCTGGTAACGACAGAAGCGCAGGCGGCCGCAAACTCTATAGTAGCGGAGCAAGTCCGACTACTGTAAGCTAATTCGGGGGGATTGGAATGGCAAAGATAATAGATTCCGTTCGCCTCCCCTATACCTTAAAGGTTGCGTCAAGCGGGACTGGTACGATAGCATCCGACCGTGTAGAAACAGGCCAGATGCTAGTGTGCCAGTCCATTGCTTTTAGAAACCAGACAGGCGCTAGGGGAGCTGTGGTTCTACAGATCAGGCAGAGTAGTGTTACCTATGCACTGGCCGAGGAACCCGCCCCGGCAGCTAACGAGTGGTACTACTACCCCTACGAGCAGCACGCCAACGATGGCGAACAGGTAGAGTGTCAGCAGGCATCCTGTGTCGCTAATGATGCTCTGGACCTGGTAATTATCGGCTACATCGAGTATAAGCGGGATATTAAGAGGTGAGGGCATGGCACACTTTGGCCGCACTACTTTTACTATCCTTCGCCTTCGCGGGGGTAGCGGCTCCTATCTGCTGCTCCCGGTCCTAACTACTACTCAGCGAGATGCGCTTAGCGCTGCTACTGGGGAAATAGTCTTTAATTCCACTACTGGCCAGTTAGAGGTTTACAATGGCTCGGTGTGGCTACCTGTCCCTTACCCCCTAGTTACCTCGTCCGATATGGCGGTGGGTAATTTGTTCCACCCTCCTTTTTGGTCATCAGGTGGAGGTGCAAGCCGCCGGGCAGGGTCGATGTATTACTGCCCCATATTTTTGTCGGTCCCTATGACTTTTGACCGTATCGGCTTGTATGTTGAGACCGCTGCGGGTGCTGGTAAAAAGGCGCTTCTGGGCTGCTATAGACATACCAATGGTGCTCCTGGTGCCCTACAGTTTGATGCTGGCGAGATAAGTATTGCTGCCACTGGGTTGCAATTGGCCAGCATTAGTCAGCAGTTAACCCCTGGTTGGTGGTGGTTGGTATGCGCCCTGGAGACTGCGGTGACTGTTTACACAGGCGGCCCTTTAGTGTTCCCCTGGCTCCCCTCAGCTATCGCGGCCCTCAAGTGTTACGAAGACGCCGTGGCTTACCCTTCCCCTGCGGTTCTCCCTACTACACCTCCGGTAGCTGCGGCAGATGGCTCCTCTTATTCACCGCCCTGGATTTATCTGCGTATTAAGTCAATTCCATAGGGGGAATGTAATGCCCGAATTGAGGCCCATTAACGTATATGATCACGGAGTGCTGGTCGGGGTTGATGGTTATGAGCAAGTGTCCGACGAGCAACTTCGCCAGGAGGAAATCAACCGGCAAATGAATGATGCGCACACCGCAGCGCGCGCAGCGTTGGCTAACTGGGCTAACCTGACGTTAGCTCAGAAGGATAGTATTCTTAAAAACCTCGTGCGTTGGGCACTCTGGAAGGATGGCTTTCTCTGAGCCATGATCTATGAGTACGACCTAGTCATCCCTGCTAACACACCAGCTAACGCTCCTATCCGGCTTGATATGCCCTTGGTGAAAGGGGTAGTACACAAGCTTGGTATTTGGTTCCGCGCTGGCTGCCGTGGCGAGGTAAAAGTTGTCATTCGCCGTGCCCTAAACCAGGTATGGCCCACTAACCCTGATGGTCAATTCAAGGGGGATTTTTTCCCAATCGAGGGGCCGGTGTGGTATGAGCTGGACGAGCTACCTTATAAGTTGGAAGCCTACGGTTGGAGTCCTGATACGGCATATGATCACACGGTAAGCATTCGATTATGGATTGAAAGCAAGGAGATATTGCTGCCCGGGCAACAGGCAATAGGAATTATCGAACGTTTAGGGCGCCTTATTTTTGGCCCCAGGAGGTAAGGCAATTGGCTAATGATGCCCCTGATGGTACTCTGATCATAGAGATCGGGATTACGATCGGAATGGCTTCTCGCCCACCTTCAGCGGTAACCGAGAAGGCTATCCTTTATCTGGCCCGCCTTACCACCTCCTCGGCCACCTACGCGGAGGTGATAAGCTTTACTGTCCCTGCGGATAGAACATTCGTTCTATCCGCCCTGGAGATTGCCAGTAGCAACTATGCCAAGGGTCAATTCCGGGTGACCATTGCCGGTGAGCAGAAGTTCGCCGATAGATATCTTCAAACTACCTTCAACCCTACCTTTGCGAATGTAAACCTTGCTGCCGGGCAGCAGGTATTGATCGAAGCTAAATCGGATGGTAGCACTAGCATAAATGTGGATGGTGCGATTGAAGGAAAGGAGATCAGCTAATGGGTTTTGGCAGCAAAGCAGGTTTTGCCTGGGGGCCAGCAGCGGCTAATTTGCCCGACCATATTGCGCCTGATGAACCTGATAGCAGTGTCAATCAGATAACTACCACTAACGAGACCCCCAGCCTGGATGCCCCAACTGTGAGCTACACAATCACTTAGAGATACTTATGCAACCAAAGATACGAGCCTACTGGGTAGCTACCTGCCAAGATAAGCAAGGCGCTGTTCTCTGGCGCAAGCGGTGCTGGGCGCGGTCATATGTTATCGCGCTTCTGGATATGCTAGCGGTGCAGTTTCTCAACATCTCACTGGCCATTAAAGACATTACCAATACCTCCCAGACCGTCAGTCCACTTGCAAGTAACTTTAGGGTCTCGGGGACAGCGGCAGGAAACGTTATCCATCACATTGTCGTGGGGATAGGCACTAACGCCGTGGCGCTGACCAACTACGCGCTGCAAACACAGATCGGCGAGGGAACCGGCTCAGGGCAGCTATCCTACCAAGCAGGTGCGCAAGTTATCCCTTTCACCTCTGGATCGACACGCAAATTCCAGCTCACCCGTAGCTTTGTCAACAACTCAGGTGCTAGTATTACGGTCCAGGAGGTAGCGATTTACGCTTATGGGTCTCTCTTCGATCTATGCCTGGAACGATCACTTACCGGTGGCTGGGCAGTGGGCAACGGGCAAACTCTAGCTGTGACGTATGAGCTAAGCCTTACAGTGTAGTAATATATAAGACAGGAGGTGAAACTATGGAGGCTCTATTCGGTATCATCCTCGCCTGGGTGCAGGAGAAGCTGAAAGATCAGAATTGGCCAGGTTACGTTAACCTGGTAATCGCTGCCACTGCCGCTGCCGTAGTAGGCGTGCTCCTGTGGGTGGTCCAGGGTGAGACGACAACTACTGCCCTGGTTCGCAAGATCGGGCTGGTATTCGGCGGCAGCCAGGGCTACTTCCTGGGAATCAAGGCCCTGGGACTATCAAACCACAAAGTCTTTGGGCAGCCGGAGAAGAAATGATAGATGTGGTGGTAGTAGTAGGGGTGGCTGCGTTTTTAGTTGGCCAGTTTTCCGCATTATGGTATAAGCTAGGGAGGGTTGAGCGGATGCTGGAAAACCACTGCCGCTACTACCACCACAAGGAGGAGAACTAAATGGCTAAAGGAGAGATCATAGCAATAAGAGACGTGGCTATGGAGCTCGCTCGCCCCACTGAGGCAAGCCACAAGGAAATTACCTATAAAATCGACGGCCTGGGTCCTTATGTAGTCTATATGCCCATGGCTGAATTTACCCCAGAGCGCGTCCTAGACCTGATTAGGACCAGGGTCAAAGAGTGGACGCTGATTGTGGGCAAATCAATTGAGGTTAAGTAATGGCTGTTGCTGCCGCCCTGGTCCCCCCCATAATTGAGGTATTCTCATGGATGGCGCCAGTGGTTGCTGGAGCTATTGCTAGCTGTATCTATCTGATGGGTAGAGGCCCCCAAATATCTGAGCACTTCGATACCGCAATTCGTACTCGCAACCGAGCTAGGACCCCCACTCCCCAACTTACCCCACTGGCCGCCGATATGGAAGCCCGAACATCCTTCACCGCCGTTAATGATAGTTATACCATCCTCGATAACGACTTAACTGAGGTCTATAGTTGGCCTATCACCGGGAGTGCCATTATATCTGCCGGTGATGACCCTAGCCGGGTAAAAGCCCGGACCAAGGAATCTGTAATTACTACGATACGTTCTACACTCCCCCAGGTAAGATACCCTACCTTTGAAAATCTCAACCAGGTTGAGCAGTATTGGACCTTCTGGGGTGGTATCGCATCGCTGGGCTGGATTGATATGTCTACGCTACGCAATATAGCCTACCACTGTGCCGCGGAGCGCGCCAGGCTGGAAAAAGCTGCGGCAGCTCCCCCCACGGCCATTCCAGCAGCGGCGGCAGCCCCTATTACGTGGGTAGAAGTTCCTGGAGTAGGAATGGTAGGAGTGCGGGTTACGGTGAGAGCGGGTGAAACTATCGTAACCCCCGTGACACCTACGGCCCCTGCGATAGCACCGGCTGCGCAACCTATCACTGTTAATGTGGCTGCCCCGGTCGTTAATGTGGCACCACCCCAGGTTACAGTCGAGGCGCCACCGGCACCCAATGTTAGCGTTACCCCAGTTATTGAGACCGCCGCTATAGGGGCCGCGTTGACTCAGGCTTTGCCCCAGGTAGGTACAGCCTTCGCCTCCGGCCTGGTAAGCCAGGGCCAGAATTTAGGGCACCTTCTCCAACTAGGGCGTAATCAGTGTTTCGCGGGGACCGCCGGGGCACTTATGAATCTCCTCCTCCCCACCACACTAGGCGCGTTCTCCGTAATGCAGTTACGGGACGAGGCCGGTATCGGCGGTTTTATCTCCAGCCAGGCTAAAAAATGGTTTGAGGGGGCGTTGGATCCCGCACGATTCCCCAGGCCAGCTACCCCCGAAACAGTATTCGATGCTGCTACCGCTCGTCTAAAGGAGGCAATGGCCTTTGGCCTCCAGGCCCATATGTGGGGTATCCTGGGCGAGTCAAACTTTATCCTTAAGAACCTTGGGCTTCCCCAGGTAGCAGGATTCCTGGCTGATATGGCAGGCTTCAATCGCCTTGCTGCCGCCACATTGGGCGAGGTGGAGCGAGCAGCATTGTCAACTCCTATGCGCTATCTAGCGCAGCGCACCTATACTCCATATATTCCAGCGATCCCCGATCTCGAGGAGATGTACGCCAAAAAGGAGATACCCTACGAGGCAGCTAAGGGAGAGTTGGGACTACAAAATGCGTTACTTCTGCATGGGATACCGGAGACATGGGCCGAAGTATACCGAGAGCACCTATGGAAAGACCCACGCCTGGCCGAGGTGATTAGGATCGGACAATTCTTTAGCCCGGCTCTGGTTCCTGCTTTGGCCCGGCCAGACGAGGCTACCGCTAATTGGATGCGTAGGGCTAATATAGGCGAGAGTTATATCAATTCCCCAGATTGGTACTATGCCTGGCGTGCTGCCAAAGGCGGTTATGATCCGCGAGATGTACCTATATTAGTAGAGACTGCCAAACGAGCTACCGCCAGGCGTGAGCAAACGTTATTTTTGGACGCCGCTACCAGGCTATATCGTGATGGATTTGTTGGGGTAGATAGGCTCCAGGAGCTCACGCTTGAAGCCTGGGAATTCTCTAACCCGATCTTAGCGCGACTCCGAGCCTGCGAGCTCCAGGCTGATTACCGGGTATTATCTGATACTAGATCAGTTGTTCTAATGGCAATGAGTCGCGGTTTAATTACCAGAGACGAGGCCCGAGCCCAGTTAACCAACCTGGGATTACCAGGGCAGCGCGTAGAGCTCGAGGTGCTAAAAGCTACTCTGGGAATGATCCCCGGGGTCCGGCTCGAAATCTCTCGCCCCGAGGAAATATTGGAGGAAGCAGGGCTGGAGATAGAGTAAAATGACCGTTAACGTAAGTAAAGCACTCAGCCTGATTGCACAGCGCATTATTGCCGCTCCCCCTGAGGTATCAGTACCCCGCCCTTTTGGGCGGGGTACTCCAGTACGGAACTTCAGAGAGGGGATCAGCCTGGAGCCTCAGTTCCGGCAGGAGTTAGCCAGCCTGGGCTATGTAGGCACAGACATAGACCGTGCTTTGACCCTGGCAGTATTGGAGCACAGATATGATCTCTTTACTGATCGCCTATCTGTTGTCAAAGAAGCGTATGAAAAGGATATCCTATCGTACGAGGAAATGAAGTTCCAGGTACTCCAGCTAATCCCCGACCAGGAGAAAGCTCTAACCCTGGTGGAACTCTACGACTTTAGCAAGCGCCCAAAGCCTAAAACGCTAACTCCCGAGGAACCCCCTACGCTAACCGTGGGTAGAATACTTTCAGCGTACAAAGCCGGTGTGCTAACTGAGGAGCAGTTACGTACAGAGTTAGGGGCCCGCGCTTATTCGCCCACTGATATTGACATTCTGGTAGCCACCGAGACGGCCAAACTCCCCAAACCCAAAGCCGCGGCGCGTAAACTACTTTCCCTAGGTGACTTACGGGCCATGTTCGACCTGGGGATCATTACCACAGAGGAGTTCGAGGCAGCGCTCATGGACCGTGACTATACCCCCGAAGATGCCGCTAGAATCATTATTTTGCAGCAAGCTCGGCAAGCAGCTCGTATGCCCAAGCCTACCCAGGAGGAAAGACGCCAATTGCCCCTGAGTGATCTAAAGGCTATGTTCACCCTGGGGATCATCACTGAGGAGGAGCTACGGGCTGAGCTCGCAGCGCGGCAGTATTCCCTCGAGGACATTGACCGTGAAATAGCCCTTCTGGTGGCCAAGATAGCTCCTATGCCCACCGCTTAACCAGCGGGGGCATACCCAAACATCTCGTACCCCTCTTTACCCACCTATTTTTGTGTCCTAGAGGGCGCATTATTGTCAACCGGGTGATTTTTGGAGAAAACACTACTCAACTATACTTAAGCCGCCCATTTTTAGCGTATAAAGCCTAATTAAGCGCCAACCCTACTTGACAACATCCCCTCAGTATACTATCATAGTATTGGAACGAGAAAATGAACAAATATCCTCGCCGAAGCTCAGGAGAGTATCCTCGTAATTGGACGGATATTGCTTGGAAAATCAGGGTTAATCGTAACCATACTTGCGAAGGATGTGGGCAGAAAGGAGGCAAGCGGGGTAATGTTCTAACTGTCCATCATCTGGATTATAATCGAGCCAATAATAATGATTCAAATCTTCTCCTGCTATGCCAAAAGTGTCATCTACGGTTGCAGCAGGGTGTTATGCCCTATCTTCTCCGACTTAAGAATGGGCAACTCCCTTTGTTTACGACATCCAACTAAGCGGAGGATTTAGAACATGACGACAAAAGAGAAGGCCAGAGCTGACAAAGCCTACCAGGAGGCAATAGACCGAGCCTGGAAAGCCTACCAGGAGGCGGTAGCCCCAGACTGGAAAGCCCACGAGGAGACGATAGACCGAGCCTGGAAAGCCTACAAGGAGGCGGAAGCCCCAGCCCAGAAAGCCTACGAGGAGGCGATAGCCCCAGCCCGGAAAGCCTACCAGAAGGCGATAGCCCCAGCCCGGAAAGCCTACGAGGAGGCGATAGCCCCAGCCCGGAAAGCCTACCAGGAGGCGATAGCCCCAGCCCAGAAAGCCTACGAGGAGGCGAAAGCCCCAGCCCAGAAAGCCTACCAGAAGACGATAGCCCCAGCCCGGAAAGCCTACGAGGAGGCAATAGACCGAGCCTGGAAAGCCTACGAGGAGGCAATAGTCCCAGCCCGGAAAGCCCACGAGGAGGCGGAAGCTGCAGCCCAGAAAGCCTACCAGGAGGCGATAAATGCCTGAAAAACGCTGGAAGGCCAGAGCTGAGAAAGCCTACCAGGAGGCAATAGACCGAGCCTGGAAAGCCTACAAGGAGGCGATAGACCCAGCCTGGAAAGCCTACAAGGAGGCAATAGCCCCAGCCCAGAAAGCCTACCAGGAGGCGGTAGCCCCAGCCTGGAAAGCCCACGAGGAGACGATAGCCCCAGCCTGGAAAGCCCACCAGGAGGAGATAGCCCGAGCCCGGAAAGCCTACCAGGAGGCGGAAGCCCCAGCCCGGAAAGCCTACCAGAAGGCGATAGCCCCAGCCCAGAAAGCCTACCAGGAGGCGATAGCCCAAGCCCGGAAAGCCTACCAGGAGGCGAAAGCCGCAGCCCAGAAAGCCTACCAGGAGGCGGTAGCCCCAGCCTGGAAAGCCTACCAGGAGGCGATAAATGCCTGAAAAACGCTGGAAGGCGCAGGAGCGCCGGGT
>Ga0315309_1002481_pt1 | contig 10745 bp, 10 predicted proteins | sample TDP4_MG_FD_203080 | JGI IMG/M metagenome (GOLD analysis project Ga0315309, IMG submission 203080) | Freshwater sediment microbial communities from Lake Towuti, South Sulawesi, Indonesia - TDP4 | ecosystem: Environmental > Aquatic > Freshwater > Lake > Sediment | place: Indonesia: South Sulawesi...
TGCTGGGCCGAGGCTGGCGATTTGATCATCCCTCGCCACAAGGGTCTCATCTCCGAGAGCGACATCTACGCCGAGTTGGGTGAAATCGCGGCGGGGACGAAGCGCGGCCGCGAAAGCGACGAAGAGGTCACTTTCTTTAAATCGGTGGGTAACGCCGTTCAAGACGTCTCGGTGGCCAGGAAGGTTCTGGAGGAAGCAGGTAGATTGGGCCTGGGCCTCGAAGTCGAGCTATGACCTAGGTGCGACGCACTTCCAAAAGTGCGTCGCACCTGGACTTTCTGCACTCAGTCGTCGTGTGCGCAGCGGAAACCGACGACTCGCAGGCGACGATCGGGATGAGCAATGTCCCGGCGGGCGCAACGGGCATCGTCCGCGGGGTGGTTCCAGGAACCGCCGCGCACCACTTTGTATTTGTGACCGGAGAAAGGGGATTGGTAAGCGCTGCCCGGATAAGCCTCATACCAGTCAGCAACCCATTCCCAGACGTTCCCGGCCATGTCGAAGGCCCCGTAGGGGCTGGCCCCATCGGGATAGCTCCCTACAGACATTGTGTCGCCGACGCGATAGTCCGAATTGAGCTTATAAGGATCGAACTCCTCACCCCAGGGGTAGGTCGCACCATCCGTCCCCCGGGCCGCTTTCTCCCACTCCGCTTCAGAAGGCAACCGCTTGCCGTAGTGCTCGCAGTAGGCTTGGGCACCGTACCAACTGGCCTCTGTCACCGGGTGATCTTCGTATCCCTTCTCCGTCACATATCGCCCCTCCTCATAGAGAAGGTGGCTGTCAGGATTCTCAACCTTCGTATCGGCACAGATGTGCCCTCCACAGTGCCCCTGGTCTCCCTGCGTGGTGTTCAGGAACTCGGCGTACTGGGCGTTGGTGACCTCGTACCTGTCTACCCAGAAAGCCTCCAGGTAGATTTGGTGCATCGGCCCCTCGTCCTCATCTCCCTCGTTGCTTCCCATCCAAAAGGCACCGGCCGGGACGAACACCATCTCCTCGCCAGGAGGCACGGCCTGAGGTTGGCATCCGGCAAGGCCGAACAGCAGAAGCAAAGCCATCAACAGTCGAGCTACAAAGGTGTAGCCAAAACAAATCGGTAGTGACGGCTTGAGCCAATACGATCTAGATAAGAGAGCGAGCGTCGGCCGAGTAGGTCCGGAGCACAGCGGAGGACCGTATCGAGGCCACGCGAGCGGCTTTTGCAACGGATTTCGCACTGTATGGGTCGCGCCGTGGTTTCGATACGCTTCGCTACTCAACCGACGGCGCTTAACGGAACCGTATTGCGGCTTTAGCCGTCCCCAGGCGACTGAAGTCGCTGCTACCCAACCCATAAAACCAGCAGCCCCCTTTCCCTGCAACAAGGGGAAGGGGGCCTTTGTCATCGCTCCATTTCTACAGCGCATCTCACCCGCCCAGGTAGGCCTTTTTCACATCCGGGTTGTTGGCCAATGCCTCGGAAGTGTCTTCCAGGACGATGTTCCCTGTCTCCAACACATAGCCTCGCTGCGCAAATTGCAGCGCCATGCGGGCGTTCTGCTCGACGAGGAGGATGGTCGTTCCTTCCTTATTGATGTCTTTCAGCGCGTCAAACACGCTCATCATCAACACAGGGGCCAACCCCATAGAGGGCTCGTCCAGGAGCATCATCTTCCTTCCGCTCATGAGGGCCCTTCCGACGGCCAGCATCTGCTGTTCCCCACCGCTCAGGGTCTCGGCCTTCTGGGTCTGCCTTTCTGCCAGGCGCGGGAAAAGGGAGAACACCAGCTCCAGGTCCCGCTCGATCTCTTTGCCATCCTTCCGCGCAAAGGTAGCCAGTTTCAGATTCTCCATGACCGTCAGGTTGCCGAAAAGGCGCCTTCCCTCAGGGACGTGGCAGATGCCCAGTTCACTGACCACCTTGTCGGCCGGGTACTTGAGAAGGTCCTGACTTTTATAGACCATCTTGCTTCCCGGTTCCACGCGCACCAGTCGCGAGATAGCCTTCAGGGTCGTGGATTTGCCAGCCCCGTTGGCCCCAATAATGCAGACGATCTCCCCTTCGTCAACCTGGAAGCTGATGCCGTAGAGCGCCCTGATCCCCCCATAGGAAACTTTTAGATTCTCAACTGATAGCAGCATCAGATCACCCCCTCTTTGCCCAGATAGGCGTCAATAACCCTGGAATTGTTTCGTATTTCCTCTGGCGTGCCCTCCGCTATTAACTCCCCGAAGTCTATGGCCTGAATCGTCTCGCAGAGGTCCATGACCACTTTCATCCTGTGCTCGATGAGAAAAATGGCCAGTCCCAACTCATCTCTTATCTTCCGGATGACTTCCATTGTCTCCATCATCTCCTCGGGGTTCATCCCTGCGGTAGGCTCATCCAGGAGGAGCATCTTGGGTTCTACGGCCAGGGCCCTGGCCATCTCCACTTTTCTTTGCACGCCGTAGGGCAAGCCTGTCACCACCTGATCGGCAAAGCGGCTTACGCCCATCATCTCGAGAAAAGCATAGGCCCTCTCCTCGATCTCTTTTTCTTCCCTTTGACGCTGGGCTGTTCCCAGGAAGGCCCCCACTAATCCGTAGCGGATCCTGGAATAGTGAGCCAGCTTGACATGGTCCAGGGCGGTCATATACCTCCACAGCCGAAGGTTCTGGAAAGTTCTGCCGATGCCCATAGAGGTTATCTGGTGGGGGCGAAGGCCTGTCAAACTGGTCCCATCAAAGAACATCCCCCCCTCCGTCGGCCTATACATGCCAGTGATCAGGTTGAAAACGGTGGTCTTGCCCGCCCCATTGGGGCCAATGAGGCCTCTTATCTGGCCTTTCTCGATCTCAACCCGATAGCTGTAAACAGCCCTTAAACCACCGAAGTAATGGGTCAGGTTCTCAATCTGAAGCAACGGCATACTTCACCTCTTCTACTGGTTTCTGCCGGGGTTTAAGGAGCTTTTCAATGTCGAGTTCCCTGAAAGCGATAAGCCCCGTTGGGCGGAAAATCATGACCAGGATAAGCAGTGTGGGAATAATGATCCACTTAAGGACCTCCAGAGGGCGAAGGGCTTCCATAAGAAGCTGGAGGCTTACGGCGCCCACAATGGAGCCGACGACGGAGTTCAGCCCTCCCAGGTAGACCATAGCCAGGACCTCGCTGAGCTTGAGGACACCAAAGGTCCCCGGATTCACGTAGCTCATCAGATGGGCAAAGAGGCCACCGGCCACGCCAGCCCAAAAGGCAGCAAACAGGAAGGCCACCATTTTGGTGCGCCGGGTGTCCACCGTCATGGTCTCGGCAGCCGTTTCGTCGTCGCGTATAGCGCACAGCGCCTTGCCCAGGGTAGAACTCACAAAGTTGTGGATGATCGCCACGCAGACAACCGTCCAGACGAACACCGTAGGCAGATCCGCCCACGGCGGCTGGTTCATGAAGCCGCGCGGGCCACCAACGATCTCCAGGTTCTCGATGAGGCTTTTGACGATGAACATGAACGCCAGGGAGATGATGGCCAGGTAGTCACCCCTGGTTCGGAAGGAAGGGATCGCCACCAAAAGGGCTGCCAGAGCCGCTACCAACCCTCCCACGATCAAGGCGACGGGGAACATGAACGGGCCTAAAACAGGAGGAAGGAGAGGCGGTCCAAAAACATCGTCCTGAACGAAGGCTGCCACCGTAAAGACCGAGGCGGCATAGGCACCCAGGGCCATGAAGCCGGGGTGCGAACAGGAGAACTCCCCCATGTAGCCATTCACCACGTTCAAACTGAGGGTCAGCATGATGGCTATGAGAGTGAGTCTGACCACGAGAACACGGTAATCATTCAGGCTGGCCCACAGGTGCAGGGCGGCATAAAGCAAGCCCAGATGGATGACCACGGAGAGCCACCGGGGGAAGCTGAGAAATTTAGTCGCCAGCCAGTTGGCCAGCGAAGAACTCAGCCAGGCTACGGCACCAGCCGGCAGGACGTACACCGCGAGCACGTAGAGTATCGCGCTGGGAATCAGCAGGGGCTTCTTCAGCATGATCTCAAAGCCAAAGAGGGCTGGGATGCCAGCCAGGCCCAGCACCTGAGCCAGTGGAGAGCCTACAAGATATTCAACCGCCACCGCGATCAGGGCCCCGAAAAGCCAGCCCAGCAGAGGAACCTGAGCAAACTGACTCCGGATCCTATTGAGCAACAAGTCTATGCTCCGCCTTCTTGCCGACAACGCAGTGCTTCTGACTTCCATGTCAATCTCGTCCTTTCGTAATCGTTCTGTGGGTGCACTCGGTTAGAGCCTCAAGCGAGCGCTGTAGGCCTCACCGAAGAAGCCGTGAGGCCTGAAGGTCAAGATGATGAGGATGATGGAATAGGCGATCAGGTCGCGCAGGGTGGAAGGGAATATAGCCGCCACAAAGATTTCGATAAATCCCAGCAGAAAGCCGGCCAGCGCCGCTCCCGGAACGGAACCCCTCCCCCCCAGGATAGCCGCCACAAAAGCCTTCCAGCCGACGAGAATGCCCATATAGGGCTCCAGGACGGGATAGGCGATACCGAAGAAAATCCCTGCCGCAGCCGCCAGGGCCGAACCGATTCCAAAAGTGAGGACAGTAATGGTGTTGACGGACACTCCCATCAGGGGGACGACGACGTAGTCGTAAGCCATGGCCCGTATGGCCATTCCCCACTTGGTCCTGCGTATAAACAGATGAAGGGCCAGCATCAGCAGCACGGACAAGACGACGATCATGATCCTGGTGTTGGTGACGCTCACCCCGCCAATCTTGTATGTGGTCATCTCGATCAAGGCGGGGAAGTTTCGCCGTCTTGCACCCAGCAGGGCCAGGTTCCCGGTCTCCAATATGATGCCTACCATCATGGCCGTAACCGCAACGGACGCTCTGGGTGCGTCTCGCAGGGGCCTATAGGCCACTCGTTCAACGATCATTCCCAGAAAGGAGGTCGCGATCATAGCGAAGACGATGGTCAGCATGAGGATCAACCAGTTGGGCAAGGGGAGGATGCCGCTTGCCGAAAAAACGACGAGACCGGTCGAGATGAAGAAACCAATATAGGCTCCAACCATGAAAATATCGCCGTGGGCGAAGTTAAACAGCATCAGGATGCTGTACACCATGGAGTAACCCAGGGCAATCAAGGCATAAAAGCTACCCCACTGTAAAGCATTGACCAGGTTTTGAAGGAAAAATGTCATCCCGTTTGCTCCTCATTCTCTCAAGAGGGCGGGGTAAGGATTTCACCTCCCTACCCCGCCCTTTCCAGGTCGTTTCTGACAGCAGCCCTTCCTGCTTGCCTATGGACAGGCCGACTTATAGAACTCGAACTCGCCAGCGTCGCTGATCTTGACGATGACGGCGCACTTGATGGGGTCGCCCTCCTCGGTGAAGGTCATCTTGCCCGTGATGCCATCAAAGTCTTTGATCTTGGCCAGGGCGTCGCGGACGCATTTGCGATCGGCCTTGATGTCGCCAGTGATCTTGCCGCAATCCTGGATGGCCCTCTGGGCGATGAGCATGGTGTCCCAGGTCAGGGCGCCCACATCGTCGGGCACGTAGCCGTACTTGGTGTTGTAGCGGTCAATGAACTCTTTGGTCGCGCCCTTGGCACCCTTGGCGGCGTAGTGGGTGCTGAAGAAGCTTCCCTTGCAATCGTCGCCGCAGAGGGTCATCAGCTCGGCTGAGCCCCAGGCGTCGCTGCCCATGATGGGCTTGTCCCACCCCAGCTCGTGGGCTTGCTTGACGATCAGCGGCACCTCGTCGTAGTATTGGGGGGTGAAGAGGAATTCGGCGCCCGAGGCTAAGATCTTGGTCAACTGGGCGCTGAAGTCGCGGTCCTTAGTGGTGAAGGTCTCGAAAGCCACCACCGAGCCAGCGCCGTTGATTTCCTCGAAGGCTGCCTTGAAGAACTCAGCTATGCCCTTTGGATAGTCGCTGGCCACGTCATACAGCACCGCTGCTTTCTTGAAGCCGAACTCCTCGGTGGAGAACTTGGCGACCACTGTCCCCTGGAAGGGGTCAAGGAAGCAGGCACGGAAGACCCAAGGCCGGTCCTTGGTGGTGCGGGGGTTGGTGGACCAGGGGCTGATCATAGGGGTCGCGTTGGCGTCGGCCACCTCTCCGGCCGGAATGGCCTGCTTGGAGGCCTGAGGGCCAACCATGATCAGAATTTGGTCCTGGGTGATCAGCTTGGTGGTCGCCGCGGCTGCCGACTCGGCCTTGGCCTCATTGTCCTCGATGACCAACTCCACCGGGTACTTCTTCCCCCCTACCTCCAGACCACCGGCGGCTTTGATGTCCTCCAGCCACATCTCCGCGGCATACTTGGTTCCCTCACCCACTTTAGGGATGTCGCCAGTGATCTCTGCGTTGATGCCAATCTTGATAGTCGTCGGAGCTTTGGGGCCACAGCCGCTAATTACGGTTGCCACTAAACTCAGGGCTAGAATCATGAGCCCGATCTTCTTCAACATGACAGTATCCTCCTTTTTGCTTACTATTACGCTTGTGACTTTTCCAAAGACTGAACCCGATTGTCCCCTCCAGTTACCACCCCCTTTCTCTAAATCGGCCACATTTTCTGTCCTGCGTTTTTCCCATACAAATACACTATAAATTGTAGCATAGAAAAGCTATTTTGTCCAGTATGCGGCGGCAACAGGCGGTTGCAAAAAGTGTTGCTCCAATTTTGGAGCGCTCAATTGGCTATTTGGGGCACTACTTCTTGTAGTATGCTCTCGTATTAGCCACAAGATGTCGTAGGGTACTTTTGACTCGTATGGCTATGTTTAGGCCAGCAATAGTTTTTGCAACCGCCTGGGCGGCAATGCAATGATTTTCACAAGCAATCGGGAACTTGCCGAATCGGGGTGGATCTGATACAATCCGAAGTACAGAGTTGAGTAGATTTTGCTAACCTCGGCAGTCACTCACATTATAATTAGGAAGTATCCCCGTGAGTCCTGTTTCCAAGAACATGAACGCTCAGGAGGTGGATCTGGTCATCAAAAACGGTACCATCGTCACTGCGTCGGATATCTATCAGGCCGACATCGGCGTGGAAGGTGGAAAGATCGCTCTCATCGGCCACGGTCTCTCCGGCCGGGAGGTCATTGACGCCATGGGCCATTACGTCTTCCCCGGCTTCGTGGACGCCCACGTTCACCTCAGCCTGCCGGTGGGCGCCATCGTTTCCTCCGATGACTTCACTACCGGCACCATCGCCGCTGCCTGCGGAGGGACGACCACCATCTTGGACTTTATCACCCCCGAGCCGGGCCAGTCGCTGCGGGAGGCGGCGGTCGCCCGGCGGAAAGAGGCCGACGGGCAGGTGGCTATTGACTATGGCCTGCATCTGACAGCCATTGACGCCGTGCCCGAGACACTGGAAACGTTGCCAGAAATGGCTGCCCAGGGCTACACTAGCCTCAAGCTGTACACTACCTATGACATGCGGCTGGACGATGAACAGTTCTTGCGCCTGCTGGCCACTGCCCGTGAGTGCGAGCTCCTGCCGCTGGTGCACACCGAAAACCACGCCGCTATCGAGTATCTCAAAGCCAGGCTCCTGGCAGCAGGCAAGACTGAACCCCGCTATCACCCACTCAGCCGCCCGCCCGTGGTCGAAGGGGAGGCGGCCAACCGGGTGCTGACTCTGGCCGGCTTAACCGGCACCCCGGTCTGCATTGCCCACCTCACCTGTCGTGAGACCCTGGCGGCAGTCGAAGGTGCCCGGGCCAGAGGGCAGACGGTCTACGCCGAGGTCTGCCCACAGCACTTGCTCCTCTCGATAGACGATTACGACCGGCCCGGCTTCGAGGGGGCCAAGTTTGTCCTCTCCCCGCCTTTGCGCGACCACTCCCATTGCCAGCCTCTCTGGCAAGCCCTGGCCAATGGCGGCTTACAGGCCGTTTCCACGGACCACTGCCCGTGGACCTTTGCCGAGCAGAAGCAGCGCGGGCGTGATGATTTCACGCAGATCCCCAACGGTGCGCCAGGAATCGAAACCCGGGTGCCACTTATCTACAGTGAGGGAGTGGGCAAGGGGCGACTGTCCCTCAACCGTTTCGTCGAGGTCTGTGCCACAGGGCCAGCCCGTCTCTTCGGACTTTATCCCCAGAAGGGCACCATCGCTGTCGGTAGCGATGCCGACCTGGTGCTCTGGGACCCCAATAAGGAGTACCAGTTGACCAAAGAGAACCTGCACATGAACGTGGACTATAGCCCCTATGAGGACATCACCGTCAAAGGCTACCCGGCTCTGGTTCTGCAGCGGGGCAGGGTCATCGTCAAGGATAACGAGTTCGTGGGCGAAGTGGGGGCTGGCCAGTTCCTGAAGCGTAACCCATTTCGTCTATAATAGCCCACCAGCCCAGGCCGATAGCAGGGGAACTCTCTACCACTGTTGCACCACCTGTGCCACAATAGTGGCGCTATTGCGGTACAGGCGGTACAGGTGGTGACAGGGAGTTCCCCCACAGCTTAACAACGCTGCGCCGCCTTGTATCGATTAGTTATCGATGGGAACTAGCTCCGGCCCGTTTGGTGTATCACGGATATGCCACCCTAGTTTGCTCATTTGGTCACGTATGCTATCAGCCGTGCCCCAATCGCGGCGGGTACGCGCTGCTTCTCGCTTCTCTAGTAGCGCCAATACTTCGGCAGAAGGCTTGGGGGCGGTAGCCGTTTCTGTTTCGGCTTCTGCCATCAGAACTTTTTCCAAGATTTCGGCCGGGATGCCCGTTGACAGCTTGGGCATACGAAAAGAACCAAGTTCTGTAATCGCAAATGGTTGGTCACTATCAAAACGTTGCTCGTCTCCATCCCTGAGAAGGAGCACGCCGCCACGCCCTAATGCTTGGCACGTCTTGGTGTTCAAGTCTATGATCAGTGCGGTATGTTCCTCAATGCCAACAATCGTGGCGGTGACAGGGAGCATATTTAGCAACTCAGCAAGCTGAAGTTTCGCCTGAACCAAAAAGAACAACTGGTCCGGGTTGCTGCATCTCTTGTGATTGCCCCCAAGTTCGGTCACCAACCAAAACCTCTTTTGCCAGTCCGCCCACCTGGTATCATCAAAACTGCAGACGAGTTCGAGATCCAGCTCACTACTGCTACGTCAGCCAAGTCTTCAAGCGAGTCGGCCTGGTCAGCGGCCGCAAGGACTCCGGCACCTGCCAGGAGAAGGGCAAAAGAAGTGGGTCACCAAGGTGGGCGATGTCTACCTCCGGCGAGCGTTGGACCGTTCAGCCATTACCGGATATTCCCCTTGTGCAGTGAGCAGGTTATCCAATTCGACTACTAGTGCCTCGGGCGTCGTGAAGTGAACCCCGTGCAGTCCCAGCGCCTGAGCGGCCTCCACGTAGCCGGGGCTATCGTCAACAAAGATAGCCTCCTGCGGCTCGACACCCAACCGCTCCAGCACCTGCTGGTAGCTGGCCGGGTCGGGCTTGGTCACGCCCTCGTCTCCGGAGCAAAATACGACGTCGAACAGATCCAAAATCCCCCAATCCGCCAGCCAGCGGGCCAGCCCCGCTGGTGCGTTGGACAGGACAGCCAGCTTGTAGCGACCATGCAGCCGCCGAATCGCATCCAGCACGCCGACGTTGATCGCCTCGTCGGCCCGGTACCGGCGGCGGAAGGCCGCGATCGCTTCAGGTGTATGCAATCCCAGCGCGGGTCCGATCTCACGCCAGTAGTCGTCGGACGTTCTGCGTCCGACCAGCACCTCTTGCCAGGCGTCGCTACCGAACATGATGCGGTTGAGCGTGCCGGGTGTCAGCCCCAACTCGTCCTCGTAGCTCCGAAATAGAGAGGCTGGTTTGGGGGCCGAGATGACCCGCCCAAAGTCAAAGATGATGGCTTTGATCATGACTGCTCCTTAAATGGCTGAATGGCTGGTTTCGACCATCTGAGGGGCGTTGGCACTCGCCCAGGCGCCCAACGCCAGCACCTCCCGCAAGGCTTCCAGGGCCTCGGCCGGGCGAGACCCTTTCTCCAGCAGACGTTGGAGCGAGATCTGCAGCCAGATGCAGCAGACATAGTCCGGCAAGGCGTGCACTTCGTTCTCGTCCGGGACAGCGGCGCGGGCATAGGCGTGCAGAAAACGAGCGAACGGCTTGCCCTTGCCAAGACCCTGCGCTCCCTCCCCCGCTGGACAGCGGACCCGATTCGGAGGACCTACGTCGAGAAGCGGGGGGCGGCCGAAAAGCGTGGGTTAGGGGTTCCGATGCGTCATTCATACTGCACCTCATACAATGGGCTTTGGAATTCCGATGGTGGGTGGGCCAGCCTGCCCGGCCCACCCAGTATACCATCGGTCGGTCATTTCGACAAGCGGCGTGACCAGCGTTGCCGTACTGGCTTGCGCAGCTCGGTGATGGTCTCCGGTGGCAGCCTGACCCACCTGGCTCAATCATACCTCGCATTGGTGGGCAATGCAAGTTTTAGTCTCCGTCATCCGCTGCGGGATAGCGGCCCTCCTGACACATGTGATCGATGAGTTGGACAACCTGGCGTAAGCCATCAAAATCTAGCAAATGTGAGGGGACAGACGGTGGATCGAGACCCGGTGAGGCAGCGTAGTCGGTCTAGCTCATGGCGATAGCAGAGTGGAGACCGCCAGGAAGTCGGACGATTCTTTGACTTTCACTACGTTCTCCTTGGGCAGACGGCCGAGAGCATCGTGCCCTGGGCCTGGATCGAGGCCCTGCGGTCTTACCTGCAACGCTTCAGGGTCACGCTGGGCTTTTCCCACGACCACGCC
>Ga0315309_1002488_pt1 | contig 10724 bp, 7 predicted proteins | sample TDP4_MG_FD_203080 | JGI IMG/M metagenome (GOLD analysis project Ga0315309, IMG submission 203080) | Freshwater sediment microbial communities from Lake Towuti, South Sulawesi, Indonesia - TDP4 | ecosystem: Environmental > Aquatic > Freshwater > Lake > Sediment | place: Indonesia: South Sulawesi...
CGCCGGGTCTGGGGCGCATGTACCGTGTTGTGCCGTCGATGTTTGGAGCTCGTGTCTCTCCTGGCACGCCTTTAAGGGCTTCTTTGGCTCGTTCGACAACTGCTTTTAGGGCATCTGTGGCATTCTCAAGGGCATCGGCTACGAATACAACTGCATCTTGCTCGGTGGTCTTCATTGTTTTCTTGAGTTGGTCGACTTCCTGGGTGGTTATTCCGTAAGCTGGCATTTCATCAGTGTGGAATAAGCCGCCAACTCTACCCCAAAAGCGTGCTCGATCAGCCATTTCTGTGCCGAGGCGTACTTGAGGCATGAGCTCGGTTTTGAGCAAGCCACCGAAGTTCAGAAGTTTCACTGCTAGAACTGGCTTATGCTCCGCTAGGGCTTTTTTGATGACTTCGCTCTGCGTTTTTTCGAAGATTTTTGAGACGTCTGTGAATTCTTCTGCGAGAGCAGATTCCTTTGCGCCTCGTTTTTGGAGTTCTTCTTTGATTTTGATGAGGTTGAGTTGCCGCTGCACTTCGTATTCCACGACTTTTGAGACGAGTTCGAGTTCTTGCAGCCCTTTGATCTCTGTCAAGGCGCCGTTGGCTATGCTTATGTTGAGGTCTTGGCGTATTGTGCCTAATCCTCTTTTGACTCTGCCCGTTGCTCTCAGTATGCGTCCTATGGCTAGTGCTGTTTTCTCTGCTTCCTGCGGCGTGTACAAGACGGGTCCTGTTGTAACTTCGATTAGTGGTATGCCGAGGCGGTCGATGCGGTAGCGTATGGTTCTGCCGCCTTCTCCCTCGCCCGTTTTTCGGGCTGCATCTTCTTCCAGCGCGATGAGTTGGATTGGAATCTTCTTGTCTTCAGCTTCTATTTCGCCGTTGAGAGCTACGACGCACGTGCGTTGGAAGCCTGTTGTGTTGGAGCCGTCTATGACGGTTTTGCGCATGACGTGGATTTCGTCTGCTGGTTTGGCGTTTACCATAAGAGCTACAGTTAGGGCTATGTCGACTGCTTCTGGGTTGAGATTGTGCGGTGGTTCTTCGTCCATTTCCACTAGACAAGATGTTGCCCTGTTGGCTTCGTAGAGGATTCTGACGCCTTTTTGAAACTCGAAGTATGCTGCGGGATCGATTTGTCCAAGTTCGCTTTGGGTTGGGCGTAGGCGTCTGAGAAACGTGATTTCTGGGTCTTCTTTGAATAGCTCGGGTTTGCAGGCGCAGAACAGTTTTTGTGCTGTGTCGAGTTGTTGGTGGATTTCTAACCCGACTTTCAAGCCCAGTTTGCCGTAGTCAATGCTCATGGGTTTTCTCAACCTTCATCTGTTTCGCTTAGTGTTCGAGGCGAGATTTCGCCGGCTATGTTGGTTGTGAGCAGTTTTTTTGCTTCTTTGGGGTTGCTGGTTTGTCCTAGTGTCCACATAAGTTTGACCAATGCGGTTTCGCTGAGCATGTCTTCGAGTGGGACGACGCCTGCGTTGAGGAAGTCTCTGCCCGTGTCGTAGACGTTCATGTCCACTCTGCCCCAGATGCATTGGCTGGTCATAGCTACGATTATGCCTTTCTCGATTGCTGTGCGAACTGAGTTGAGGCTGTTGTGGCTGATGTGTCCGAGTCCTGTGCCTTCAAGAACTATGCCCTTGTATCCCTTGGTTACTAGGTAGTCGACTATGTCGTGGTTGAAGTCTGGATAGAACTTTACTAGTGCTACCTTTTCTTCGAAATTCGGCTTTAAAACGAGTCTTCTGCCTCTGTCTCGTTTGCGGTATTCTTGGGTAAGCATGATTACCTTGTCGCTTTCGACTTTGGCGAGTAGTTCGGTGTTGATTGATTTGAATGTGTCTCTGCGGCTGGTGTGGCATTTTCGTACTTTGGTGCCGCGGTGCAGGACTATGGCTTTGTCTGATGGTGTTTCATGCATGGCTAATGCGACTTCGGCGAACGGTGCTTTTGCTGCGGCTGTGACGGCTCCAGTTAGGTTTGTGGCTGCGTCTGAGCTGGGTCTGTCTGCTGAGCGCTGCGAGCCCACTAGGACAACTGGTACGGGCAGGTCTTGCAGGGCAAAGCTTAGCGCGGCTGCAGTGTAGCTCATGGTGTCTGTTCCGTGAGCCACTATGACCCCGTCTTCGCCTTTCTCGATGTGTTTGGCTGCTGCTTTGGCGAGTTCTGTCCAGTGCTTAGTGGTCATGTCTTCGCTGAATATGCTGAACAAGATTTCTGCGTCGATTGTAGCTATGTCTGACAGCTCTGGCACGACGCTGTACAAGTCGCTGGCGGACAGTGCCGGTCTTACTGCGCCTGTGCGGTAGTCTACTCTGCTGGCTATTGTGCCGCCTGTGCTGATTATCGTTACTTTCGGCAGATTCGGTTTTTGTCGTGGGAGAGCTGGTGGTGTGAATGTCGGTTTGGTTCCTGCCCCGATTTTTTCGATCTTCGTTGTAGCTGTTACGCTGATGCCTATGTTGTAGCCTGTTTTCAATTTGATAACAATGTGTTTAGTGTTGCTGTATTCTGAACGTGGGATGAGTATGCCTTCGTAAGTTTCTGTGTCTTTCGTTATTTTTATTATGTCGCCTATTTCGGCTTGCGCTTGCTTGAGATGTTGCAGGGCTTCTCCTTTGTAGCCCATTGACTTTTCATCCAAAGGCTGATTCACCAACGATAGACTGCGTCTTAGATAGGATGGTTACACATAAATCGTGTTTCGCTATTCTGTTTTTCGTGTAATGGGGAATTGGAGTTGTCGTCGGCATGAGCGGTGATGAGGGTCCAGAGTCGGGGTCTTCTTCGAACAGGGCTTTGCTTCCGACGTTGGTTTTTTGTGCGTTTTCTATAGGTCCGCTTGCGGTTTTGATGAGCCTCTTTCTGTACCCCATTGCCGCCGAGTTTCGAGTGGAGGTAGGTGTTATGGGTCAGGTTAACACTTCTTCTTCAGTGGCTGCGGTTGTTTTCGCATTGGTTATGGGTTTTCTGAGTGCTCGTTTTAGGCATAAGTCGTTGTTGATGATCGGGTTGGTTTTCTTCGCTGTGTCGTCTGTTGGTTGTTTCTTAGCCTCGGGTTTTGCTGCTATGCTTTTGGCTTACTCCATTAGCGGCGTGGGATTGGCTATGTTTAACCCGATGATGAATGCGTTGGTTGGGGAGCATTTCGCTTTGGAGAAAAGGGCTAAAACCATCGCATGGACTGTGGGCGCTGGTGCGCTGTCTTACGTTGTTGGACCTTTGGTCTTGAATGAGCTCTCAGATTTTGGAGGTTGGCGGTTTTCGCTTCTGGGCTTTGTTATTCCTCTTTTGTTTGTGAGCCTTGTGCTTGCGTTCTTTGGGATTCCGTCTGTTTCTCATAGTCATGAGACAGCAGTGAGTCAGAGCGGTTTTCTTTCCGGGTTCAAGGGGGTTCTGTCATGTAAGTCTGCTTGGGCTTGTTTGGCGGGTGACACTCTTCGTGCTGCTTCTTTTGCGGCGGTTCTGTATTATGGCGTGGCGTTTTTCATGCAGCAGTTTGGAGTGTCCACAGATGTTGCAACACTCGTATTATTAGTGGCAGCTTCATGCTACACAGTTGGTAGTTTGATCAGCGGTCGACTAGTGGACAGGATTGGACGGAAGCCCTTTACAGCAATGACTGCTTTATTGGCTGGTGCGTTCACGGTGTCTTTCGTTCTTGTGCCTGATTTTTGGTTCTCTTTGCTGTTGAACATTGCTGCTGCTGTGGTTTTTGGCATGGTTACTGCATCAGCTATCAGCTTGACTCTTGAGCAGGTTCCCGCTTATCGGGGCACGATGATGTCGGTTGATTCAGCGTTTGTGAACTTGGGTTATGCTTTAGGCGCAGCAGTTGGAGGAACGGCGCTCATTTGGTTTGATTACGAGGGTTTGGGTGCAGTCCTTGGGTTATTCGGTGTCGTCGCTGCTGCAGTCTTCTATCTGTTTGCCAAGGACCCGACAAGGAAGTGAATATCAGATGGTTCTTGACCTGGCTGACTGCACTTGATTGCTGTTGCGCCATTCTTTTTTTGGAGTTAGTTGCCTCAAGATGATGATTTTTGCCATTGACAAGATGGGCTGGTTCTATGGGGTGAAATTCATAAATACCGTAATGAACATACACGCCCATCTGGTTTTCAGATGAAAAAGCACGACGACTTTGAAAAGCGGAATTTGCTGCTTTACTTTTTTGTTGCCTTTGTTTGGTCTTGGATGTTTTGGCTTTCGTTGGTTGTGTTTTCGAAGTCTCCTTTGGAGGACCCATATGCTTTGCCATTGTTCGTTATAGGAGGATTTGGACCGCTCGTCGCGGCTGTTTCTGTGACTCATTTCGCCGAGGGAAAAGATGGAGTTAAGAGGTTGTTGAAAAAAGGAATCGACTACAGATTCGGGAGAATTTGGTTTGTTCCGATTTTCCTGTTTTTTCCCGTGGTGTATGGATTCATCTTCTTGTTCGGGGTGCTGACTGGACTCACACTTGAGTTGGTGTGGCTGTCCAATCCGCTGATTCTTGTTCCCGCCTTCCTTCTGTTGTTCGTGATGAATGGCACTGCTGAGGAGTTTGGTTGGAGGGGGTATGCTCTCGAAAAGCTCCAGAAAGGTTACAGTGCTGTTGTCTCAAGCCTTATACTTGGGTTCATGTGGTGGCTCTGGCACATCCCGTTGTTTTTCGTTGGGTATTACGGGGAAATGCCTGTTTGGCTGTTTCTCATTCAAATCGTCATTTATGCCATACTGTTCACTTGGATCTACAATAACACTAATGGAAGCGTCTTGGCAGCTATGATTTTTCACGCTATGACCAATCTAACAGTCATATACATATTTCCGGTGTCTCAGTTTGGCCTCTGGTCGCTGCCTCTTTTCTTTGGCTTGATCTTGATGTCGCTGGTAACTTTGCTAATAATAGCGATATGGGGACCTAGGAGACTAACCCGTTAAGTTCTGCGAGTAACGCTCGTTTGGTAATCTTCTACTTGTTTGCAAGAGACCAAACGAGGAAGTGAATCATTATAGCAAACGTCATAAGAATCGTGGAGGCATAGCATTTCAATGTGGCTGAATTGAAAGAAGTGTACGATTTTGTTGACAAGAATTCTGAGTCTCTCTTGAACGAGTTCAAGGATCTTATTAGAACGCCGGGCATCAGCACTGAAGACACTGGAATAGACGAAACTGTTAGTTGGCTGACTGCTAAGTTGAAGGAGAATGGCGTTGAAGATGTGCGGGTTTTCAAGACGCCGAGGCATCCTATAATCTTGGGCAAAGCTGGAAAGGGCGCGAAACGAACCTTGCTTGTATATGGGCATTATGATGTTCAGCCTCCGGGCGATGTTCACGATTGGACTGTTGATCCTTTCGCTGCCGAAACTGTTGGAGACCGTATCATTGGAAGAGGAACCTGCGACATGAAGAACAATCTGATGGCGAGCGTGCACGCTGTTAAGGCGCTTCTTCAAACGCGGAAGCAGTTGCCCACGAATCTCGTTTTTCTCTTTGAAGGCGAAGAAGAGATTGGAAGTCCGAGTCTTAAGCCGTTTATTGAGGAGCATAAACAGGAGCTCTCAGCCTGCGATTCGATTATCTGTGCAGAGGGTGGAGAGAACAAAGCCGGACAGTCTGTTCTATCGTATGGCGTGAAAGGGTTGCTTTATGTTGAGTTGTCTGTCAAATCACCGACGGGCACTGAAATCCATAGTATGTATGCGGGAATACTTGAAAACCCTGCTTGGAGACTGCTCTACGCTTTGATGTCTTTGAAAGATGGCGAGAAAGTCATTATACCTCACTTTTATGATGACGTGAAGGAGCCTGGTCTTGCTGAAAAAATGAAGTATGGGCTGGCCAAAGTTGTTGTGAAGAAGGAACAGCTCGAAGAGGCGTTTGATTTGAAGGCTAAGAAGACTATGAGCATTTCAGATGTTTTGATGGAGGTTATCTACAAGCCAACGTTGAACATAGATGGGCTCTGGAGCGGTTACACCGTTGAGAAGGGGATTAAGACTATAGTTCCTGACAAGGCTGGAGCGAAAGTTGATATGAGGCTGGTGCCGGGTCAAGACCCAACGGCGATATTTGACAACTTGAAAGCGCATTTGACAAGTCTCGGCTTCACTGATGTAGATGTTGAGAAGCTTGGTTTCGCTCTTCCTGCCTATAAAGTTGATCCAGATGAAAAAGTAGCCCGAGCTGTTGCAGGAGCTGTCAAGAAGGTTGTAGGTAAGAAAACGATGACGATTCCAATTGCGCCGGCTTCGGGTGCGATGGTTTGGCTTCCGATTATCTTGGGTAAACCTATGGGTTTTGCGGGGACTGGTGCTCCTTACATGGCTCATCGTCCAAACGAGTTCATAACGCCTGAGCAGTATTTGAAAGGGGTTAAGCTGTTCGCAACGATTTACAATGATTTCGGTTCTTAGCTCAAGCCTAGTCTGAAAGTGGGAAGTATCTCTAGGCAAAGAGAAACATGAATTTGATTCCTGAAGCTCAGAAAGAAACTTGGCGAATAGCAAAACTTCCTCATCAAGGGTCTGCGCGCTGGAAGACACATGAACACATGCTTAATTGGCAGGCGTAATTAAGTAGAAGAGTGCACACGGATTAATCAATGAATAGGAAGCTGGTTAAGATGGATCAGGATGTTTATAGAAACCTGGCTCGGCGACTCGATATGATCCCCAATGGTTTTCCTCAAACTGAGTTCAAGGTCCTTGCGAAAGTCTATACACCTGAGGAGGCAGCTCTTGCTTCTGAGATGCGGTTAATGGCAGAGAGTGCGGAGCAAATTGCTCAGAGAACCGGTCGAGATCCAACCGAGATTGCTGCACTTTTGGAGGAGATGGTGAAAAAGGGGCTAATTCGAGCCGAGGGGAGGAAAGAACAGCGAAGATTCGGTCTCTTGCCGTGGGCGGTGGGCGTCTACGAGCAGCAAATGTACAGGATGGACGAGGAAATGGCCCGAATGGTTGAAGAAAGCTATCCAGTCTTCGCTGAAAAAATGTTTACTCCTTTGCCTTCACTTCACAAAGTTATTCCTGTAGAGAAGAGCATTCCCGTTGAGGTGCAGGTTTTTCCTTATGAGCAAGCCTCCGCCATGCTAGAAAACGCTAAATCGTTTGCCGTGAGGAAATGCATCTGCAGAGTCCAGAAGGCGCTGGTGGGCAGCCACTGCAAGTACCCAGAGGAGGTCTGTCTGGCTTTCGCGCCAATCGAAGGCTATTTTGATTATGAGTCAAACGCTAGAGTCGTCACTAAGGAGCAGGCTCTCCAGATTCTGAGGGAAACTGAAGAAGCTGGTTTGATCCATTCCTCAAGCAACATGAAGGAAGGACATTTCTACATCTGCAACTGCTGCACCTGTTGCTGTGGGATCATGCGAGTCGTCTCACAGCTCGGCATAGAAAACTCCATTGCTAAATCTGATTTCTACGCGACAGTGAATTCTGAATTATGCATAGGCTGCGAGACATGTGTGAAACGTTGCCAATTCCATGCGCCATCACTTGTTGATAACATATCTAGCGTAGACCAAAAACGCTGTGTCGGCTGTGGGCAGTGCGTCATGACATGTCCATCTGGTGCGATGACTCTCGTCAGAAAGCCGCAGGATCAAATCACGCCGACACCTCAAAACATGCCTGAGTGGATGATGAAAAGGGCTGAGAACCGAGGCATTTCTTTGGAAGAAATCCTTTGAGATCGCACGCGTGTATTCAACTACTAAACTTATTTCAGGGTTCATTCTACAGTGATTAATTGGCGCCTGCAAAGAATAGGTTCAGGTCTAGCGCATGATTTTTGACATGTATGGTCCGTCGTGGTGGTAGCCGAAGCGTTTGTAGTATTGTTTCGTTCCTAGTGCGCTTATGATTATGATTCTGTTGCGGTCGTATTCTTCGTTGGTGATGTGTTCGGCTTCTTTGAGGAGTTGTTGTCCTATGCCTTTGTGTTGCCATGCTTTGGCTTGATGTTTTCCAACTGGCACGAGGGGTCCATAGACGTGGAGTTCGCGTACGATGCTGCATGGCTGAGCATTGATTTCTGGTCTGTGCGCGTTTGGTGATGGGATGCGGAGGCGTAGGTAGCCAATTAGGATGTCGTTGGCTGCGTCTTCGGCTGAGATGAAATTTTCTGTGCCGTCTGAAGCCTTGTACGTGGTGGTTTGGATCTTGACTTTGTTCAGGTCGGGTTTGATGTGCTCTTTGAGCCATCTATGTCCGACTTCTCTGCATCGTATGCAGCGACACCGCAGGTTCTGTTCAGTTAGCTTTTGTTGGACAAGTTGTCGAAGGTTGCTGTGTTTGACTCCTGCTTCGATTAGGCTGGCTGGAATGTCTCTTTGCACTCGCATGATGCGCACCCACGGTGGAATATTCTTCTTGATTTCAGCGATGAGTTCTGCTGCTTGACTGGTTGTGTAGGGTTGGTATGTGCCGTTTTTCCACCATTCGTATGTTTTAGTGCCTTTCAGGACGAGGCACGGATAGATTTTGAGCATGTCAGGCTTGAACGCTGGATCTGTGAAGATGGTTTTGAAGGCGTTTAAATCTCGCTTCGGGTTTGAGCCGGGTAAGCCGGGCATCATGTGGTAGGCTACTTTTAAGCCAGAGTCTTTGAGTGTGCGTGTGGCTTCGACTACGTCTTGGACTGTGTGTTCTCGGTTGACCCTGTGGTAGATGTCGTCGTGGATGTTTTGGACTCCCAGTTCAACTCGAGTCACGCCCATCGCGAGCATATGGTCTATTTGAGACTGCTTTGCCCAGTCGGGTCGGGTTTCAACTGTTATGCCCACGTTGCGGATGCGGCTGGTTTCCGCCTGCTTCTTGGCTTCTGTCAAGGAGTGTGACCGATGTTGGGTTATGGCGTCTAGGCAGCGTTGAACAAAACGTGACTGATACTGCCTTGATGTGGCTGGGAAGGTTCCGCCCATGATTACGAGTTCAGTTTTATCCACTTTGTGCCCAATAGATTCCAGCTGATTGATGCGGCTGCGCACCTGCCTGTAAGGGTTGTAACGGTTTTGTATGCCTCGCATGGCGGCTGGTTCAAAGCCTGTGTAGCTTTGGGGCACGCCTGCGGTTGGTCCGCCTGGACAGTAGGCGCACGGCGCTGCTTTTGGGCATGGATAAGGCTTCGTCATCACGGCTACGATGGTTACTCCTGAGATAGTGCGGATGTGTTTTCTGCGCAGGATAGGTAGGAGTTTCTTTTCATCGGGTTTCAAGTTGCGTATCAGCATTGAGTTGGGTGGCAGGGTTTGGAGGCTTAGTGCTCGGGCTACCTGGGTTTTAGCTATGTTCACGTCTCGTAAGGTGGGTTTTTCGATGTGCATGAGACGTTGAATGATCATTCGATAAGCGTTTCTGGTCATTGAACTGTCAAGACAATACCACTAGGCCCGGATAAATAAAGCCTGTTTTGTTTCGGAGAAATTCTATCCCCAACCAGCCCGAAAATCTATGGCTGTTGATTGCTGAAGTTTAACGCGCGCTCCTAAGCGGAAACGCGTCCATGTTCAAACAAAGGCTTATTAAAATGTGAGCGTTTCCTATGAAGATTTACAGTCAAGCAGTCAGATCTCCAAGCTAAACTACCATGCACACAAGCTGAGAGTGAGAACCACGGGATTCAGGTCGTATCCGCGGCTTTATTTCGAAATGGTCTTAGTAGGCTTCGCCGTAGTCATGGGGCTGAGCCTTATGGCAGCGTTTCTCCCAATATTGGCTGAGGAGCTTGACCCTTCTGGAGTGCTTGTAGGTTTCACCGTCTCTGCCTTCTTCCTTTCCAGGCTGTTCATCGAAGTCCCGGCAGGCATCATCTCAGACCGCATCGGAAGACGAAAGCTTCTCATAGCCGGAATCGGCCTGACCGCAATTGGCGCCTTCCTTTGCGCTCAGGCCAATTCAATTTATGTTCTCATCGCCGGCAGAGCCTTCTGGGGACTAGGAACGGCCCTCTACTTCATGAACAACGCAGCACTCATCATCGATCTCTTCCACTCAAAGATGCGAGGCAGAGCACTTGGAATGTTCAACAGCATCGAGTTCCTTGGAGGCTTCGTAGGCGCCCCTGCTGGCGCTCTTTTGGCCGGAGCGATAGGTCATGCTGGAGTCTTCTATGTTGCCTTGGTCATGGTTTTAGCTTCCTTCGTGCTCGCTGTTTCTTCCAGAAGTCTCAGATCAACCAAGAACATGCATGCTTCAGAGGCTAGGGCGTCGGTTGGGCAGACAATCAGATACGTTCGTAACTGGGGTATAGTCTCAGTGTTCGTGATCACCTTCTTTCGCATGCTTGTGATGCAAGGAGTCTTTGCCACGGTTCTCCAACTGTATCTCAACGGGGAACTCCTGTTTCCTGAGGCAAACATCGGGCTGATCCTCAGTCTGCGCATCGCAGGCCACGTGTTGGCTGCCTTCGGCTCAGGCTTCTTAGCTGAAAGATTCGGCAAGAAACCCACAATGCTTACTGGCTTCCTAATCGACGCAGGATGCCTAGCCGCATTCACATCAATCTTCAGTCTGGAAGCATTCCTCGCCGTAGGCTTCATCGAAGGATTCGGAGAGGGACTAATCTTCACCAGCTTGATCGTGCTGCTCTCGGATCTCTCGCCGCCCACTGCGAGAGGAGGGATTCTCGGCTTCTACCGCACGTTCATGGACTTAGGCGGCTTCGCAGGCCCTATAGTATTGGTACTTGTCTACGCGAGCTGGAGTTCTAACGCCCCCTTTTGGGTGGCAGTGCTCATCAACCTTATGA
>Ga0315309_1002489_pt1 | contig 10723 bp, 9 predicted proteins | sample TDP4_MG_FD_203080 | JGI IMG/M metagenome (GOLD analysis project Ga0315309, IMG submission 203080) | Freshwater sediment microbial communities from Lake Towuti, South Sulawesi, Indonesia - TDP4 | ecosystem: Environmental > Aquatic > Freshwater > Lake > Sediment | place: Indonesia: South Sulawesi...
CTCGGTGAAGTAGACGTAGCCACCATAAACATAGATACCTTCTGAAGATGAGTATGCTGTTGGTATGGTCCATTCCGTGAATATGCCTGCAGAAGGATCCAAACGACCAATCTTATTGCCCCAATTCTCGGTGAAGTAGACGTAGCCGTCGGAAACACGGATACCTTTTGGAGCTGAGCTTAGGGTTGGTATGGTCCATTCTGTGAATATGCCTGCAGAAGGATCCAGACGACCAATCTTGTTGCCCCCACTCTCGGTGAAGTAGACGTAGCCACCATAAACATAGATACCTTCTGAAGATGAGTATGCTGTTGGTATGGTCCATTCCGTGAATATGCCTGCAGAAGGATCCAAACGACCAATCTTGTTGCCCGCACGCTCGGTGAAGTAGACGTAGCCACCGGAAACAGCGATTTCCCACGGGTTCGAGCTTGCTGCTGGTATGGTCCATTCCGTGAATATGCCTGTAGAAGGATCCAAACGACCAATCTTATTGCCCCAATTCTCGGTGAAGTAGACGTAGCCGCCAGAAGCGACAATATCATGTGGCCATGAGCTTGCTGTTGGTATGGTCCATTCAGTGAATATGCCTGTGGACGGATCCAAACGACCAATCTTGTTAGCCGGATTCTCGGTGAAGTAGACGTAGCCGTCGGAAACATAGATACCTATTGGATATGAGCTTGCGGTTGGTATGGTCCATTCGGTTATGGTTGATGCCTCGACTTGTAGATGCTGGCCAAGAATCGAGAAGACAAGCGCACATAGCAGAAGCACAGTGCCCAAATGCCTAGACAGGCGAATCATACAGAACCCCCTGCCACATAGACCGGGGGACCTGCCTTTTGAGTTTTCCCTCTTGAGGAAGATGACTTGACAAGTGCGGTTGGAAGATCCTGATCGCAGCCCCATTCCACAACGGCAGATTCCGGCGAGTCACAATAGCGCTAAATTCATTGCATGGACTACACGCCGAAAGGAGTTGAGGCGATCTCTAGCAACTGGCGCTTTCGTCGACCGGCCATCTCCGCACCACATATGCTACGGTCACTCAGGCCATCCGGCTCCCCCAAACTCTGGCGACAGAAACGTCAGCCCTCACCGTCCCATTCGCTTGTAGAAATTCTTCACGTCCTCTTCCAAGTCTTCCAAGTCATACTGTGCAGGAATCTTTCTCGCCTTCAGACATTCCATCATCTCCCTGACTGAGACTCCGGAGTACGCAGCGGCTCTCTCCAAGGTTATCCTGCCTTCAGCGTACAGACTGGCCGCATAGTCCTTCTTCCAATCCGTGACTGCTCTTGAAAGTAGCTTCCGTAGGACCGTGGAGCGGTCAGACTGCTCCATGTCTTCAATCTTCTTCAAATCAGATACTAGGCTTTTAGGCAGTCTCGTCGCAACCAACTCCTCTTTCCTCATTTCTTCACCTCCCTCGCTCTTCGGATCATGTCAGTTATCACGTCAGTTGAAACCCACATGATTCTGGTAAGCTTGGCTAAATCCTCAACTAACTCATCATAGCTGATCAACCCTTTCTTGAAGGCACCATACAGTACCATGAGCGTTCCTGTGTACTCCAAGTTCCAGCCCTTCGCTATGGCCCTCGCCTCCTTATCATCCAGTACAGCCAAAACATTTCTACTCTTAGCCAACACCAATGCTTCAGCCTCACCCAATCCTATCCTTGCCCTGTCCGTCAACGCTCTCGCATTCCTCATCTCATCCTTGCTCAGGTTGACAAGTTGAATCCAGCCTCGTTTGAGACCGTTCTCCATCTCCAACACATCCGCCGCTCCCGTCTCCCTCCCCTTATCGATGCACTCCATTTTGACAGAAGGAGACATCAATACGGTTCCATACAGCTCCTTCAGCAGTCCAAGGCGCCCAATTCTTGCTAGGACGATTATCGGCGAGGTGTTCGTGACCACTGGCATATTTCAATAATATTGCCCGAAACATATATGGTTAACGTTTGAAACATACGTTAACAGCATTCAAGCTAAGCATTCAACTCAAGGAAGGCGCAGTACAACCAGTCTGTAAACGCTAAGGTTGCAAATACGTGCGACGCCACGCAACCACGAACGGATCTACCACATCTGCAAGGTGAAGAACGGAATGGCTCACCGGCAGCCTCGGTATGATTGCGGCTATTTCGCTTCCAAGCATTCTTCCAATTGCTTTCAGATCCCCTCATATTTTGCTGTGAATAGAACGCTAACGTTCATCGCCGACCTCATCGCCTGAAGGTCACTGATCTTCTGAGAAAATAGCATGACTCCAACACCCTTCCTCCTGAGTAGCCTAATGGCGCCATCTAAGAACGTCATTGCAGCCTTAGGTAGCTCTTTCGTGGTCCATAGATGTGCCTCCACGACGATTAGTAGTCTCAGACTATTCTACGCCAGTAGATGCGGTTGTTTGTGCCTCTGACCGCGATGTATACGTGGATGGCTCCGACCGCAACGGAGAGTGTTGGACTGTTTGGTGTCGATCCCGGAAGCGCAGTCCAACCAGACCACACGAGCGTAGATGTGTCCATGCTGCTGATGTAGATGGCGTTGCTTCCATACCCCTTCACAGCGCAGTAGAGCTTACCATCACAGTAGGCTATTGAGGGCGAGGAGTCGGTTGAACCGGTTGGGATAGCTGTCCAAGACGTCCAAGAGCCACCCGTATCCATTCTCTGCCAGTAGATGCGGCTGTTTGTGCCCCGAACAGCGATATAGAGATGTGACCAAGCGGCTAATGCCGGGCTGTTCGGCGTGGCTCCAGGCAGAGCAGTCCAACCAGACCAGACAAATGTGCCTGTGTCCATGCTATTGAGGTAGATGGCGTTGCTTCCATACCCCTTCACAGCGCAGTAGAGCCTACCGTTGAAGAAGGCGATTGATGGCGCAGCATCGGTCGAACCTGTTGGGATAGCTGTCCAAGATGTCCAAGAGCCATCTGCATCCATCCTGCGCCAGTAGATCCGGTTGTTGGCGCCTCTCACAGCCATGTAGAGATAGACGCCTGAAGCCGCTAGGGCTGGAGTGTTGGGCGTGGAGCCGGGCTGAACCGTCCAGCCGCTCCAGCCAAGCGTAACCGTATCCATCCGGTTGAGGTAGATGCTGTTTGAACCCAGACCCTTCACTGCGCAGTAGAGGCGCTCTTGGAAGTAGCCTATGGCTGGGGAGGCGTCGGTTGAACCGGTTGGAACCGCAGCCCAAGGAGGAGGCAGCTCAGTCGTAACAGTATCCGAGATAGAGGTTGTGTAGCTGGTGGTTGAAACGGAGACGCTGGTCGTCGAACGCGTTAAGGATGCCACCGCCGTCGTTGAGAAGTATGTGCCAGAGGCCGTGGATATGGTGCTCACAGTAGTGACGTGTGAAAAAGTCTTGGAGATAGAAGTAGTGGTCGTGGCTACCGGGCCAACGAACAAACAGCCGATCTTGCTGCTGTCAACCTCGGTGAAGTAGACGTAGCCACCGGAAACAGCGATGCCGTATGGACCTGAGCCTGCGGTTGGTATGGTCCATTCCGTGAACACGCCTGTAGAAGGATCCAAACGACCAATCCTGTTGCCAGATTGCTCGGTGAAGTAGACGTAGCCACCATAAACATAGATATCGTGTGGATCTGAGCTTGCGGTTGGTACGGTCCATTCAGTGAATACGCCTGTAGCCGGATCCAAACGACCAATCTTGTTGCTGTCAGCCTCGGTGAAGTAGACGTAGCCACCAGAAACATAGATACCCCGTGGTCCAAAGCCTGCGGTTGGTACGGCCCATTCAGTGAATACGCCAGTGGCGGGATCCAAACGGCCGATCTTGTTCCCCAACCACTCGGTGAAGTAAACGTAGCCACCAAAAACATAGATGCCCTGTGGTCCCGAGCCTGCGGTTGGTACGGTCCATTCCGTGAATATACCAGTACTGGGATCTAAACGGCCAATCTTGTTGCCTTCAGCCTCGGTGAAGTAGACGACGCCACCAAAAACACAGATACCGTATGGATATGAGCCTGAGGTTGGTATGGTCCATTCAGTGAATATGCCTGTAGAAGGATCCAAGCGACCAATCTTGTGGCCACTACGCTCAGTGAAGTAGACGTAGCCACCAAAAACATAGATACCGTATGGAGATGAGGCTCCTGTTGGTATGGTCCACTCAGTGAATACGCCTGTAGAAGGGTCCAGACGGCCGATCTTGTTCCCCAACCACTCGGTGAAGTAAACGTAGCCACCAAAAACATAGATACCCACTGGAGATGAGCTTGCGGTTGGTATCGTCCATTCGGTTATGGTCGATGCCTCGACTTGTAGATGCGGGCCAAGAATCGAGAAGACCAGCGCACATAGCAGAAGTACAGTGCCCAAATGCCTAGACAGACGAATCATACGGAACCCCCTGCCCCATAGGTTAGGGGGATTTGCTTTTTGAGCTTTCCCTCCTGAGGAAGCTGACCTAACAAGCACGGTTGGAAGATTCTGATCGCAGCCCTATTCCACAACGGCAGATCCTGGCGAGTCACAATAGCGCTAAGCGCCTTGCACGGACTACAGGCCGAAAGGAGTTGAGGCGATCCTAACGATTAGCGCTTTCGTCTACCAGCTCATCACCGCAGCGGCATACACTTACGCTCTCTTTCGTCCTTCCACCTCGTTGACTGACCTCGCTTGGAACCGATCTAGGCGTATAGACCCGTTTTGGAAACTTGAACGATTCAACGACTTGAGGCATTTTCATAAAGCCGCGGAACAACAACTTTGAGTCCTTTCAGAATATTCATCCTAGTGCCTGAGCTTCTATCTTGGAACTTTGACAAGAGAAATTGGATGTCTTCTGCTGTTACTTCTTTGGGTAGGCTTACCAATCGATTCTAAGAAGCGTACTACTTGACGTAAGTGACCCGAGTCGTCATCTACCGTTCGGTTCGCAAGTTGATGATCTCTGAACTTGGCAGTAGTTCACTAAGCGCACCGGCTAACAATTCCCGAGAATTGTCAATCACCTCTTCTAAGTCGGGGGGCGATTGAAGAAGCACGGAGGCGAAGGACTGAAACTTAGCCGAATCTAAAACGTTCTGGACAAAGATCAGCGTGTCATCGTGGAGGAACAGAGGACGGGCGCGTAAAGACAGCGCAACAAGTAATACCGAGCAAACCTGAAGAGTTCACTGGGACGATCGGATTGAAGATTGGCAACTTAGACGCGACGAATAGAACCGCATTTGCAACGGCGAAACTGGAAAGCAAACGTCCGTTAGAACACGAGGTTCTGAAAATCACACAAACCGAGTTTGAATACGGTCATAAGAGAAAACTACTTGTGTGGGCGGTTGCATAACACCAAACAATAGGTATTTCGCTGAACGAATGCGTTGGCTTCGTGGCCAAGCGATGGGTAAGGGGAGGATGAACAACTGCATGAGGAGGATTGGCAGGTGTCAGCCTTGAGTAAGCGTCTCTGGGTCTTGATCGTGGGTATGGTTCTGTTTCTCTGGATGATAGGAGCTTTTGAGCAGTTTTCTCCACCTTTGCCACACAGCCCCTTCTTAGAAAGGAAGAACTACACAATTCAGCAAATACTTTGGAACCCCGGTGCTTTCAACGGGCGAACAGTGATAGTGGAGGGTTACCTTGTGAAGTATGTTGGGCAACATTGGGGTGAAACCTACGCTTTGTATAGTGCCGATGTGCTGTACAACATAACGAGATCTACTCCTCATATCGCATTGTCCGTCAGCGACAAGTACGTCAAAGACAACTTTGTCGATGAAGACCTAGTCGCCTTCACTTTTGACGGCCGGCTTTTTCAGAAGCAACTCGGACCTTACGGCTGTCCGAAGGTCACGGTTACAGGCATCTTTCGAGACCACGGGCTCGTCGTGGACGCGCCTCGATACTACATAGAAGTCGCTTCAATCACCACAACCGTGAAAGGAATCTAAGCGGAAATCTCCGGGCTGGTTACAACAGGTTTCATGCTTGAAGAGCAAACAAATCGTAGCATGCATGCATAGCAGTCTTCGACTGTCCTTTCTGAGAGTTGGCGATCGACTCTGCAAAGGTCTCTAAAGTTGGACAGTAGGTCTGTGAGCGCACCGATTGGCAATTCAATAGAATTTGCAATGACGCCTTCTAAATCTGGGGTTGCGGGTTCACGAGCTTCTAGACACAGTTCAAATCAAAAAGGATAGACGACAAAGAGAATTGAGAGAGGGTTTGAACAACAGAGAAAGCGCAGAGTTGGACAAGTCGTAAGGCCGAAAGCGGTAACAGAAGAAGACCTAACTGAAATGCTGCATCTACTCGCTCCAGATTGGACAAGACATAGGATCGCTCGAAGGTTCAAGGACAAGTATAGCTAGATGACCGTCCATAAGACTTTACCAAAATAGTATTATTCTGTGGCTGTCCCAAGAGGTAGAATTTTGGTAAACTTTTGGTCCGAGGGGCTTCTTGTTTGGCGTTTTGAGAATAGAACCAGTCCATCGGCATATATGAGTAGAGGAATCGTAAAAGCATCAATCTCTATGGGGGGGAGCATAGTGGTTTTATCTGACTCGCCCTCATTACGACTTCTTTGTTTGAGACGAAGAAGAAGTATTTCGAAAAGACCCATCAATGCGAACTCCATGTTTCTGTTCTCGCAGCGCCTATTTTGACGTGTGTAGCTGGTTCTTTGCTTACGCAGGGAAAAATGGTTGAAGAAGTCACAATATTAGGTTCAGATGTTTCAGGCAGCCGGCCGCATCATGGAGTCGCGTCTTAGATTATTCTGCGCCAGTAGATGCGGTTGTTTGTGCCTCTGACCGCGATGTATAGGTGGATGGCGTAGTAACTCGGAGCCGAGAGTGTTGGACTGTTCGGCGTTGCGCCTGGAAGCGCAGCCCAACCGCTCCAGACAAGTGTGCCTGTGTCCATGCTGTTCAAGTAGATGCCGTTGTTTCCGTTTCCTTTGACAGCGCAGTAGAGCTTACCATCACAGTAGGCTATTGATGGCGAAGAGTCGGTTGAGCCGGTTGGGATCGGCGCCCAACCTGACCAAGCGCCCAAATAATCCATTCTCTGCCAGTAGATACGGTTGTTTGTGCCCCTCACAGCGATGTAGAGATATCCGTAAGAGGTTAATGCTGGGCTGTTCGGCGTAGCGCCTGGAAGCGCAGTCCAACTAGACCACAAAGATGTGCCTGTGTCCATGCTGTTCAGGTAGATGACGTTGCTCCCATACCCTTTCACGGCGCAGTAGAGCCTGCCGTTGAAGAAGGCGATTGATGGCGAAGCGTCAGTTAAGCCGGTCGGGATAGCTGTCCATGCAGACCATGACCCGTAGATGTCCATTCTGCGCCAATATATCCGGTTGTTTGCGCCTCTCACAGCCATGTAGAGGTAGTAGTCAGAAGTCGTCAGGGCTGGGCTGTTGGGCGTGGCTCCGGGCTGAACCGTCCAGCCGCTCCAGCCGAGTGTGACCGTATCCAGCCTGTTGAGGTAGATGCTGTTTGAGCCTTGACCCTTCACAGCCGAGTAGAGGCGCTCATAGAAGTAGGCTATGGATGGGGAGGCGTCGGTTGAGCCTGTTGGAACCGCAGACCAGGGAGGAGGCAGCTCGGTCGTGACAGTATCCAAGATCGAGGTCGTGTAGCTGGTGGTTGAAGCCGATACGCCGGTAGTTGAAACTGCCGGCGATGCGGTGGTAATGATGGTAAGATATACATACCAGGCTGTTGTTACCCTGCTTGTAACGGTAGTCGTCGAGATAGTCTTCGAGACCGAGGTAGTGGTCGTGGCTGCGGGGCTAACAGTCAAACGGCCAATCTTGTTGCCACTATACTCTGTGAAGTAGACATAGTCATCATAAACATAGATACCCACTGGATGTGAGGCTGGTGTCGGTATGGCCCATTCGGTGAACATGCCTGTAGAAGGATCCAAACGACCAATCTTGTTTCCAGCAGCCTCGGTGAAGTAGACGTAGCCACCATAAACAGCAATGCCATATGGATCCGAGTTTGCTGTTGGTATGGTCCATTCTATGGATACGCCTGTAGAAGGATCTAGACGGCGGATCTTGTTGTAAGGAATCTCGGTGAAGTAGACGTAGCCACCATAAACATAGATATCCTGTGGATTTGATTGTGGTGTTCGTATGGTCCACTCAGTGAATATCCCTGTAGAAGGATCCAAGCGGCCGATCTTGCTGTAAGTGGTCTCGGTGAAGTAGACATAGCCACCATAAACATAGATGCCCCCTGGACTTGAGACTGGCGTGGGTATGGTCCATTCTGTGAATACACCTGTAGAAGGATCCAAGCGGCCGATCCTGTTGTAACGGATGTCGGGCCAGTAGACGATGTAGCCACCCTCGGTGAAGTAGACGTAGCCATCATAAACATAGATAGCCTGTGGCTCTGAAGTTATTATTGGCAGGGTCCATTCTGTGAATACACCTGTCGCAGGATCCAAACGACCAATCCTATTGCCACCATACTCGGTGAAATAGACGTAGCCACCATAAACATGGATATCCCATGGTCTTGAACCTGCGTTTGGTATGGTCCATTCGGTGAATATGCCTGTAACCGGATCCAAGCGGCCGATCTTGTCTTCCCAATATTCAGTGAAGTAGACGTAGCCATCAGAAACATAGATGCCCGTTGGATATGAGCTCGTAGTTGGTATGGTCCATTCTGCTATGGTTGATGCCTCGACCTGTAGATGTGGGCCAAGAATCGAGAAGACCAGCGCAGATAGAAGGAGCACTGTGCCCAAATGCTTGGACAGGCGAATCATGTAGAACCCCCTTCACGATAACAGGGCTTCCTTCAGCTATAAAGCTACAGCTTATGGTCACAATGAGGCGGACTTGCGCTAGACCGAGTTGATCTTGGCATAGCTAGGTCAGATGAGCAAGAACGAGAGGCTAGAAGAAAAAAGAGAAGGGTTTAGGTCAGAACAGTGAGGTTTGCCTTGTCGTAGATTCGTCTGAGTCGTTCGGGCGGATAGTCGTTATAGTGCCGCCCAAGAACTGCTTTTGGCACTCGTCCGCAGAAGGTATCAACAACTGACCCTAGAACTCCGAGTTCGCCTAACTTACAACAGAACCAAAGTCGCAAAGTCTTCGGTGTAAGATAGACACCAGACCTCTTACCGGCTCTCGTAAAGACCCGCTTCAAAGCGACCGGTGGAATCTGAAACACTCGACTATCTTTGTCACTTCGGCTCTTCTAGCGTCTTAGGTAAGTCTCGACTTCTTGATTGAAGCAAGTGACCCAAGTGTTCTTGGTGTGGCCATGTCTTGTGTTCGGAATAATCAATCGATTCTCTAAGTCCAACTCGTCTATAGTCAGAGTCAACAACTCGGACCGCCTCAGCCCGCTAGCAGCGAACAACAAGAACGAAGCTCGGTCTCGGCCGTTCTCTAAGGCGTCAAAGAATTTCCTTAGATCTTCTTTTGTGGGCGCTATTTGTGGCGTGTAGATTCGCTTTGGAAACTTAATTGATTCGACGACATGCGGCATTTGCATAAAGTCACGGAAGAACACTTTGAGTTCTTTCAGAATGTTTGCTCTAGTCCTTGCGCTTCGGTCTTGGAACTTTAGCAAATGACGTCTAATATCTTCCGCCGTCACTTGTCTAGGGCCTTTGCGAACCGCCTTCAAGGACCTCCTTGCTTGATACGTATGGCCCCCAGTCATCGTCTGCGGTTCTCTCCGCAAGTTGACGATCGATTCTGCAGAAATTCCTGAACTTCACCAACAAATCATCGAGCGCACCGCTCTGCAATTCGCGGAATTGCGAAGAACGCCTTAAGTCTGGGGTCGCGGGTTCGAATCCCGCCGGGCCCGCCTAATCTTTTATCCGGGTCCTTTTCTCCTGACCAGAACTCTGGCCTCAACAGTGGGGGGAATGGGATTCGCGCACCGGTTTACCAGCAAAGACGTCGACTCCATACAGACCCTTTCTCGTGTACTAGGTCAGCAGGCCGGGCGGGATTCCCTGAATTCTTGTAGCCGGAATTGGTTCTGAGACCCCGCGAAGTTCTAGCTTGCGCAATCACACCAACTTTTCTCTGAACCATAATCGTATTTCTAAGGTCGCATTGCCCTCAGCTATCAAGTTCAGATTTCTTTGAACTCCACTCGCTACAAACTTGACAGTCGACCAAGCTTTTGGTTTGAATATCATCGTAGTCAAAGTTATTTGGTACGATTCAGAAAGAGAAGTTCGTCACCACAATGTGATGATGAACATTGCACTACAGGGATGCACTGTTGAGATTGCAGACTGGCGAGGGCAGTCTAGACCGAATTGTATGTGGATTCGATGTTCACAAGACTGCCTTATGCCTAGGTATACCGGTCAAGCAGGCTTCAAACCTGCTGAGGTGGCTTCATCAGAGGGGCTTCCTGAAGAGAAAGAGGACTAAGCGTCTATGCGTGCCATCTTTTGGCAAGCCGTGTTACCGGGGGTACAAGTACATCTATAGTTTCAGTAAGCAGGGAGTCAGATATCTGAGGTGGCTTTCAGAATGGAAGCCTTTAGAGGATGCACTCTACGCGAGGCTTACGTATGATGTCGTCTCCAACCTACCTGAGGATCTTAGGCATACGCTCGGCATGCTGAGCCTCTGCAGGGAGACTATGAAGTATCGTGGCCCGACAAGAAATCTGCAGCTCTTCGAAAACAATGCAATCCCAGTAGTCAGCTTATCCATCCAGAATCAGCAGTTGGCTGAGG
>Ga0315309_1002490_pt1 | contig 10723 bp, 6 predicted proteins | sample TDP4_MG_FD_203080 | JGI IMG/M metagenome (GOLD analysis project Ga0315309, IMG submission 203080) | Freshwater sediment microbial communities from Lake Towuti, South Sulawesi, Indonesia - TDP4 | ecosystem: Environmental > Aquatic > Freshwater > Lake > Sediment | place: Indonesia: South Sulawesi...
AAGAATCGGAAAAGCAGCCAATAAAGACATTTGCGATCCGGCCAAAGCTGATCAGGCTTGAGCCGATATATATCGTGATTGAATTCACACCAACGACAATAAAAAAGAACGCCCATTTAGGTTCCCGCAAGCCTGCCCTGGGCGGGGTCGAAGTGGCGGGGTCAATCTGATATCTCCGAGCGTCAATGAGCCGGTAGAATAGACATAACAGCAGTGTACTCAATCCACACGTTAAAAAGGTAAAAGAAGTAGACCACAGTTTTTTGTTTATTGGGAACGATAAGCTCACAAGGAAACCCAACACAATAAATGCAATACCAGCAAGTAAAAGCCCCGCTGTCTTGTCTCTTGGTCTTTTTGGCGAGAGCAACCACTGTCCGGCAAGTGCACCAAATAAAGCCGTTGATATTGTTGGGATTAGTGTTATAGACATAACATACTTAAAATTAGGTGAAATGACATTGGAAACCTTTTGCGCAATAAAGGTACTGAGGCATCCTTCCTCAGAAAAGTTACCGGCTCCGTAACCCGGAACAGGAACAAAACGCATGAGGAACCAGTAACCTACGACTAAAGCAAATGCCCAGATGGCTTGTCCCCTTGGTCTTGTGTTCAACATAATGATGGCGGCGAAGAAATAGCTGATGCCGATACGATAAAGCACGCTGTAATAACCCCATTGTGGATGTGCGCCGCCTGGCGTGCCCCAATAGACGAGCCCCAAAAGAGAAAGGATTACGGTCCGAATCACAATATGTTTGTAGAGTCTCCACTTTCCGTTTTCCTGCTGGAGTCTTTTGGTAAAGGAGAACGGCATCGCCACACCAACGATAAAGATGAAAAGGGGAAAGATCAAGTCCCACAGAGTAAAGCCGTGCCATTCTGGATGATCGCATTGTTGTGCCAAAAAGTTGAAAAGGGTGTTGTCTGACAATTCCGGAAGTGCACGAAAGATACCCCCCAGGCCTACCAGCAGGAACATATCAAATCCCCGCAACGCGTCCAGGCACTGCAGTCTGTCGCTAGCTGCGAAGTCTACATGCTTTTCACCCGTGTATGCTGGCTTGTCCATTGAGTATCCTTTCTTCCGCTAATTAGATTTAGATTATTGCCAATCAGAATCAATTTTTAGCAGTCTCGGGGTTGGATGTTGAACAAAGCCTGCCGGTCTCTGACCTCTGCCTTTTCGCCCGAGATCGCCAAGGTCCTCGCGTGCCTTTTCCGCCCAAGCCAGGAGTTTTTCCACTACCTCCGGATGTTGCTGCGAAAGGTCGGTTGTCTCTCTAATATCTCTGCTCAGATCTACCAACTTCATTGGCCTGCTCGCACACTTACCACTGAATCTTTTTAGGGGCAAGTGCAACTTCCATTTGCCTGACCTTATAGCCTGAAGCTGGTCTGCCATATAGTAGTAAAAAACCTCGTAGGGTGATTCAGCACCTGGTTTGCCAGCCAAGAGATGCCGGACATTTTTACCGTCTATAATTCGGTCCATTGACGGCTCTGTTCCAGCCAGTCGCACAAATGTGGGCAGTAAGTCCATAGTTGTACACAATTCGTCGCAGGTGGTTCCAGCCGAGACAATACCAGGCCAGCGCGCGATGCACGGGACCCGCATTCCACCTTCCATGGTGCTGTAGCCCCACCCAACTAAGGGCGCGTTGCTCCCACCATGTCCTTGCGGTGTGCCATTGTCAGAGGTAAATATTATGAGTGTTCGTTCATCGAGATCAAGTTTTCGTAGGGCATCGATAATCTGCCCAACAGAGAAGTCAATCTCTTCAATGCTGTCACCGTATCGCCCATTGACAGAGCGGCCCAAAAACTGTGGGTCCAACTCCGGTATCCGTTTGCTGCCTGGTAAATGGTGAGCAAAATAAAGAAAGAATGGCCGATTACAATTTTTGCTGATAAACTGCATTGATTCCTTAAGATATCGCCTGGTTGTAGCGGTCAAATCAACTGGTGCCTCAACCACTTCTTCATTTCTTATCAAAGGCAAAGGCGGCCAAGCAGAGTTATGGGAAGGGGTCATATCTTCGCTGTAGGGAATTCCATAGAAACAGTCAAAGCCATGATTTCGAGGTAAGAATTCCGGCTGATCTCCTAAGTGCCACTTTCCGATACAGGCCGTGGCATAGCCCTGTTTCTGCAAGATTTCAGGAAGTGTAATTTCATTAGGGTTCAGGCCTTTAGCTGAGACCGGCCTTAGAACGCTCCCATTCTTGTCCGAGATATGCATATCAACCCTTTGGGCATAGCATCCTGTCATCAGGCTCGCACGGGATGGAGTGCACACCCCGCTGGAAACATAGAAGCTTGTCAGAAGCATACCTTCCTTTGCCAATTGATCAACATAAGGCGTGCGATGTATAGTCGAACCGAAACATCCTAAATCGCCATAGCCGAGGTTGTCGCACAATATGATGATAAAGTTTGGCCTCTCACTTACTTTCGGCCATGAAGGGGCTCTCAAACTATCGCTCCGATGACATCCCAGCAATAAAGTACCGGTGATATTCATGCCTGCAAACTTTAGAAAATTTCGACGATTCATTAAATCACCAGTTAATATTTTCATCTGGGTTACTAAAAGACGGGGTTTCTCCTATTCATCTCTATATTTGTATAGTTTTGCTATCCTGCTTAGCTGATTTATGACATGCCAAGATTAGCCTCAGGTTGTGAATGGCCTCCATTGCACCTAAGGGTTTTTTGTCGATGATTGATTTGGCATGTCTGGAGATGACTGCCTGATAGATGTTCTGCACTTTCTTGAGCTTGGCGGTCTTAACAGTTTTGAAATTATCGATCTCAAGACGGATATTCACAGGTTCACCAATGTGCCCTGAAAGTTGAAACAGCGTACTATATCCTCGGATAATGCCCTTTGTACCATAAATCTCATAACCGAGGTTGGTGAGTGTACTTTCCAAACCGCCCCGAGGCTGATTAAATGCTACCCTGACCGTGCCCTGGACGTGATTTTTGAGCTTGAACTGGATGAAGGCCCCGTTTTCAACATTGATAGCCAGCGTCCTGGGCGTATATACACATGCAAGAGAATCGACCTGGCTGTCTAACAAGAACTCCGCCATGTAAAGGCAATGGCTGGCAACGTCGCCTATTGGGCCGCCCAGCTCATCCGGGTTGGCACATCGCCATGTGGCCGCCTCTTGGGGGGTCGATCCATACAAAAACTCCATGTGAAGACATAAGTCATTTACCTGGCCGATGACACCTTGCTTGACAAGCTCTCGTGCCCTTATGTTGTATACGTTGTCAGTCATCATGTGGTCAACCGTAATGCTTATGCCGTTTTTCTCTGCCAGACGCTGAACCTTTTGAGCATCTTTTAAGGTCGTGGCAAAGGGTTTTTCTACGATACAATGTCTCTTGGCCTTGATGGCAGCTAAAGCAAGCGGTGCATGTGAAAGATTATTCGTTGCAATAAAGACCGCCTGGATGCGTGGGTCATTTAGAAGCTGCGAAGTTTCTGCGTACCATTTCAGGCCCAACGCTGTTGCAGCAGCTTTGCGAGCTCGGTTTATATCTGTCGCACCGATAAGTTCTGCCTGCGGGTGGCCATCGAAGCGGCTTTTATCCAGCCCGAAGCCCTCCTTGGCTATGCGATTCTCAGCAATACCACCAAAACCGATGATTGCATATCCGACCTTCTCCATGTCACGTTCCTTATGAATAGGCTTTGATCACTTTGACCAGAGCCGCACCAATCTGTTTGCAGTCCTGTGGTGTAAACGTTGGAAAAGCAAAACAAGTAAACGTATGACTCTGATGCCACAGAGCATTAGGCACATGCACTTTGCTGTAGTCCACGCTGGCCGGATCTGTGTACTCCTTTGACCTAAATGGAAATCCGCTCCTGCCAAAGGCATTATGCTCTCTATAGGCCTTTTCGGTGTGACACTGAGGCCAGAACACGCGCCAGCACGTGGCACCTTCAGCGCCGGCTGCCTTGACGAACTGGTCTATGTCGCAGCTCATATTCTCAATATCCAAGGAAAACGCCAGGACATACCAGCCGTTTTGACGCTGCGGCGTATCTATGGGCATGTACTTAACCTGAGGTAGGTCCTTGATGGCATCCATGATAATATGCGCATTTCGCCTGCGGTTGGGCATGTTCCAGGTGTCCATCCGTTCAAGCTCCGCTAAGCCGATCACTGATTGCATCTCTGTCATGCGATAGTTCCAGCCGACCATGTTGTGTATGTATGGCAGCTTCTGCTCCAGTGCCAGAAGGTTCAGCCGTTCTTTGACATCGTAACCATGATCGCGAAAGCTGCGTGCATTCCAGGCCAAATCTTCGTCATCTGTCGTGACCATCCCGCCTTCGCCGCCGGTGGTAAAGACTTTGTTTTGACAGAAGCTGCAGGCTGCAATATGGCCTATAGTGCCAGTTTTTTTGCCTTTGTAGGAGCCGCCAAACGCCTCAGCGTTGTCTTCAATTACGTACAAATTGTGCTTGGCTGCAAACGCCATGATCTTGTCCATGTCACAAACGTTGCCGTAAAGATGGACCGGCATGATTGCCTTTGTACGTTTGTTAACCAGCTTCTGTGCTGACTCGACGCTGATGCAATGGTCGTCGATATTCACATCGGCAAAGCGTGGTATGGCACCAGCCTGCACTATAGAGAAGCTGCTGGCGATAAAAGTATAGCTTGGCACAATTACCTCATCGCCAGGGCCGATGCCCAAGACGCTCAGAGCGACGTGCAGTGCCGAAGTCCCGGAGGATGTGCTGATGGCGAATTTGCTTCCTTGCCACTGGGCGAACTTTTTTTCAAACTCCATCCCTTTAGGGCCGGTCCAGTAGTTTACCTTTCCCGACCGCAAGACTTCCTCTACCGCTGAAATAGCTTTGTCATCAAATTGCGGCCACATCGTCAACTTATTTGTCACTGCCTTTGGCCCACCATCGATTGCAAGTTTTGCTGCCATTTTATATCCCTTTCCTTAGATAGAATTCAGAAGACAGAATTCTGACTACTGACTTCTGGTTTGATCGAGCATTTCCAGCAGACTGCCCACAATTTTGTCAGCGGCCTGTATCTCAACCATGTTAGTACCCAGCCATGTCTCATAGCCACCAAGTTCATGCTGGTGGGCTGTCGGCAAATAGCCGAAGCTACCGTTGGCGTGCGAGATCGTGAACGTTTGGCCAAATGGACTCTTCTCTTTAATCTCCAATCCGATCTCGACGAAGACCTCAAACGGTATGGCACAAATAGCAAGCTCACCGATACGAAACGTCTGTAGAATCACGCAGACTTGGTCGGGCGATTCATGCATCTGCAATATGCGCTCGGCATACACCTTCTCGCGGATGTGGTACGGCTTAGCATCGTCCGGCTTTGCGAGTATTTCGTGGGCGTAGCTTAGCTGTTTTTCGGTGGGCTTACGGACCGCAAGCGTTAATTCTCTCTGCATCGCACCGAGCTCGACCCAATCGTGAAACTTGATCTTCTGATGCGCTTCGTAAACAACCTTGGCCAGCAGGTCTGCAACCTGCCTCATCTTCTCGTAGGGAGCCCAGCGCTTCTGGGATTTCACAATCGCGTTGATGTTGTTGATGTCTCCGCTGGTGCCGTTAGACATTATGCCTACAAAAGGGGGTTCGAGCCGGTCAGCGCTGAGAAGCTGTTGTATTCGGTCGGCGAAAACGTCGAAGTAGTCAGCGGAAATTACATTGCCTGCATTTGGACCTACGTAGTGCAGCGAGTAGTTCGCCAGAAGCGCGATCGGTCGGCCATCGGCTGACTGGATGGACAAGAACACCACTTCAGGGTCGGTGGGCCCGGCTGGCTTGAGGATGTTCGGGTTGCCCTGGCCAGGATTCATAACCGCCTTGTCTGTGCCGCCGAAAGGATTCGGTGTCGGCGTGCCCGGCTTCATAAAGTACCGTCGGTTGAAAACCTGCGTAGGTTCTTGCACACTGCCCCAGCCAATTCGAGCCGGCTCCAGATTGTTCACCGCACGGCGGACACCATCGGCAATCCGCATCACCAGGAACTTCTGATACTCGCCGAGCTGCTTGCTCTCTACCAACCGGTTAACGTCTCTGGCGCTGATGGAAGAATGCGTATGCGTAGCGGCCATCAACATATTTTCGACCGGGATGCCGGTCTTCTGGTGGATGATTTGTTTAGCTGCGTTGCAGACCTCACGCGCTATGCCGAGACTGTCGCAGGCAACAAGAACCAGTTTGGTCTTTCCATCATCCAGCACCAGACACTTGGCATATAACTCATCATGTATGTGTTTGGCCGGCGGCGAAGACCAGCCGCCCACAATAGGCTCATCAAGAGGCGGTGTAATATTGCTTGCTGCGGCCCCAGCCCGAAATACGCGTGGTGAGTCTGCCTCACTACCTGATTTAGGATTACTCGCTAACGACAAAATTGATGCACCAGCTATGACCAACAAAATTATCAGTTTACCAATCTTAATCCTCATATAACCGATCCTTTCTTTAGTACAATGGACGTTGTTTTATTCCCCAAGGGGCAGTTTTACAATCTGCCCAGTTTCGATAGAGCGATCGATTGCCAAGCAGATTTCGTGCGATTTATATGCCTCATGGATATTAGCTGTCGCTTCCTTATTATTAACCAGAGCTTCTGCAAAGTCGTCCACCATCTCTTTGAAGGGATGATGCGTCACATCTCCACTATCCAGGAAGATGGCACTGAAATTCTGCCAGTTCTGCTGTCCTGGAAACCATTGTTTAGTGTAGAACTTCTCGTTCAGCACGGAGCCTTTGCCTCCGTGTATGATGATATTCATAACGTAAGGACACTCGTTTTCAAAGCTGCAGCCGGTTTTGCCGATTTTACCATCCTTAAATTTCACTACTGCTGCATAAGTCGGCTCATATTCATAATCTTTTCTATGGCCAAACGTGCCGTACGCAAAGACCTCGTCCACATCGCCGCCAAAATAATACAGAAGGTCCACAGCGTGACAGCCAGCAACCAAACTGGCCGATGGCCCGTCTTTCCTGGTATTGGCGCCCCAATTCCAGCCGCTCCACCAGGGCCCAATCTCGTGATAGTAATCGACTTCAACGTAGAATATTTCTCCCAGGCCGCCCTTATCAATCATGCTGCGGATGGACCGGACGTGGGAATTCCACCGAGATATGAAACCGACCTGCGATTTCACGTCCGCTTTCACTATCGCGTTCTTTATAGCCTTTAGCTCCTCGAAATTCATCGCTATAGGCTTTTCAATAACTACATGCTTGCCAGCGGAAGCAGCATCGATTGCCTCTTCGGCATGCAAAAAGTTGGGAGAGCAAAGGTCTATGACATCTATATCGTCCCTTTCGAGAAGAGATTCATAGTCATCCAGGATATCACAGTCCAAGCCAAGTTCTTGTTTCTTGGCCTGCGCAGACTGTCGCTTGCGTGAGGCAAGTGCTACGACCTTCATATTGGGATTTTGCATGTAGGCCTTTATATGCTCACCGGCAACCCAGCCAATTCCGAATATGCCGACACCATAAGTTTTCATTGCAAATCTCCCTTTCTAAATTTTGTGATAATTGCCAAGCGGCCCGCTGCGGCCGCGCAGCGCGACGAGCCTACTGCGGCCCACCTAAAAATCCCTCGTGAAAGAATACAGGCTTGTACCGGTTCTCTGTGACCCAACGAATAGCAACATCAAGTCTTTGGCCGTGGTCGGGGATGTAGTTTCGATAGAACGGCCAAAAGTACTGCTCGTGCGTAAATAAATCCATTATCTCTGCTGTATTGGGGTCTTTGGCAACAGCTTTGAGCGTAGGGACAATGCGCTCGATAGGTGTATTGTTGCATACAATATCAACTTTCGAGAAAATAATGCCGCTGTCGAAGTCCATCAGTGCATCGTGCCGCGAGAGATACTCGGAGCGTTCGTCGTCCAGCCAATAATTGACATCCCAGATGCCGTTAAGCTGGCGGAAAAAGCCGCTAAGCACACGAACGCCGCGTTCTGCAAGCGGCTTAAGCGCCGACGGTTGTACCATCCCCCAATGGATAACCGTCGGCAGAGAGTAGCTCTGCTCACCGGCGAAACGATGTATCTCGTCCGCTACTTTATTCAAATCCGCTATCAGTTTTTGGGCAGGCGCATACTGATACGGCCGGTCTGGCTCGTTTGCGTAGGCGTGGAACGCAAGCTTAAGCCAATCTGCGTTATCTTTCCACTGCCCCTTGTAACTATCGGGAAATTGTGACAGGTCAAATCCGTCCTCCGTTGCATAATAGATGTTAAGAACAAAGCGTGTACCGTACTTGATGTGCAGATCGCGCAGCATTTTCAAATAAAAGCAGTCAAAAAGCGAGGCGTACTTCTGCCTTGCGATGTCACGTAGGAAGAAGCTGTTGTCATCAATTGAAAAACGGTACCTCGGCTTAGAATACTTGTCCCAAACTACTTTTATTCGATGCTCATGATTGCCGATGCTTCCTTTTGATAAAGCTACGATTTCCGTTTCCTTTTTGTCAAGAACGACCTCTGCAGCAAATCGCCAGCCAGCGCGTTTAACCGGTAAGCCATTGACCGTCACCTGATCGCGTAGCGGCGCTCGGCCAGATACGTTGATCTTCAAACCTCCGTCTTTTTGTTCTCCATGTCTGTGATTTAATACGGCACCGTGAAACGGCTCCTCAATCAATATCGAGCCGGATGAGCCTGCGACACCTGTCCGCCAGTTACCTAAGATAATTCCAGCGGTACCGACCGCCAGGTTTTTCAAAAAGCAGCGTCGTTTCATACTTCTCTATCCTCATATCCTGGGTCTTTCTTGCCCCGCCCAGCGCTGGGTGGGGTTTTCTTGGTTCAGTATGGTACCAATTGTGTTTTGGCTCTGCAAGCAATATTGTTCATTGTTTTGAGTTCATAGTTCATCGACAAACAATGAACAATCAACTGTCGTTTGCGGTTCCAGTTCAGTGTGCCCATCCCCAAGCTTGTGCCCGTCGCTCGGGGCCCGGGTCACGGGGCCCGGTTCACGTAAATCAGGGCGTCCTATATTGTGATTATGGGCCATGTGTTTCAGAGGGTAGCACACGCCAGAACGTCGTATTGCTAAAGTCTCAGCTTAAATGGCCGAAAGAATGATAAGTAGACTCTTGGTTTTGTGCTTGGAGTATGTCATGAAAGCAGACAAGTGGATAGCCCCGCCCAGCGCTGGGCGGGGAAGGTTTCTGCGTAGAGGCAATATATTCGCTATATTCGTTTTCCTGGCTTCTACAGTTGTAGGCATCTATCTTGTCAACATGGCTGTGTCTGTGTGGCGTAACGTTGCTTTCCAAAGAGACTTAGAGAAAAAAGCCAGCGTTTGTAATGTCCGAGCGATTGGAGAAGTACTGGCCAAAGCAACAGAAGCCTTGTTGGCTGCTGGAGAACTATCCATGCTTCGTCGGGCAGTGGCGGAGGCAGGCGTCGAACATCAACTGGAATGTTGCCGTATTATTTTGCCTGACGGTGGGATAGTGGCTGATGCCGATCCAAGTCGCATCACTATTATCAAGTTGCCGCAGTCTTGGGCAAGCAACAATGAGACCCCCACATCGGCGGGGGCGCGGACATATACAGAGAGGTTTGCTGGTAACAGCATGTGGTGCAGCTTTCCTTTAGATGTGCCGGGTAGAGGCGGTGCGTTTTTGCAAATCGCAGCCAGGATCGATGACCAATCAGGCGCAGGTTTGCAGTCCCAGGCGGCTCAGATGACGATAGCCTGTTTGGGTCTTGTTACGATCTATTTTCTCCATCGTCACGCGCGGGCGAGATTGAAGGGAATTGGTGTTATTCATCAGGCACTGCTAACAGCTACGGATGGCGAACCGGATTTATCTACCTTGGAAGTAGATCCACAGCTTGGACAGGAGGCTGTTACCTGGAACAAGCTGCTCGGCGAGCGGCAGGGATTACAAATTCGTGCCGCGATTGAGCAGGTCAAAGAATCGATCCAAGAAAAGAATGAAAACTATAATGAGCTCTCAGCGGCGTGTGATGCCTTGCCGCATGGTCTGCTCCTTGTTGACCAGAACATGCGCATCCTCTACGCTAACGGTGCAGCCGCTGTGTTGCTCCAGACTAGCCCCGCTGAACTTACCAGCGCAGATGTATCACAATTCATTATGGATCAAAGAGTAATTGAGGCGATACACAAGGCTTCTGGTTACCCAAGTTATGCGCGAACAATAGTGGAAGTGGAATCAGCCCCCGATTCAGTCGGGGGTTCGACGACATCGGGCATATTGCGGTTCGTTGTCCGTCCTGTGCGCCGAGAAGACTTAGGCACTGCCATGGTCATAATCGAGGACATCACCCAAAAGAAGGTGGCAGAAGCGGCGAGAAACAGTTTCCTTGGTCAGGCCGTTCATGAGCTGCGCACGCCCCTGGCAAACATTCGGCTTTACGTTGAAAACGCGTTGGAGGATTGTAAAAGCGATCCACTTGCCACCGCCAAGTCCCTTAACATAATAAACGAGGAATCGCGGCGGTTAGAACGTGTCGTGTCGCAGGTCCTGTCGGTGTCCGAGATAGAAGCGGGCTCTTTCACATTAAAGCGAGACGATGTCCGTCTTGACGAATTACTGGAAGCGGTCAAGGCCGACTACGAACCCCAAGCAAGAGAGGCGCAAATCACACTTAAGTTCAATATGCCCCCTAAGCTTCCAGTTTTGCAGGCCGATCGTGATAAAATCTC
>Ga0315309_1002491_pt1 | contig 10721 bp, 12 predicted proteins | sample TDP4_MG_FD_203080 | JGI IMG/M metagenome (GOLD analysis project Ga0315309, IMG submission 203080) | Freshwater sediment microbial communities from Lake Towuti, South Sulawesi, Indonesia - TDP4 | ecosystem: Environmental > Aquatic > Freshwater > Lake > Sediment | place: Indonesia: South Sulawesi...
CCCAATCACCCAGTTATCAAATCTGACAGGAACATAAGCTGGATTTCTCGGAAAGCACAGCATGGACGGGTTTTCAGAGGGTTAACCAGCGCTGGCAAGGAAGTCCGTGGGCTTTATCACAAGGGTGTGCGCAGAGAAACCTAGATGTGGCTTGCTGTGCAGGCAAGAACAGCAATTACAAAAGAAAAAAGAAATGCGGAAGATGTCAGTAAGAAAGAGAAGCTTCTTACTTGTAGTAGACTAGAGCGGATATGACGCAGCCGTAGTTGTCTGTAGGCACCCTCTGAACTTCCATGCGTTTCTGGATAGGTCCGATCTTTATGCTTCTTATTTTTGCCATTTCTTTGATTTTCCATTCTAAGGTTTCTTCGACTGCCTTCTTGTCCATGTAGCCATGTGCCTCAGCCACTAGCCCGTATTTTTTGCTACGTGCCCAAGCCCAAGCGATTCCTGCGCCAATTGTTGTGCCTTCGTCTCCGTCCATTCTGGCTAAAACCGCGAATGTGACTGCGCCTGCGTCTATGTTGTGTTTCTCAACTTCGGTGCAACCTTTGGGAAGAATCGAACTCACGCACACGAGGTTGCATTGAGCGATGCCAGCTTTTTTGAGCGCGAGGTCGAAGGCATTTAGCTCTGAGACAGGGCTGACTGCTTTTCCGCTCGTGATGAAGAATTCTTTCGGAATCATCCCTGTTTTTCAATACCTCACTTTTCTATTTATTGCATGCACACGAAACTTGTTTAATAATTTTGCGGTAAAAGTCTAGTTAATTTTAAATTAAGATTTGAAATCAGTAAAGGTTTGAGGAAACGATTTTGAGTGGGCAAGCCGCTGGGGAAGCAATCGTTAAGAAAAGGTTTGGCAAGACTCGTGAGGGCAGAGGTTTTAGCAGAGAAGAGCTGAAGGAAGTGGGACTTGATTTTCGTCAGGCGTTGAGTTTGCATTTGCGAGTTGATGCGAGAAGAAAGACTAAGCACGCGGAGAATGTGAAGGCTCTTAAGCTTTTGTTGCGCAAGAAGTAAACCAGCAGACGAAGGAATACAGAGTGTGTTTTGTGCTTGCCTAAGGCGCTATCGATTTCTGAGGTGGGCATCAGCTGTTTTGCTCACGCCACTGAAGATGAAGGCAAAGTGTTAGAGGCTTTGAGGCACATGTTGCCTCAGGCACAAACTGATATGATTTCCTTCGTTAAAACTAAGGCTTGCGGACACTATGGTAATCCTATCGTAATGTTTGAAGCCAGAATCAAGGAGAAAGACGTGGTTGGAGCGGTCGTTGAGAATTTGGCTTTGAATCTGAGTCCCTTAGATAAGGAAACGTTGATCAATGAAATTGGTAAGCATGTTGAAAAAGGCAGTTTTTACCTTCGTTTGGATAAACAGGCGGCTTTTGAAGGCGAAACTAGGTTGGCGTCGGCTGATCCGATTCGGGTGCGGTTGAGGTTTAAGAAGAGTCGACTTGAAGATATTATTGAGATTTGCCGTGAAATCGGGATGCTTCCGCGATGAAGTTTGTTGACTTGCATTTGTGCCTTTCGTGGAAGGACGAAGGACAGGCAAGGCGCCTGATTGCTAAATCGGCAGAGTTGGGTTACAGCCAAATTGGTGTGCCTCTTCAGCCGAGCATTAAGCCAGAAGTGGTTAATCAGATGCGCTTGGTATGTGACGAGTTAGGCTTAGACTTTGTGACAAGGTTGGATCTTGCTCCTAGAAGCTCTGGCGAGTTGCTTGCAGGTTTGCGAAGGTTCAGGCGCAGTTTTGAAGTTGTGTCTGTCTTCTGCAGTTCAAAAGCTGTGGCTAGGCAGGCGGCTAAAGACCGTCGAGTTGACTTGCTCTGTTTTCAATCGTTTGATCCGAAGAAACGTTTTCTTGACACTGCTGAGGCTGAGCTGGCTTCAGCGTCCGGCGCAGCTCTAGAGCTGGATATGGCGCAGGTATTGAGTGGGCTTGAAGAAAGGTCTGGTGTGGGTATTTTTACACGCTTGCGCAGAGAGCTGGGAGTAGCCAAGAGTTTTGATGTGCCTGTTATTTTTTCCAGCGGTGCTTCGCAGCCTTTGCTATTGCGCAGACCCCAAGACTATGCTGCTTTGGCTTTCTTGTTTGATGTGGAGGCATCGTTTGCGCTTGAAGCTTTGACTAAGAATCCTGTGGCAGTTGTGGAGCGAAACAGGAAGAAGCTAAGCCTGGATTATGTGGCGCCTGGTGTTCGAGTGATTAAGGAGACGCGAAGGCTTTGACCAGACTTGTGAGAAGGCGATATCTTGCACTCAGAGTCGATTGTGAGGGTCCGCTTGAGTCCAACGCGGTTTCCGACGCGATTTGGAACGCAGTTTTGAGATTGTTCGGAGAGGTTGGTGCAAGTCAAGCGGGGTTATACTTGGTCAAATATGATGATGAGAAGCGCTACGCTGTTTTGAGATGTGCACACAAGGCTTTGCCCATGGTTAGAGCTGCGATTGCTTCGATAACAAGAATCGGCTATGCACCCGCAGCCGTTCATGTCATCAGAGTTTCAGGAACACTCAAGGCGCTCAGCCGAAAAACAGCAAATACATCATGAAAGCAAAGCACTCGATACTTCTCAGCAGGTTTAAAAGCATTAGAAAGTTATCTGAGATGATGTGTTGGCGATTGTTTAAGTAGTCTAGATTTAGGATCTCCACTTGCGTGAGTGAATTCGCTTCCTGTGGTGTAACACGTTCCTTCGACATTTGCAACCAAGATCTCTTCATCCTGAATTGTCACTTGTTTCATGCGGCCTTCCTAAACTTGTGTTTATCTGGCGACTTTAGGCAAATGCATTGAGCTTTTCAATGTTTCCTTAAAATCTCAAATCGATTCTGCTGAAGAGCGCATCTCTATAGCGATTTTCTGCTGGGTTCATTTATGTCGTCTGCATGCCCTCTACGGTGTTTATTTGATTTGGAGGGAATGTAGGTGCTCGCGCTGATGGCCAACCTATAGTTTCTTAATGCGTTGCGCTTATCAGTGCTAACCACAATGCGCGTTGAGAATTGGAAAATTGAATGCTACAGAAACCATCGCAGAAAGAGGAATTCGAAAAAGCAGTGCATATAGTAATTCTTAAATTCAGCGGGATGGAGTACTACTTTGCTGATCAATTGAGCCAGGATCTGAATCATCTTGCTAGTTTCTGAAAAGGATGTTGAGGTATTGTTGGACTTTGGTCTCACTTGCAACCAAGCAAAGGTATACATCGCCGCAGCCAGGCTGGGGTTAGCATCAGCAAGCCAAATTTCAAAAGTCTCAAAAGTGCGTCGAGAAGATGTCTACAGAATATTACCCAAGCTTGAAAAGATGGGATTAACTGTAAAATTGCTAGGCAAACCAGCTAGAATTAGAGCTACTCCTGTTGAAGAGGCGCTTTCTACTTTAATCAAACGAGAAGAACGCACGGCCCGCGAAAGAGTCTCCGTCATGAAGGCTAAGACAAAGACTTTTTTGGAGCATTTCGCTCACGCACCTAAACTAGAAGTAGAGGAAAGAGCCAACTTCGCGTTGCTCTCGGAGCGAGAAGGTATAACGAATAGAATGCTGGTTATGATGAAGAAGGCTGCGAGGGAAATTGACATTGTGTTCTCTAGAGCTCAGATTTTACAATTCATATATGGTTTCACTGAGCAGCTCAAGGAGACCATACGCAAAGGAGTAAAAGTTCGCATAATATCAGAGGTGCCTGACTATGAAGATTCCCTTCCGAGAGTCATCGAGGAGCAAATATCACCTGGCAACTATGTCGACTTAAGGTATACTGATTTGCTTACAAGTAACTACATGCTCGTTGATTTCGTGGAGGCTGTGATTTCAACTATCGCGGAGGGAAACATGGCTGAAAAACCGTGCATATGGACAAATAGCGACAGCTTGGTTGGAGTCTTTCATACGGATTTTGAAAATCTGTGGCATAGGGGCATGAGTTGGAGGACTATTGAAACGACTGCTGTTCCAGAAAAGCTGATTAATTATATGGAACAATTGAGACCGACAAACCATCTGACGCTTATATACAGTTCTCAAGAGGCGAAATACAACATTTTGTTCACCTATCTTAAAGTTGGGCTGGAAAAAGGCGAAGCAGCGGTATATGTGACTAGTGAAGAGAGTCCGAACCAGATAAAAGGAGCCATGAAACGATTCGGCATTGATGTGAGAAAATACGAGAAAGCAAGCGCTTTGAACATCTGTAGGTACAATGACATTTACATTAAGGATGGGAAGTTCAATATACCCACCACGATAGATTCTTGGAATAGACTCTATGATACGGCGTTAGAGAACGGCTTTAAGGGATTAAGAGTCGCTGGGGAGACCGCGTGGTTTTTCAACCGCGAATTGATTCCAGAACTGATCGAATATGAAAAATCGTTACACAGAGTCATGGACATTCCAATGATTGCCATCTGCGCTTGTAATGCCAACATGCTAAATAAGAGCAAAGATCCCGTGGGAGTATACAATGAATTAGCCAAAGCTCACGGAACAGTCCTGTTCTCAGGTATCGATAAGAAACTGGGAAGAATGGAAATCAGAAAATTATAGGCTAACTCTTAGTAGGCGCTCAAAATAGGGTAATCTTCAACCTTTTTGATAACTAGTGCGCCCAGAAACCGAAACGCAGTTTAGAATGACAACGGGCCAAGTCAGCTATTAAGAACACTGTTGAGAAACTTGAACGTGTAATGAGAAAAAGTTACGCTCTAGTCCTAGATGGTTAATGGGGGAAGGAACCTGATGGAGGTCATCAGAATCCGCTTTGGGTTTTTCTATTTCTCCATGAAGGGCAGCAAGCCTACCACTTTGGGCTGAGCGACCGCCAAAGGTTTCGGATGCTGAGAAAGGTTATTTTGGGGGATTGCGTATTACCTTCTTGGGGGATGATGTCGCCGTCCCAGTCTGATCTTATGCAAATGAAGACCAAACAGCGGACAGACCCCTTATCCAAGGTTGCGAACAGTTGAAATAGCGTTTCGTAGATAACATGTACCCTAAGCTTGGGGCGCTGAATACTGAAAGTTGGGGTCAACCTCACTCGTTAAAGGCGGACAGGTTGCGGAGAAAGCTTTTGTAGTTTCCTTGTCAGTGGGCATAGTCGAAGTCCTTGTAGGAATCTTTTCCTTTAGCCTAGCCTTGATCGCTGACGGTGTGCAATCGTTTGCTGATGCCCTAGTTTCACTAATAGTATGGATTGGGTTGCGCTTGTCGATAAAGGCTCCAGACGGTAAATTTCATTTTGGTTACTACAGAGTTGAAACCTTTAGCAGCGCGGTTGCAGCTTTCTTTCTAGTTGGCTTGGGAGCCATCATTCTTTACGAGTCTTACCTGGAATTCCTTTCACCTACTCCTATAGTTAACGCGGAGTTAGGAATGGCTGTAGCGCTTGCGGCAACCATAGTTGCTTTGCTCCTTTTTGTATACAAAAGCCGCGGCGCTCGAAAATACTCTTCGCTGGCTCTTAAGGCAGATGCCTTCAACTCGGTTAAAGATGTGCTCACGTCTTTCACCGCGTTCGTGAGCTTGCTGTTCAATAGGATCTTTGGGCTTGTGCAAACAGACGCGATTGCTGGGGTGATAATAGCTCTCTTTGTGTTCACTGTTTCCTACTCAATCGTCAAAGAGGCCTCACTGGTCCTGATGGATGCATGCCAATGTAGCGACATCCTCACCGATATAGCTGACATAGCGAAAAGCGTCAGGCACGTCAAGAGTGTGCACAACATCCGCATGCGAAAGCTTGGACCGTACCTGATGGGCGACATGCACATCGTCGTTGACCCAAACATGACTGTGCGAGAAGCCGACCAGATAGCAACGCAAGTAGAGGAACGAGTGACGAAAGAATTCGACGAAATAGTAGAAATAAAAGTCAGAATTGAACCTCAAGAATCAGGGACAGAAAACGCTTAAACACACAGAACGTCGCATTTCGTGTCAAAGCGGTGTCATTGATGAAGTATCCATCTGCCTACTTGAACTGGTATGTAAGCGTGCCAGACGTGAGATACGACTTCCGCTCCAGCGGTGTGAGCAGATTCAAATACAATCTCACTCTGGGAGAAATCGACCTGAGCACCAACCACGCGCACGGCAATCCAGAGACCATTGCGCTCTTAGCAAAGAGATATCACGTAAGACCTGAAAACCTCTTCACTTCAAGTGAAGGCGCTTCAGGCCAGAACGCACGGATAATACGAGTCCTCGCAGAACAGAACCCTAAGAAAAAACAAGCAGTTGTGGAATATCCAACTTACGAGCCTTTGCTGAGACAAGTGCAAGAGCATTTTCCCATAATCAAAAGACTAGACAGAGAGGAGAAAGAAGACTACAGACTCAATGCTGATAAACTGCGCAAAATCGTCTCCCCGAATACAGCTCTACTTGTGCTGACAAATCCTCATCTGCCAAGCGGAGCTGTGTCACATGCAAGTGAACTCAAGGAAATCATGGAGGTTGCCCGAGAACATGATTTCTATGTCGTATGCGACGAGATCTACGCTGAATTTGACAGAGACGCTGTGCCCACTGTGTACTCAATCGATAAGCGACTTGGAATCGTTACCACAGGCTTTTCAAAAGCATACGGGCTGGGAGGACTCAAGATGGGCGCAGCCATAGCTAACGCACAGCTCGTAAACGAATTCTACGCAGACACCCTAAGCACAGTTGGCGTTTTCTCAAACGTAGTTGAACTCACTATGGCAAAACTGCTCACAGAAGGTTACAACACATTAGAAGAGCATAAACAAAAATATCTGAAACTGAAGAAAAACGCGGAAAAACTGCTCAAAGAAAAAGGCTTCGAATACTTCCCGAACAATTCATGCATAACTTTCTGGATGAAACTGCCGGTGAAAGACACGTACAAATGGATGAACGAGCACGCAATAAAGCAGCACAGTTTTGCTGCAGTGCCGGGCGCATTCTTCCTCTTCAAAAACGACTACAAGTTGGCTAAGTCGAACAGGATAAGGTTAGGTGTGGGCACCCTCAATCCCGACGCTCCACGACTAACTGAAGGTTTAGATGTTTTAGAGAAGACCGTCAAAGCCACACGCTGAGCCTGAACTCAAGCCTTGACCCCCGACAAAGATTGCTCTTCCACTTGTTTCATTGAAAGCTGACTTGTCAAAGTCACGTCAAGCCATTTGGCGAACGGAGACTTTGAAGCGTTGATGCGCAGTGAACTCGGGGATTTGAGCCCTCAGCAACGTGGCGAAATCTTCCGCAAGACTTCCCTCTTTTTCTATTGCCTGTCTTGTTTTCTCAGGGTCTCTGGTATGAAAAGGAAAAGGGGAATAGCTGCTATCGTTGTGCCTATCATTAGGGAGATTACATGGATGGGTGAGATTACATCCCAGATTAGTCCTCCTATGGCCGGAGCTATCACCAGTCCGACAACTCCGTCAAATATGGCGAGCACGCTTAGCCAGGTGCCCAGAAGTTGTGGCGGCGCCATTTCAGTCATCATCGTTGTTTGAAAGACGGAAATTAACATGATTGTGCCCAGTAGGAAGGTTGAAATTATGAGTTCTGCTGAACTGCGCGCATAGATGAACAGGAACATGGAGACGAGTGACAGTGGCGTGAGTAGGTATATTGCACGTTTTCTACCTATCACGTCGGCGAGTTTGCCCATGGGAAAGGAGAAAGCTATAGGGATGACCCACATCGCCATAGTCATCTGTCCGATTACATATTGGTCTGCTCCCTTTACTTGAGCCGCAAAAAGAGCCCAATAGATTCCGCTTAAGTACAGGGGCATTCCAACAAGACTTGCGTAGGCAATCCAGCTTTTCACATGATTTGTTTCGCTGAAGAGTCTCCTCATATTCTGTATGAAACTCGCCTCTTCTGTCCTCTTTGCTCTTGCCAGAGTCATTTCTTGGGGGTCTCTGAATAGCTTCCATATCATCACAAATGTGAGACAAAGACCTGTGAATTGGACAAGGTAGAGTGGACGGATTCCTTGAGCGTTGAGGCCCCCGAAGATTGTTACCAGATAAGCCGCGATCACAGGAGCAGCGAGTCTTGGAAGAGCAGACACCAGGTCACAAAGTGCCATTCCAGTTGCTCTCTCATGGCTTCTTAGACAGCTGCCGCATATCGTTGGACAAATTGTAGAGGTTACCCTCAGTGCAAACGTCATTACTGCCAGGGCAGGAATTACCATCCACCAGTCTATAGCCGTGACGAAAAAAAGGGACCCCACAGCGATCAGCGCTACTCCCAGCATAAAGATGGATTTGATTTTGTAACGACTTGAAAGCCAACCTACAAAGAGCGCAGCTCCCACTGAAGCGATTCCCGCGATAGCGTTTCCGAAGCCAAGTTGTATTGCCTTGGCTCCAAGGGCAACGATGAAAATCGACTGATACTGCTGCGTTGTCGTAAGGAAGAAGTTCTGACTTACATTTCTCGCCAAGTTGACCTTGAAGGCTCTTTCCTGCTTGAGAAGATATTTGAATGATCTGTTCAGTAGGCTGCCAACTGACAAACATTGCACCTGAGAAGCAGAAAGGTTAGCGGGCGTGTTCTATTAAAGCTACTGAATGCATTTGTGCGCGCTACCTTTCGATGGTGGTCAGTAAGTATATTGGAGAGACGGAGAAGAATCGGAATGAGATTTTCAAGGACGCAGAAGAGTGCGACGCGATCCTGTTTTTCGACGAGGCAGACGCTATTTTCGGGAAACGAACTGAGGTAAGAGAGGCTCAGGACCGGTATGCTGACTTAGAGATTGACCATTAGCGCGCACTACGTCAAGGTGGCCTAGGGGAGATTCGAACCCTCACACCAGTGGCGATATCACCCGAACACCCTCCGCAAACTCTCCTTTTTTTGTGGTTTTTCAGCTGACCATCAACATGCGCGCGCATGCTTTTGTCTTGAAAGTCACATGCGAGATCTTCATAGTGCCCCAAGGATTCGTTCTTTGAGAATCTTAATAGTGTCCAATCCATTCTTAGGAAGGTTTCCGACAAAAGGAAGGCAGATATTCATTATATCTGCGTGATCTTTGAATTCTGAAAGCTTCTCAATGACAACAGGTGGTGTTCCACCAATCTCCTTAGAGTTCAAAGTCTCCAAGTATTTCTGCTTCACAGACTCTGGCTCGCCCGCGCGCGCCCAGATCCACTCTTGTTCAGTGATTTCTTTCAATCTCTTTTGAAAATCATCAGCGTCTTCACCGATTACCCCCGCTGTCTTTGAAACGGACCACTTGAGCTTCTCGAAATCCCGTCCGACCTTTTTACACATTCTTTTGACTCGTTCTTTCTTCTCTAAGAAGTCTTTGGTTGTTGTTCCTCCATAGTCCATTCCATCTGCATATCTGGCGACAGTCTCCTCCATCATTGGCGCTTTGAGTTTCATAGAACCGACCCAAATTGGCACACGTGGTTTTTGAACTGGTTTTGGTAGAAACATGGTTTCTTTGATTTTGTAGAAGTTTCCATCGAAACTGGGTCTTTCCTCTGTCCAAAGTAGGTTGATGATTTGAATTGCTTCCTTTAGTTGGGTTACTCTTTCTTTTGCTGATGGAAATGGATAGCCGTATGCTTTGTACTCGCTTTCTTTCCAGCCTGCTCCTATTCCCAGATCTATTCGTCCATTTGATGCATTATCTAGACTTGCTACGATTTTCGCTAGATGAGCTGGGTTTCTGTAGGATTGTGATGTGCATAGTGTGCCCAGTCGAATGCGCTGTGTCTGAGCGACTAGTAATGCAAGTGTTGTCCACGCATCGTGTGATGGCACTTCACGACCCTCTGGGGGTCCAAAGAAATGGTCTGAGACTGTGAAGCCGTAGAATCCTGAATCCTCTGCAGCTTTTGCCAATGTCACGATGTCACTATAGGTATATCCCAATTGAGGCTCAATATGGATGCTGATCTTCATTGAAGTCACCTTGTGACCTTAGGTGCGTGCGCGTGCAGATAAGGCTCTTTGGGTCCAAGCTGACGCAGAAACTTGAGCATTCGCACGCGGGTGTTGAGTCGGCGATGTTGTGGTGGACTTGGGGGATTTGAACCCCCCACAGCGTGGAGATGTCTCCCGCAAATCCTCTTTTTTGTCTGGGTGAGTGAGATTTGAAGCCTACACCAAGTGTCGATGTCTTCCGAGAGAGGATTTCTAGGGTCTGTTTTCTCCGATAATTCAGCATTCAAGAACTATGTTATAAGCTGCATGAAAGAGAAAGTTCACTTTTTCAGAATTATTTTAGGGGCTTAACGGGTTCTGAGCCAGTCCTTGACAATGGAGGATAGATGTTCCCTCTTTGCAGGATCGTATTTTGCGCGGGGCATTGCAGGACTGAAGGTATCATAAAACCAATGGGTAGCATCAGGAAAGGTTTGAATGGACTTGTCCTTTGTTCTCAAGCTCTTATACAGGCGTTCGGCTCCGCGGGGCAAAGCTGTAACATCTGCTTCTCCCTGAAGAATTAGGGTTGGTTTCTGTATGTGTGAAGCGTTTTCCAAGGCCTTGTCGACGAGTGTCTTTTTGACATTTGCCGAATAGCGGAAACTAAGCTTCTTCGCTTCCAAGGGGTCTTGAAGTGCAATTTTGATGTCTTCAGGGTCTCTGCCTTCTACAAGTGATGAGCTGTATGGGTCATACATCCTTCTGGGCGCAAAGAGGTTTGCAAGGAATAACGCGATAGAAGTTTTCCAAGTGCTGCCTCGGACTACTATGGCTGGCGCTGC
>Ga0315309_1002492_pt1 | contig 10719 bp, 12 predicted proteins | sample TDP4_MG_FD_203080 | JGI IMG/M metagenome (GOLD analysis project Ga0315309, IMG submission 203080) | Freshwater sediment microbial communities from Lake Towuti, South Sulawesi, Indonesia - TDP4 | ecosystem: Environmental > Aquatic > Freshwater > Lake > Sediment | place: Indonesia: South Sulawesi...
CTGTACACCCTTGTTGCTATGCGATATTAATTCGTCAAGACTTGACGGCGGAGGCTGCTTCAAAGTTTTGGATAAAGTGGGTAAGTCTAAGAGTTGGTCTTTAGTGACAAGAGCAGCGTATGATTCATTATTGCCTTGAAGGAAACGAACCAGTTTCAAGGGGTTTTCTGCTCTCCAAACATTTGCGTCATGCTGTTTTCTTTCTGAAGAGAAACACTCCGATGGTATAGGCTATGGCTGCATAGACCACGAGAGCAATTATGTAACCGTACATGCTGGCTAAGGGTGCGCCCCGCGCCAGAATAGCTCTCACCGCCTTGTTGGCATAAGTGGCGGGAAAAGCGTGGGCAACAGTATTCATGGCTGGGTCAGTGGGTTCAAACCATGTTCCCGAAATGAACATCATTGGAATTATAATCATCCATGCGATGCCCACAGCTTGGTCCTCGTTTTTGGCAAAAGCAGCCAAAACCAATCCTATTCCCACGAAGGCAATAGCCAAAACCACTGTGACAGCGAAGGCTGCAAGCATGTTCACCAGTTTGTCCATGTCGGTTGTGCCCATCGGTTTGAAACCTATAGCGTAAGCCGTTCCGAACACGAGGGTTGCTTGCATCAAAGAAACAGTGATGTTGCTTATCAAGCCGCCAGTTAACAAATCCATTGTGCTCATAGGTGTTGTGCGCATCCTCGAAAACGTGCCGCTCTGGCGCTCCTTCGCAAACGACAAGGCTGTACTAAAACATATGATACTAACTGCGTAGGTGAGCGTGCCAATAACCATAAAGTTCATGGCGCTAAACCCAACGGAGATGGGTTCATCTGGAGGTCTTATGTTAACAACTGGTTGCAAGGCTTGGATATTGAACAACCACTGAGAAACAATCATTATTCTTGCTCTTATGTTTGCAGCCGCCGAAATGTCGCTTTCGTCAACGAAAAGAGTGACGTTTGCAGGTTTAACGAGAGTTGGGTTATTGAAACCCTCGGATATGATGAGTCCGCCCTTGATATTTCCAAGTTGAAAATCTTCTTTCAGTTTTGAAACGTCATTGTATGGTTTCATTGTAAGCATGTCGGTCATGTTCCAATCTGCAGGAGGAGTTTCAAGTTTTTCTATGAACTCAGATGCTCGCGAAAGCGGGTCAGCGTCGTTGTTTATGTAGCCTACTGTGTATCTAATTGTTCCTTCGCCTCTAAAAGCCAAGCCAACCAACAGCATAATCATGATGGGCATAATTATCAAGAAAACGAGGTACATGCGGTCTCTGGCAACAATCTTCAAGTTTTTTACGGCTATGTCCCAAAAACGCGCCATGCGTTATTCTCCCAGCCTTCTTCCAGTCAAGTGAATAAACACGTCTTCAAGCGTGTTTTGTCGCACGGCTATTTTGCCAACTGAACCGCCACAGTTATGCAGCGTGTTAGTTATTTCTCCCAGCCTTGTTATTCCAGCCTCGGCTACTATGACCAAGTGTTCTTGAATCTTGCTCACTTTTCTGATAAACTTAAGCTTCTCTAGATTTTTTATTGCCGAAGCAGTGTCGCCTGTGAAATCTATCTCTACTACGTCGCCTGCTCCAATTTTTTCTTTGAGTTGTTCCGGCGTGTCCTCGGCGATTATTTTTCCATAATCTATTACTGCAACTCGGTCGCAGAGCGCATCTGCCTCGTCCATGTAATGAGTCGTGAGAATTATGGTCTTCTTCTCTTTCTTCAGTTCCTCTATGAAATCCCAAACCACTCGTCTGGCTGCGGGATCAAGCCCCAATGTGGGTTCATCCAAAAAGAGGATTTGCGGGTTGTGAACCAAAGACATGATAATATCCAATCGACGTTTCATTCCACCACTATAGTTTCTCACCTGCTCATTGGCTCTATCAAGCAGTTCCATCTTCTCAAGCAAAGCGTTGGTTCTCTTTCTAAGTTCAGTTTTTGGCAGTCTGTGCATTTTTCCGATGAGTTCCACGTTTTCTCTACCAGTCAATCGCTCATACATTGTGGTCTCTTGTGGACAAACACCGATGATTTTGCGTATTTCACCAGCGCCTTTTTGAACGTCGTAGCCGCCTACTCGTGCTGTTCCATCAGTTGGAGTCAGCAAACAACAGAGCATGCGTATAGTTGTGGTTTTACCAGCGCCGTTTGGACCAAGCAAACCAAGGAGTTCGCCCTCATCCACTTTCAAATTGACATGGTCAACCGCAACTAAATCGCCGAATTTTTTAGTGAGGTTAACAGTTTCAATGGCGGGCATTAATCCACCTTGAATTGTGCTTTCAATGTGTGGCAGAGGTAGTTATCTATTTATTATTTAAACTATTCCTTATGCCTAGAGTGAGGAATGCAACAATGTCCATTGTGTCGGGAAGATTTGTCATTCAAAAACATAAGGCTACTCATCTACACTATGATTTCCGCCTCGAAATGGACGGCGTCTTAAAAAGCTGGGCTGTGCCCAAAGAACCGCCAACAGTGACTGGTGTTAGAAGACTTGCGGTTCAGGTGGAAGACCACGCCTTAGATTATATAGATTTTGAGGGAACAATTCCCGAAGGCGAATATGGCGCTGGCACAGTGGAAATCTGGGACAAGGGCACGTACACGCTTAAGAATAGAACAGACAAAATGATTGAATTCACACTGCACGGTTTGAGGCTAAACGGTGACTACGCTTTGATTTACTTCAAAGAAAACAACTGGCTCTTGATTCGAAAGAAAACATAGAATGTGAAACTGTTCAATGTTCATGAATGTATTTCAACAACTTTGGCTGAAACGTAAGCCCAACCAAGGTTTAACCAATAATCAATGTTTGCATTTATTTCTCGTATTGTGGCTTGAAGCCCCTCGGCAGTAACTTGAGCAACAGTCACCGTGTCGGGTTTGAAGCGAAAACCCCACTTGTTATCGTATCTTTCTACAATGCCGCCTACCCACATTCGGGTTCCGTTCTGATTCAGCTTGACAAGTTCCGACCAGACTTGGTCGCTTGTTGGTTCCACAGCCATTCTGTCTCCATTTCTATCTTCTATCACAGCCCAACGATTTGTTTCATGCTTCACAGCGTTTAACGAGTCAACATAATTCGCCCACACTGCAACACCAAGAATAACAGTCACCATTAGTATTGCTAGAACTGCAACCGCAACATACCGTTTCTTCATTTTAATTACCCTCACTTAAGAAAAAGGCGCTTGCAACACTTAATTCTACAGTTTAGAACACACAAAAAAGAAAGGAAAGGCTGCTTGCTTTAGACTATTCTATGCCCCATTTCTTGGTTATTTTGACGAGGAGAAAGATTACGAAGGCGACGATTATGAAAGTTATCAATGCAACTAAGAAATCTCCTACGCCAAACAGTTGCCCAGTGTAACCAGCTGGTGGGTTTCCTTGAGCATCCAATGTTGTAGATGGAACTGGAACTTTGAAAGTTGCTAGATTCCCAAGTCCAGGTATTGCAAGACCTATTATTGGCATTATCAAATCTTTGACAAGTGCGTTAACTAGAGCACCTAAATAAACACCCATAATGAAAGCAACAGCAAGCCCCATAACCTTGTATTTAGAAATAAAATCCATGAATTCGTTCCAAAGCCCCTTTGGCGGAGGCAGAGGGGACGGAGCAGGCTTGGGCTCAACAGCCTCTCTTATCTTTCTCAATTCCTCAAGCATCTTTTCTTCTATCGACAAACAGTTCACCAAAAGATAATTGTCATATACCCTTTAATGAGTTGCGAAAATATGCACGTTTGATTTTATTCTAGGTCTAACCAAAGCAATTTGATGCCAAAGACAATGGACCACACAGACGCAGCAAGTGCCGCAATCATTTCAGGAATCGCCACACCCTCATGTGGAACCGCCCAAGCAGCCATTGCTGCAACAATAACAGTCAATATTGAGAACAGTCCCAAGTATCGTTGAGATGCTTTCCAAATCAACGTTGCCCCAATTATTAGAATCGAAATTGCCAGCAGTGCAAAAAAAGAGATGGAAACGTACAAGTGAATTCGACCAGCCGACTCTGGAAACACGCCAATGGCGCAGAGGCTGATTGTAGACAGAATTAGAGTAAATGTTCCCAACAAGCCTAGGACTTGTTTCCTCAAAGTTTGCATCAGCCCAATCGCAAAAATTGTTGCCAGAATTCCCCCAATAATGAGACCAAAGTTGAAAATTAACGCGGCTTGATGAACGCCAAGGTCACTGAGAGCCCATGTAAACCAGTTAAACTCAGGAGTATAGGCTATGGCAACTGCAATAAACAAGAGAGAAATAATAGGCGCTATCACACCACATAACCCAGCTATCTTCACAATCACTGTTTGCTTCGAGTTCGGCAATATTCAAACCACCTCACTCAATGAAGACAGAAGACCTTCACCCTTTAAAAACCAATCTAAGTTAGAGTTTGTCTTTCATTTGCCTAATGACTTGTAATTTTTCTGAGGATTGCTAGAGGAAAAAGCACGCGCGCATAGTTAACGGCGCGAGGAGTATTATTGTTTTCCAGAATTATCGTATCGTATACAATAACTGTAAATTAAATAGGGAAGGTTGTGACAAAATAAAGTGTGGTGAAAAACTTTGGTTGGTTATGGTTCTCGTGGGATTAGAGTTTCGGGTGTCCTTTTTATGTTTTGTGTTCTATTTTTGAGTGTGATCACACCTGTTTACGCTGAACAATATGTCTTTATTCTTAAATGGGGCCGTTCTGGCTCCGGTGACGGCGAATTTAACGGTGGTTTTGGTGTGGTTGTTAATGGTTCAGGATACGTGTACGTGGTAGACGAGTTCAATTATCGTGTTCAAGTGTTTACTGGTTCAGGCGGCTTCGTGAGTAAGTGGGGTAATTTTGGCTCTGGCAACGGGCAGTTTGACGATCCCACTAGTATTGCTCTGGATAATTCGGGAAACGTGTACGTGACAGATACGAGCAATCATCGTGTTCAAAAGTTCAGCTGCAGTGGCGTTTACATTACTCAATGGGGCGGTTTTGGCTCTGGCAACGGTTCATTAAACCTTCCTTATGATATCGCTGTTGACAGTTCAGGAAACGTCTACGTAGCCGACACCTGGAATGATCGTATTCAAAAGTTTGACAGTTCTGGTAACTACATAGACAAATGGGGTAGTTTTGGTCTTCTGCCAGGCCAATTTCGCCAGCCTTGGGGTGTAGCGGTTGACACTTCAGGGAATGTTTACGTGGCTGACACCAACAATCAACGAGTTCAGAAGTTCACTAGTTCTGGCTCTTTCGTTTCCATGTGGGGCACCTATGGCACTGGCAACGGACAATTCAACTGGCCAAGTGACGTCACTGTCGATGGATCGGGGAACGTGTATGTGGTCGACTGTTACAATAACCGTGTTCAGAAGTTCACTGGTTCAGGGAGTTTCATAACTAAATGGGGCAGTCTTGGTTCCGGCGACGGACAGTTAAACACTCCAGTGGGTGTTGCCGATGGCGGCTTGGGAAACATATACGTAACCGACTACAACAACTTTCGCGTTGAGAAGTTTGGACTCGGATACACCTTGACGATTTCCACGACTTCGGGTGGAACCACTAACCCGTCTTCTGGAAGTCACGTGTACTTTGCTGGAACTTCAGTCAGTGTAACAGCCACACCCGACAGTGGTTATTACCTCGACCACTGGGAGTTGGATGGCATCAATGCTGGTTCGGCAAACCCCATCAGCGTCACAATGAATCAAGATCATTCTCTACATGCAGTCTTCGCCTATTTAGGAGGGGGTGTACCAGAATTTCCAGGAGCCGGCATCTCAATAGTTGCCGCCACACTCGCCTTCATAGTCGCCTTCTATTTTACACTCAAAAGGAAAAAGCAAACACACTCAAAAGCAATTGTTACATGTTCGACATCGTGAAATCAGAACTGCAGGTATCTTTCTCTTTGTAATAGCTTAGTCCTGCTGTTATGTTTGCGCGCGCAACAATGGAATATGCCAAAACTAAAGACACCCTACAAGTCATGCAGCTGTTTGCACAAAAACATCAACAACACCCACATGTTACAAAAAAAGAAAATAAACAAACCAAAAGTGGGCCGGGAGAGATTTGGACTCTCGACCTTTCGGTTATCAGCCGAACGCTCTAACCATGCTGAGCTACCGGCCCTCTTCTGCAATTTTACAAAATAACTGTCTGTTTATTAAAGGATTTTTGATAAAAACAACGTGTTCCAACCTATTAAACGACAAATAGAAGGGGTCTATCTAACTGAACATCCACATCTTAGAAGAAACACTTTAATGACTACTATAGTAGTCTATTTCAATCAGGGCCCGTTGCCCAGTCAGGATTAAGGCACCGGCCTTCGGAGCCGGAGAACCAGGGTTCAAATCCCTGCGGGCCCGCTACTTTAAGCAGATAAGATGATTGTTAAGCAATGTCCCTAATCTAGAATGTAGAGCCTCTCTACTGCAACTTTTTGAAAGAATTGGTAACGACGATTAAATTTTGTTTTCGTGATATTTATGTCGTTCGTTGGAAGCTAATTTTTTCAGGTCTTCTTCTCCTTCTGTGTAACCTGAAGCAATTAGCAAATCGCCAGCTTCAATCACTGTGTCAGGTTTGGGACGTATCCACTTGTCTCCTCTTTTCACCGCTAACACCCACATCCCAGTTTCTTCATGAACTTGTGCCTCTTGCAAACTTTTGCCCGCAAGCTTAGATTTTTTTGAGACATGCACGTGAGTTACGGTTTCTTCTGCTTCTTTGATGGCTAGTTTTAAGACTTGATGAGGCTCTAACCCTCTTAAGACAACGCCGGCAATTTGGGCTGCAGCATCTGCTATTTTTTCTGTTACAACCCCAAGTCTAATCAATCCCAAGAAATTTTTGGATTCTTCGGGTTTAATGCACCTTGCCAACACAAGAAGCTCGAATTCAGTGTGCAAGTTATCCATGCGTTCCTCAAGTATCTGAACCTCCTGTGCCAATTCTTTGCTGTTGAAGAGAATGGAAGAGTATGCGAGGTCCATCATCAACTCGGACGTATCCTTCAATTCTGCTAACATATCAATGATTTTCTTAAATGATTCTTCACTTGCCATTGTCTTCAACTCCCCAATGTTTGCACGATTCCTTCTGCGAGTTTTTCAAACTCCTCTATGCCGCTTGGGGCGCCTCTCGCAGTTATTATGTCGCCCTTCTTTATCGTCTCGTCTTCTTTGGGATTGATTGTCAATTCCTTGTCTCGTCGAATGGCGATTATATCTACGCCCATTTTAGCCGCTAATTGGAGTTCACCTAGTCGTTTTCCAACCAGAACAGAGTTGGGCTTAGTTTCGACTTTAGTCAACTGCTCTTCCATTTTCTTGAAAGCTTCAAGGACAATAGGGTGCACGCCGATTCCGCGCAGAACTATTGCAGCCATGTCCGCGGCGGCATCGGATATTTTGTCAGTGGCAGCGGCTACAACCGTAACTCCGACTAGGGACTCTGCGTCTTTTGCATCTCTAGCCGCAAGCATGGCACTCATGTCCAAAAGATAGGCGAGATTGTCCACGCGTTTCTCCAATTCGATAACTTCTTCGGCGAGGGGTTGACTGTTAAAGAGGGCAGCAGAATAAGCTAGGTCAATCATCAATTCTGAGAGGTCTTTCATCTCGATTAGGAGGTCTCTCACTGGCACAGGTTTATACTTGATTTTTTCTAATCGAGTCATCCAACGAAACTCCTAGTGGACAGCGCAAACGCATCCACTACCATAAAATACTTGCTTTACAAATATCTTTTGTCCTTAAAAATTTCCAAGAAAACTTTCACAGACATGGAAACCATTTTAAGAATGAACGTCAACAGAAGTCAGTCAATGTTTAGGTGAAGGAGATGCCGAACCCGCGGGGCAGCAAAGATGACCCATGTCCAAAAAATGGTCGAAGAAAACCTTTTTCCCGTGCGCTTAATGAACGCATACGTTGCAGCGGGTTCGTTCTTGACTAAAATAACTGAAAGTGCTAGTGAAAACAATTTCTTCTTCACACAAGTTTCGGAGGATTTGCGCTGACTTCTCTTAATGCAAATCATAAGAAATTCAAGAAAACTTTCAAAGAGTCATTGTTAGCTTATGTTTTTAATGTATTTGGAATTGTTGCTGGAGCGACAGTGGCTCTTCATTTAAAATTGTTCGAGTCTGCTCCATGGGCAATAGCCGTTTACCCCGCAATGCTTAGTGCAAGAGGCGTGATAGGAGGTTTACTTAGCGGTCGTTTAAGCACGGGATTACATATAGGTACAGTGCTGCCTCGTTTCTTTGGTAACACAAAGAGTTTTTACGCATTACTTCATGCAATCGTGGTATTAACTTTAGAGACAAGTGTCTTAATGAGTGCAGTTGCTGCATTGTTTGGAAGTTTTCTTTGGAATGCAACAATCGTGGATTTTTTTAATGTTTTAGGCGTGATTTTGGCAACCATGACTCTTGCGTTAGTTATTATTACTCCACTTACAGTTACCGTTTCTTGTCTCTCTTTCAAACATGGTTTGGACCCAGACATAATTCTTTATCCTGTTGAATCCACCGTTTCTGACCTTCTCGTCACATTGTGTTATTTTTTGGTGCTGAATCTCTTCATCTCATATGGCTCTGCAGGACAATGCCTAATTGTTCTTTTTGATTTGGCTTTGCTATTCGCTGGTACATACTTTTTACACAAAGATATTCAAGAAACGGAATTTGTTAAAACAATTAAGGAGTCTATTCTCACATTGATTCTTGTTGCCTTCATCGTAAATGTAACAGGTTCAGTCCTTGGCAAGATTAGAGAAGTCGTCGGAGGCAGACGCGAAATCTACACAGCCTATCCAGCGTTAATTGATACCATAGGCGATGTTGGCGCTGTGGTAGGTTCAACAGCAACTACAAAACTTGCTCTCGGCACACTCAAATCATCATTTCACGCAGTGAGAAATCATGCAACAGAGATATTCGGTGCTTGGGCAGCTTCTCTAACTATGTTTGCAGCATACTCTGTTTTGTCACTGGTTATACAAGGAATTTTTACGTTAAGCAACTTTCTAAGATTCACAGCTTTGTTATTCACCACCAATTTAATGGCGGCGTCGTCAATAATCATTGTTGCCTACATGGTAGCCGTGCTTACTTTTAAAAAAGGTTTAGACCCTGATAATTTTGTAATTCCCATTGAGAGTTCACTCGCAGATGGCATGACAACAATTTCACTGCTTGCCGCTTTGAATCTAATTGGCTGAAAAAAGTTAATCATTTAAGGTTAAAAAACTTAATGGACTTTTGCATAGGAGAGTTGGAAAATGGAACTCAAACTGGTTAAGATAGATATGCCCAAAGACTGTAACATAGTGTTAGGAACCGCTCACTTCATCAAAACAGTTGAAGACCTATACGAAGCTTTGAAGAACGCTGTACCAAACATCAAGTTCGGCATAGGCTTTTGTGAAAGTTCTGGACCATGCCTCGTCAGACTTGAAGGCAACGACGAAGAACTCCAAAATCTAGCGTCGAAATATGCTTTAGAATTAGCTTGCGGACACGCCTTCATCATCTTCATGAAAAACGCCTATCCAATAAACATTCTTGACAAAATTAAATATGTGCCAGAAGTCTGCACTATACATGCGGCGACAGCCAATCCACTTGAAGTTATTGTTGCTGAAACAGACCAAGGTAGAGGCATCCTAGGCGTAGTTGACGGCATGAAGAGTAAAGGAATCGAAACAGAAGCAGACATCAAAGCAAGGCGAGACTTCCTTAGAAAAATAGGCTACAAACTAGGAAATTAAGGTCAAAAATCATTTTTTCTTCTAGTCGGAAAAGCTTTTTAACTTTTGAGAGGCATAACTAGAACTTTATTCTATGTCAGATTCGGAAGAAAAATTCTTGTCGCAGAGGAATAAGCATTTGCCATCTACTCAACCCCTACGTCATCGAAGCTGGGGGTTTCCTCGCCGAGAGAAACCTCAATTTTTACACATCATTATGGGCGCTGGAGTTGCTATCCTTTCTTATTATCTTCTGTTACAATGTTTTCGACCGTTCTTAGAAGAAACGATGACTGAATTGTTGTCTCTCAGCCGAATTGCAGACCTTAGTCTTACCTTGACATGGCAACGTTCAGGACTCTTTTCAATCATTATTTTTGGGTTGCTGTTTGTCTCTCTGGCTTTTCCGCTGAAAGGCCCGCTGTGGTTAAAAATTGCTTGGCTCGAGTTTGGCAGTTTTGTAGGTTTGGCATGGAGTTTTATTCGGCTCTTCACCGTGGCTCTGGTCGCTTATTATTTTGGAGCTGGCGCATTTGCTCTGGCAGAGTTCATTACAAGCCCTATGTTTGATTTTTTATGGGTGATTCCTGTTTGGTCGTTAGGACTCTCTTTGGTGGTCTCAGCAAAAAGAAAAACGTTGCATAAAAAAGAGGGTGAATTTGGATGGTAGTTCTCCTTTATTTTGCATTGGTGTTTTTGGTGTCCGTTATGTTGGTCTATTTAGTGCGACATTACGTTTTCTCTCTGACAGCGTTATACTATACCAGAGGACAGCCACACTATATAAGGCATGGCATGTGTTATCGCCCCACAGTTTCAATTCTGATACCCGCTCGAAACGAAGAGACAGTTATCGGCAGACTTCTTCAAAGAATGACTGAGCTGATGTACCCAAAAGATAAACTTGAGATTATTGTGATAGACGACGCGTCAATCGATCAGAC
>Ga0315309_1002494_pt1 | contig 10717 bp, 9 predicted proteins | sample TDP4_MG_FD_203080 | JGI IMG/M metagenome (GOLD analysis project Ga0315309, IMG submission 203080) | Freshwater sediment microbial communities from Lake Towuti, South Sulawesi, Indonesia - TDP4 | ecosystem: Environmental > Aquatic > Freshwater > Lake > Sediment | place: Indonesia: South Sulawesi...
AATTCCTTGCCTAAGTAGGATTCCTCGAACAAACGTTTCAGCAGGTCAGGCTTCTCAAGATCGTATGGAACCAATCTTTTGATAAGGGTTTCAACAGAGTTCTGATTTTCTATGCTGGTTTGCGTCAAGAATGATTCTAAGCCTGATGCGCTATCCTTCTTCATGCTGACAAGTTCGGTTGCGTTTATTCCGTAACGCTTAAGGAAGGTGCCAACTTCCCCTAAGGTTTGGACAAAACTCTGCACTTCTGAGAACTGAATGTTGCCGAATCTTTTTGCGAAATCTTGAAAGACGCCTATTTGTTGAAGTTTTCTCATTAGGATGCCTAGGTAGTAGGTGATGAGGGCGTAGGATAGGTTCCAATCGTTGTTGTATAGTCCTGTGTCCTTAAACTTCTGAATGTCGCCTAGGGTGGCTAGCTTTCCCTTTTCTCCTTTAAGGTCAAGAATTTTGAGGAAATAGTAATCGGCAACCTTTCTTATGGTTTGGCGATATGACCGGGAAGTATAGACTAGCACGCCGTCGAAGTCGAAGATGATTTTGGTGATGGCGCTGAGAGCCTTTGCAGAGTCTTTTTTGAAGTATAATTTTCTTTCCTTGTTCAGGCATTGGTAAGGCATTTACCTATTCCTCCAAGGCTTCTTTTAAGGCTGAAAGAAAGGTTTTGTTCATGTTGCGCGTTCCGACGGTGACGCGTATACAATTCGCTAGAAGAGGAAGATTTCCCCTATCTTTGACTAGGACATTCCTGCTTTCCAGTCTCTTGGTAATGGTTGTGGAGGAGAGGTTGTTTTTAGTTATTTTGAAGAGGATGAAGTTTGTGTCTGAGGGGTATGGAGTTATTCCGTCAATTTTGGTTAGGTTGTTTCTTAGCCACTCGCGTTCTTCTATTATACATTGAATTTGCTCTTTGAAGTAGTTCCAATTCTGCAAAGCTAGGGCTATCAGTCGTTGGGTTACGATATTCACGTTAAAGGGAGAAGTAACTCGTTTAACATACTCTACAATTGACTTGTTTGAGACGAGAAAACCAAAGCGAATCCCAGCTAAACCGAAAGCCTTTGAAAAAGTTCTCAAAACAACGAGATTGCCAAAATCTCTCACCCAGTCGATAACCGTGTATTTGGCAAAGTCAACGTAGGCTTCATCGACAACGACAACGCCGTTAAACTCCTGCAAGATTTTTTTGATGTCTCCTTCTTTGAGTTGGTTGCCTGTTGGATTGTTTGGGGAACAGAGAATGAGCAGAGAGGTTGCTTTGTCAATTTTTTTAAGTACGGCGTCAATGTCCAACTCAAAGTTGGGTTTAAGCAAAACAGTAACCTTTCTGCCTCCATACAGTTGCGTGAAGTAGGTATACATGGGAAAAGTTGGTTCAACCACCAAAACCTTCGAATCCTTTTTCACAAAAACGTTCATAAGTAAGCCCAAAACCTCGTCTTCACCGTTTCCAACAGAGATTTCAGATTCGCTGAAGCCAAAAAAGTTTGAAAGAGCTTTGATAGCCATACCACCGTAAGGCGGAGGATATAACCGAACGTCAATGTCTCGGCAAGCGTCAAGGAGCAGTTTTCCCATCACATCGCTTGCCACAGCGAAATTCTCGTTCAAATCAAGTTTCACAACTCTTTCATTAAGCGTCCGCTCAAGGATACTCTCAACCTCGTAAAGTGAAAGTTCAAAAACTTCTTTGCGAACCAATTCTTCAATTTTCATTCTTTTCACCTCTAATGGAAACTGACCTTGCGTGTCCGTCAAAACCCTCCAGTTTTGCAAGCGTAACAGTCGCCCTTTTCAAGTTTAAGTAGCCTTGCCTACTGCACTGCAGAAAATTAATCGTTTTAACGAAATCTCTTGTCGAGAGCCCTGAATAGAATTTTGCGTAACCTCCTGTTGGAAGAACGTGATTTAACCCAGATGAGTAATCGCCGAAAGCCACTGGTGAGTAGTTGCCTAAGAAAACTGCTCCAGCGTTTCGAATCTTGCTAAAAACCTTGCGAGGAATTTTTGTTTGGATTTGGAGATGTTCTGGAGCTATTAAATTGGTGTAGTCCACAGCTTCCTCGATGTTTTTGACGATTACTATTAACCCGCCTGTTTGGATGGAGGATTTGATGGTTTCTTTTCTAGACAGGAACTCCATCTGCTTGTAAACTTCTTCCTTAACCGCCAATGCCAAGTCTCTGGATGTAGTTAGGAGAATCGACCATGCTTGGGGGTCATGTTCTGCTTGGGCAAGAAGGTCAGAAGCGATGAAAGAAGCATTGGCGGTTTCATCTGCTATTATTAGGATTTCGCTTGGTCCCGCTGGAATGTCTATGGCTACATCTTTGTTTACCTCCAGTTTTGCGGCTGTCACAAAAACGTTTCCCGGACCCACAATTTTGTCTACTTTGGGCACGGTTTCTGTGCCATAAGCCATGGCAGCTATGGCTTGTGCCCCTCCAACCCTGTATATTTCAGTTACTCCTGCGATGTCAGCTGCCACCAAGAGAGCTGGGTTGATGCTTTCGTTTTCCCTTGGCGGAGAACACACAACAATTTTCTTGACTCCAGCGACTTTGGCGGGGATGGCGCACATCAGCACTGAAGATGGGTAAGATGCTTTTCCTCCAGGTGCGTAAACACCGACGGACGATAGGGGTCTGGTTACTTGTCCAACCGTTACTCCCTTTACTGTCTCTAGAGACCAAACGTCTTTGATTTGTGCCTTGTGGAAGCGTGCAATGTTCATGGCGGCTTTCTTTAAGGCGTTGATTTGACTTCTTTCTAGCTTTTTGTAAGCTTCTTTAATCTCATTCTTAGCGACTTTCAGTTTTGATTTGGTGAGGTGTACATTGTCGAATTTCTCTGTATAATGTATAAGCGCCTCATCGCCACTTTCCCTCACATCCGTTATTATCTTTCTCACTGCCAGAGAAATTGTGGACAAATCTGTTTTTCCTCGGTTCACCAGTTGGTCCAATATTTCCTTTCTGAACTTTTGGCTTGTTACAATTTTCATTTTAGTTTAGCCTCCTTGCCTCAACTTGCCGAGAAGTTCGTTAATTTCGTTCTCGAAGGTTCTGTAGGCGATTTTGTTGCATGCCAGTCTGCAGGTTGAATCAAGAATAGTGGCTATCACTTTGAGGTTGTTTTTCTGTAGGGTTTCACCACTTGAGGAAACGTCTACGATTATTTGAGCCAAACCCAATGCAGGCGCCAGCTCCGAGGTTCCACGAACCCCTAGAATCTCCACCTGCTTTCCTAATCCTTCAAAGTATTTTCTACTGAGGTTTGGAAATTCCGTCGCAATCCTTGCCACAGCTGGGACATCGTTGATAGAGTTGATGGTTGAGTTTTCAGGAACCGCCACGACGAGTTGGCATTTTCCAAACCCCAAATCCAATAATTCGTGAACGTTGGCTTCTCTTTCGAGAATCAGATCGTGGCCTGTTATGCCTAGGTCTACGGCGCCATAGTGAACGTAGACGGGTACGTCAAAGGCTCTCGTGAAAATTGCTTCAAATTTTGGGTCAGAGGTTTTGGATATGTAGGTTCTTTCCTCTTCAAGTATGTTCACGTCTGCGCGTTGCAGTGTTTGAATTGATGGTTGTTTCAGTCTACCTTTGCTTGGTATTGCGATACGAATTTTTCTTTTCATATTATGGTTAACCTCCGAGGTCTTGCAGAAAAGTTTCTATCATTACGTTTCTTGAGGCGTTTGACCCTACGTCATATATTGTTGCAGGCTTTTTGAGGGATGAACCCACGAAAACCACATAGTCTATTCCAGCAAGCTTTGCATAATTCATAATTCTCTTCTCGCCACTTTTCGTCACGTCAAATAATGCGACAACTCCGGCGTCACGAAGTAAGCTAACAGCCCTTATCGCAGTGTTCCTAAATTTCGATGATACGAGAATCTTGGTTTTTGTTTTTTCTGGAATCTGAAAACCTTGAGCTGTAAGGGCTTGTAGACACTTTTCAATTTCCAGAGCGAAGCCTGTTGCTGGAAGTTTCAGTTTCCCAAACTTTTCGATAAAGTCGTCGTATCGGCCTCCTCCACCTAGTGGTAAACCTAGGTTTGGAACAGAAGCCTCAAACACCATTCCAGTGTAGTATTCGATTTTTCTTGTCAACGAGAAATCGAAGAAGACAAGGTTTTCGATACCGTAGTCAGCTAGGACATCTTTGATCTCCAAGAGGTTTTTTAAATGATTGTTCGCTCTTCCGTATTCTGATGAACTAAGGGACACGGATGAAACTTCGTCTAATCGTCTGCAGCACGAAAGTTGTAGGAAGGCTTCTCTTAATTTAGAAGGAAAATTGTTTTGATCCATGAATTTTTCTAAACGGGCTTGGTCTCGGTATGCTAGAAGGTTTTGAAGGATGCCTTTCTTTTCTTCATCTAAGCCTGTTGCCTTCAATAAGTCTTTGAGGAGGCTGGCGTGCCCCACATCAACTCGCACTTCTTTCAATCCGATTTTTCTTAGAGAGGAAATCAGTAGGGAGAGTATTTCTCCGTCGGCTTCGGAAGTGTTGCAGCCTACGAGTTCAACTCCAGCTTGCCAGAACTCTCTTCCTCTTTCAACATAAGATTGGCTATACCTGAAAACGTTGGATACATAAAACAGTCGAATAGGCTCAGGTATGGATGCCATCCTAGTTGTCACGATTCTAGCAACTGGCGCTGTCATTTCAGCTCGTAGGGCTAAAATTTTTCCATCAAAATCTTGGAATTTGAACATGATGTCAACTAGCTCTGGTCCAACGCCTGTGGATAGGGCTTCGACGAATTCTATGGTGGGGGAACGAACTTCCTGATAGCCCCACAATTTGAAAATTTCTCTTAATTCTTCTTCGACGTAGCGGTAGCGTTCAACCTCGTCTGGTAGATAATCTCTGGTTCCTTTCGGCGTGTGCACCTTTGTGAACATCATACCTCCAGTTCATCGCTTTTGCCTCCGTGGGTAATTAGTGGGTTGAAACCCATAATATACACACATTTTATATAAAGGTTTCTGAACAAAAAAGGTTGAGACGTGAGAACATGCGGATGACCGAGATAGTTCGAATAGATTCTCGTGGGAGGGTAACTATGCCGTCATCTATTCGTGACGCCGTAAGGCTTTCTGAAGGTATGTATGTTATACTAATAGCCGATTTAGACAAGAAAGAAGTGAGGATTGTTCCCTTCGCCGACCCAGAAGCAAAGTTAGTTGAATTCCACATAACATTTGCAGACGTTCCTGGCGCCCTTGCAAAAGTAGCGGATGTTTTAGCAAGACAAGGAGTCGACTTATTGTCTAGCGAATCTAGAACTCTGCGAAGAGGAGAATCCGCAGAATGGATTGTTGTTGCCGATGTTTCTAAGTGCAAGTGTAAACTAGAAGAGCTTGAAGAGAAGGTTGTTGAAGAGGGAGCTGCAAGGGAGGTGAAGTTCCGGGGCTTCCCCCTAAACATACCTTAGACGCGCATATTTTTACCGTTACTTAACCTGATGTGAACTTCTTTCTGACTAAACTGTTTAATACACTGTGATGCTTCGGGTTCCTGGCAATTTCCTTATCTCACTAATTAGTTCTGGAGGAATTTCGCCCTCGATGATTAGGGTTAGTTTTGGCTGCCCACTTATACCTGGATCTTCTGCCAAAGCCTGCCTAATGCTAAGTCCTTTCTCTGACACTTTTCTCGTAACATTAGCTATAATACCTGTTTGGCGAGCGTCTTCGGGAACAAAAACGATTACGCCCAAGTTGAACTCGCGAGCAACTTCCTGCAGCGAACACACTTGTCTAAGATTCATGTAGATTCTTTTCAGTTCAGGTCTTGAAAGGATCGTTTGAACGGTGCCGTCGACGGCTCTGCGTTCAACACCTACCTCCTTTGCAATTTGGGTGTGGGGTATTTCTATTCCGCCGCTTACAACTTGGCCGTCTTCCCTAACCTGGAAGCCTCTTTCAAAGAGGAGTTTTGCAACCTTTAGTTGTGCTGGTAAATCTTTGAAGTATCTTTCGATTTGGCTCCACATATCGGTTCCTCAACGTAGAATATTGTTCGATAAAGTTTATATATATGCCTTGAGGTATAAATGTTACCCTTAAACTGGAAAAGAAGTGAAACCATATGGCATCAAGAAAAATAATGCTAGACGAAGAAGAAATACCAAAACAATGGTACAACATTCTTCCAGACCTACCAAAACCGTTACCGCCAATGATACACCCGCAAACGAAAGAACCCGTAAAACTGCCTCCCGTCTTGTTTCCAAGCGAATGCCTGAAACAGGAATACAGCGAAGAACGTTGGATAGACATACCCCAAGAAGTGCGGGAGGTTTACCGATTATGGAGGCCGACACCCCTCTACAGAGCAACAAGCCTTGAGAAAGCACTGAAAACTCCAGCCAAAATCTACTACAAATATGAAGGTGTAAGCCCTCCAGGAAGCCACAAACCCAACACCGCAGTTGCCCAAGCCTACTACGCCATGAAGGATGGCATGAAAAGGCTAGCAACAGAGACAGGCGCAGGTCAATGGGGCTCCGCACTGGTGTTCGGTTGCATGTTGTTTGGACTGAAATCAACCGTTTACATGGTGAAGGCGAGTTACAACCAGAAACCTTACAGAAGAATCATGATGGAAACTTGGGGAGGCGAAGTCTACGCAAGCCCAAGTGAAAGAACAAAATGCGGCAAACAGTTTTTGGAGGAAGACCCTAACAACCCGGGAAGCCTTGGAATAGCCATAAGCGAAGCCGTGGAGGATGCCCTCACCCATCAGGATGAGGCGAGATACACTATTGGAAGCGTTGTCAACCATGTCCTTCTCCACCAAACCGTTATTGGCTTAGAAACTCAGAAGCAACTGGAACTGGTGGACGACTATCCAGACGCAATCATAGGATGCATAGGTGGAGGAAGTAGCTACTCAGGCTTATACTGGCCCTTCTACTACGACACGGTTTCTGGCAAAGCCCCTAACGACCCTGAGTTCATAGCTGTGGAACCTACAGCATGTCCGTCCATAACGAAGGGCTACTACACCTACGACCACGGAGACACTGCCCGAATGATTCCCTTGGTTAAAATGTACACGCTTGGTCACATGTTCATACCCCCACCCATCCATGCCGGCGGACTGCGCTATCACGGAAAGGCTCCAACACTCTGCCTGTTAAGCAAGGAAGGAATTGTAAAGACCAGAGCTTACAATCAAGTTCAAGTCTTTGAAGCAGCAAACCTATTCGCTAAAACTGAAGGCATATTGCCAGCTCCTGAACCTGCCCACGCCATAAAAGCCGTAGTTGACATGGCCCTTGAATGCAAGAAAACTGGCGAGGAGAAAACCATCCTGTTCCTACTGTGCGGGCATGGTTACTTTGACATGCAAGCCTACGACGACTACAATAGGGGCAAATTGCCTCCCTACGAGTATCCGAAAGAAAAAGTAGACGAATCCATGAGGCAGCTTAAGAAACTTTATCCATGGCTAGACGGCGAACTTAAGAATTTCAAATAATGCAGAACTGTAAACCCTAAACTTCCCATACTATTTTTTCTTAAATCCTTAAAAAGAAAAAGGGGGATGATGTCTACTATTTCCCTTTCCATTTGGGTTGTCTTTTCTCAAAGAAGGATACAATGCCTTCTTGGAAGTCCTCTGTGCTGACGAGGAAGTCCCGTGCTTCTAACTCAAGTTTTAATCCTGATTTCAGGTCAGTGTCTATTCCCTTGTTCATTACTTCCTTGATGCGTTTAACTGCCAAGGGAGCCTTGCTTGCAAGTTTCTTGGCAAATTCCATTGTGGTTTCTTCCAGTTTCTCCATCGGCACAACAACGTCTGCCAGACCTATCCTTTCTGCTTCTCTAGCGCTTATCCTGTCACCTGATAAGATTATTTTCTTTGCTTGGCTTAGTCCTACTCGTCTGGGTAGCCGTTGCGTTCCTCCCCAACCTGGTATGAAGCCCCTCTCTATTTCCGGTTGTCCAAACTCAGAATTTTCTGAGGCATATATGAAATCGCAGACCATTGCCAGTTCGTTCCCGCCGCCTAGGGCGAAGCCATTTACCATAGCAATTACAGGTTTCTCGAAATCTTGGATGTGCTCCATTAGGTCCACTGGCGGGCCTTCTCCTGGACCGCCGCTGGTAGCCTCGGTCATGTCCCAGCCCACTGAGAAGGTGTATCTTACCTCTTTTTCTTTGATTCTCGGTGCTCCTGTTATTATGACAGCCCTTATGTTGTTGTCTTTTCGCACGTCTTCAAGTGCATTATATAGGTCCCATCTCAAAGCAGTGTTTATAGCGTTCAAACGGTCCGGTCGATTAAGAGTAATTTTGGCAACGTTCCCTATCTTCTCAAATATTATGTTTTCAAAGCCCAAGGTTTATTCCTCTTTTCTTTAGATTGTCTGGTTAATGTGTCTGTTTAACATAAAAAGATTTTCCAAAAGTTTCTGACGTGTAACTTTCTTTCGATCATAGTTGACTTTTTCTGTTTCTATTCTCTTTCAAGCCTCCAGAAAAACGGTAGTGATGAGTTTCCAAGTATCAAATCACCGTGTTCGTTTAAAAGTTGTAAGGTCTTCTTAATAAGCAGTAAAGAAAAAAGCAGAGAAAAAAAGGACAAAACTTTTAGGTTTTGTGTCCCAATTGTTAAGCAGTGAATGAATTGGACGATCTTGATACTTCCATTCTTAAGCTGTTGACAATTAACAGTCGAATGTCGGATCACAGCTTAGCCAAAAAACTTCAAGTTACCACAAACACGGTGAAGAACAGAATAAAAAACCTAAAGGAAGAGGGTGTTTTGCTTGGATTTGAAACTCACCTGAGCACAACTTTTTTTAACGCTACCCACTGCTGGCTAAGCGCACAACTATACGGCAATGAACCTGAGAAAAAGATTGTTGAGGAACTTGGCAAAATTGATAAAGTAAGTTTCATCATGCCTACAACAGAAAAGTTGATGCTAATAGCCATGGATTTTTTCAACTCAACAGATCTTGATAACACCATACAACAAATGAGTAAGAAAAAAGAAATCATAGGAATTAGTACACTTATCTACTCGTCGCAACACGCCCATAAAAAAATCGAAATTTCACCACTAGACTGGAAAATCATCAAATCCATCAGGTTCGACAGCAGAAAAAGTCCAAGCGAAATTGCAAGAGAATGTGGTGTTTCAACAAGAACAGTAAACAGAAGATTGAAAAGCCTCTACAATGGCGGAGTGATCCATCACACAATATCTTTTGATCCGTTGGCGTCAAAAGGCACCATAGTTTACGGAGTCACCGTGGAATACGACGCAAGATTCCCACGGGACACGATTGTAAAATCAATCACCAGTAACGTCAAAAATCTCTTCAACCATTTCGTCATGGTTAATTCACCAACTATACTGATTATATTCTTCGGTAAAAGATTCAGTGACATCCGCGACAACGAAAACGCCATAAAAGCTGTGGAAGGAGTCAGATCATTAAAAACGTACTTTTGTACAAAAGTCTACTACTTCAAAGACTGGAGAGACAAACTGATTGAGAAAAACACAGAATAACCTTACATTTTTTCCATGCTTCAATTAAGGGAAAAAATTCTAGTTTCAGAGACTGATTTGTTTTTATATTGGTGTAGCAATAGGTTGAAATCTGTGGGTGAAAAAGGTGTTTGAAGACGTAAAATTTGGTTACCAGCTTCCTCCCCACACACCTGATTTGATATTTGACATAGCTCTTTACCTTGAAGAAAAAGGATTTGACTCGGTTTTCATGGCTGACCACCTCGTTGGAATTGCCGTTAGAATGTTCGACTTCCTTGACGCTTGGAACATTTTGAGCGCATTGGCCGTCAAAACCAAACGTTTGAAGCTAGGGTCTTGCGTAACGGATCCTCATAGAAAACATCCGGCTATTTTGGCGCAAACCGTCACGACCCTTGATCATTTGTCTAATGGTAGAGCTATCCTAGGAATAGGGGCTGGAGAAGCCATGAATTTGGATCCCTATGGCATCCAATGGAATAGGCCTGTTTCTAGAATGTATGAGGCAGTTAAGGCTGTTAAAGAATGTTGGACTCAGCCTATGGTAAACTTTGAAGGAGAATTCTTCCACATCAAGAACGCGTTGGTAGAGCCCAAACCCATCCAGAAACCCCACCCGCCGATATGGATTGCCGGAAACTCTCCGAAAACCATGAAAATGACGGCTGAAATTGCGGATGGGTGGATACCTATGGCTCCTCCGCTTACTCCAGACCTATATAAGGAGAATCTTGGAAAAATATTGAAATGGACTAAGGAATACGGAAGAGAACCTGAATCTGTAGAGCCGGCTCTTTTCACCTACGTTGTCGTGGCTGAAAATCGAGACGCCGCTAGAGAAATAATCGAGTTGCCGGCAAGAATGACTATAGCCACATGGTCTAAAGCTGCTCAACATTTAAAAATGAAGGGTTCCATACCAGAAGAATTTCAGTTACACCGTTTCATTTCTAACCAAGAGAACATGGCTCAATTACTTGGACATGCAATGGATCTTGTGCCTCCGGAAGCCATAGATGAATTCTTTGTGTACGGATCCCCTGACGACTGTATAGAGGGAATTGAAAGGTATCTGAAGGCAGGAGTTAAACATTTCATTGTAGCCATGTTTGTTCGATTAAAAATGATGAAAGAAACTCTTCAATTGTATGCGGAGAAGGTTATTCCCTACTTTAAGGAAGGAAAT
>Ga0315309_1002495_pt1 | contig 10714 bp, 12 predicted proteins | sample TDP4_MG_FD_203080 | JGI IMG/M metagenome (GOLD analysis project Ga0315309, IMG submission 203080) | Freshwater sediment microbial communities from Lake Towuti, South Sulawesi, Indonesia - TDP4 | ecosystem: Environmental > Aquatic > Freshwater > Lake > Sediment | place: Indonesia: South Sulawesi...
TGGGTCGGGAAACTCTGGATCTTCAACAAAGCCGTTCTTGAAAAAGAACTTCCGGAAACGAGGCAAGGACTCAGGAAGCCCTGCATGGCAGCCCCAAGAACCTATAGCGACTTCTTCCGCCTTCTGACCGTTGAAAGTTGCCAATGAACGCTGCTTAAGATCTTTGATCAGGGCTTGAATAAGCTTTGATCCAATTCCCATCTTTTGCAGAGCCTTGTCATGAACAAGTACGCAGGTTATCAATAGTGTTCTTTTGTCTCTTTTGGGCAGTAAGGGAAAGGTTGACATAGGATAGAATTCTACGAATCCAACTGGCTTATCTTCAAGAAGAGCGACTTTAGCGCAACAGCCGAATCTTTGAAGAGCCTTGCTGATCCACTCCTTTTTTCGCAAGCCGCCTTCTTTCAAGGTTTGAGCGTGATTTGGATTATCCAAGCTGGGCGCGCATGCTGGAACCACTAAGTCGTCAATGTTTTCCGCGGTGACATCCTTTATCTGGATGTTCACGGTGTTGTCTCCCCTTTAATCGTGCGCATTTTTCTGAAGAATTCCTCTTTTGAGATTTCCTTGTCGTCAATGATGAATCGAGTTCGGTTGGAGAAGGGGTTGTATGGGTCTATCGGCAGGTTGAGTTTCCGGACGAGCTCTGGATGCTCAAGCATGTTATATTCGATGATTTCGATACCCAATCTTTCCAGTTCTGCTTTGAAATCGCCGCCGGTTCGCGTCCATGTTGGGTCTACAAACTTGCCATCATAAGCAAAGAAATAACTATATGGACAGCAGCCAAAATAGAAGATTTCAACCCTTGCTCTCAAAAACTGCTTGCATCTCCTTACTTCTTGAACGTTCTGATCAGGAGGTCGATGAATCTGTCAAGTCTTTCTCTAGCCGCTTGGATTTCGGCTAGGTTTCCTTTGAGTGACCCTAGGCCATATTCTCTAGATTGGATTAGCATTACCTCGGGAGGCTCAATGTTGTAGAAGTCAGCCAGAACTTCATGCAAAGCCATGTCCCCCATAGCAGTCAGATTTCCAACGACCATAATCCCCTTAATCTTGCTTAGAAACTGTTTTTGAAACGCTCCGAAATCGTCTTTGAAAAGCTGGTTCACTTCTGGCAGGTGAGGAACTCTCTCCGTCCATGCCTTGTAGATTGCAGCGGTGTGCCCACCGTAGCAGGGTACAGCGAACAGAAGCCAGTTTGCATCCTTAATCAACTCAAACATTTTTGGGATGTCATCCTTCACGGGGCAGTCTTCTCGTTTGCCTCTGATCTCTTCAGCGTAGCATTCATAGTTGCAGTGGCTGCATGGCTTTATCTCAAAATCATACGCGTTTATGAGCTTGGTTTTGAAGCCTTCCTTCTCAAGCCTGTCAAGGCAGTATTTCATGCAGTTGAATCCATTGCCGCTTTTCCGGGCGCTGAAAACCAAACCAGCGACTTTCACGACTCTCACTCCAAATATAGAATACAGGATTGAATAATTAAACCCAATCAAAAAAAACGAACAGAGGTCAGGCTTTAGCCCTTTGCCACCGCTATTGGCAGCAACCTCACAACTCGAGTTGCGATTCCTACTTTGTCGCTGACTTCGGCTACTTTGTCGACGTTTTTGTATGCGGGGTCAGCCTCTTCAGCCAGTACGACAGCGCTTGCCGACCTGACTAGGATGCCTCTTGATTCGAGTTCTTTCTTGATGTCTCCGCCCCAATACCTGCGTTTGGCTGCTGATCGGCTCATCATGCGACCTGCCCCGTGTGCTGTGGAGCCAAAGGAAACGTCCATACCTTTATTCGTGCCAACTAGCAGCCAGCTGCTTGTGCCCATGCTGCCAGGAATCAACACTGGTTGCCCGTAGGGTCTGTAGTCTGCTGGAACTTCGGGGCGATCAGGTCCGAATGCTCTGGTGGCGCCTTTTCGATGGATCCACACTTTCTTAGTGCCCCCGTTTATTTTGTGGTCTTCGATTTTGGCTATGTTGTGTGCGACGTCGTAGACTAGTTTTAAGCCAAAGGTTTCAGCGGGCTGCTTGAAGGCTTGTTCAAAGCTTTGGCGTACCCAGTGTGTTATGGCTTGGCGATTGGAGAAAGCGTAGTTGACGGCGCAGGACATGGCTTGGTAGTAGTCTTGGGCTTCGTTGCTTGTTCCAGGTGCGCAGGCTAGTTCTCTGTCGGGTAGGGCTATTTTGTATTTTTGGATGGCTCTTTCCATCACGCGTAAGTAGTCTGAGCAGATTTGGTGTCCGTAGCCGCGTGAGCCGCAATGGATCATAACAGTAACTTGGTTAACTTCGGTTATTCCGAAGACTTTGGCGATTTTGGGGTCGAAGATTTTGTCTACGCGTTGGATTTCCAAGAAGTGGTTGCCTGAGCCTAGCGTGCCGACTTGAGTTAGCCCGCGGCTTTTGGCGTTTGTTGACACTTTGTCTGGGTTTGCGTTTTCCATGTGTCCGTTTTCTTCGCAGTGTTCGATGTCTTCATGCCAGCCCATGCCGCGTTCAACTATGTAGGGCACGCCTTCAGTTGCTATGCGGTCAAGTTCGTTTGAGGTTATGTGGAAGTCTTTACGTCTGCTTCCCAACCCGCTGGGCACGTTGTTGAAGATAGTGGCTGTTAACTCAGCGAGTTTGGGTCGGATGTCTTTTTCTGTCATGTTTGTGGTTAAGAGGCGTACGCCACAGTTGATGTCGTATCCGACGCCTCCTGGGCTTACTACTCCTTCAGTGTAGTCGGTGGCTGCTACTCCGCCGATTGGGAAGCCGTATCCTTCGTGTCCATCTGGCAGGGTTATTGCATACTTGTAGATGCCCGGTAGGTGGGCAACGTTTGCGCATTGGTCTAGGGTGCGATCTGTCTTCATCTTTTCGAGTAGGTCTTCATCGGCGAATACTAAGCCTGGAACTCTCATGCCGGGCTTGTATTTTTGTGGGATGCGCCATGAGTAACTGTCGATTCTTTCTAACGGAACCCTAGGTGGTGGTCCGCGTCGTTCACCTGCTTCTTCTCCCATGGAATCACCTTTGTTTACAGGAGAGGAAGGAGAGCGAGAATATAAGGGATTTTGGTGTTTAAGCCAATAGTTTCTTTTTGAAGTATTCGACGTAGCCTTGGACATTTTGCATTAGTACGCCTCTGCGTAGAAGGAGATGCTTGTTGATGAAGTCTAGTGCTGTTTTCATCTGTGGGTCTTTCTCTAGTATCTGCTGGTGGACGCTTTCTAGGGTGTCGCCTCTTTTCACTGCTTGTGAGACCACGTCTGCCCACAGTTGGAGTTGAGCTTCGTAACGTTTTATTCTTTCAACTGCGTTGTCGACGGGTCCGTAGTGGGTGTAGTAGAGTCGTTTGGGTTGCATTTGGGCTAGTTTTTCCAGTGAAGCTAGAGTCATTTCTAGGTGAAATGGTGCGGGAGCTGTAGGTATCGTGGCGTCCAATTGTGGGAAGTAGATTCCGGCGGCGTCTCCTTGGAATATGCCTTGGCTGTCGGTGTCAAAGTATGCTAGGTGATGGGATGCGTGTCCAAGTGTTTCTAGGATTGTTATTCGAACTGAGCCTCCTAGGTCGAAGATTGTGCCGTCTGAGGGTGTGATGACTCTGTCTTCTGGGACTGGTTCGATTTTTCCGTAGGCTGTGGCTACTTCGCCCAGCACTTGTTGGGATTGTTCCCAGAGTTTTTCGGGTTGTATTATGTGTGGTGCGCCTCTTGGGTGTACGATTAGTTTTGCGTTGGGTAGGTGTTGGATGAGTGTGCCTGCTCCGCCTCCATGGTCTATGTGGATGTGCGAGACCATGATGTAGTCGATGTCTGTGTTTCTGACGCCGATTTCTTTTAAGCCTGTGAGTAGGTTGGGGATGGAGCAGGTTGGTCCTGTTTCGATTATTGCTGTGGCTTTTGTTCCTCTGAGTACGTAGGAGGCGATGAAGTTCTCTACGCCTGTGGGTTTCAGGTCTATGATGTGCAGGTGGCTGCTGAGTTGTCTGGTGTGCATGATTGTTCACGTTGGAGTATGCAATAACCTTGAGGTGATATCTATTCTGTGTTAAACTAGGTTGTCAGAGTAGACTGCTCAGAAGACTCTTCCAAAGCGGATAATGTTTATAAGTGGATGTTTACGTTTATGTTTATGGTGATGTAGATGGCAAAGACCACCGTGATCCTCAGGGATGACGTGTACGAGGTCTTGAAGAAGAAGTATGGGGCTAGGGGTATGTCTAAGGCTATAAATGAGCTGTTAGCTGAGGCTCTTCTTAAAGGGGACAGCATGTTCGGCACGATGAAGAAGACATCGTTGAAGGATTTGAGGGATCATAGGGACAGAATATGAGATATGTGATTGACTCTTATGCTTGGCTTGAGTACTTCATGGGCACCTCTGCTGGAGAAAAGGCCAGAAAAGTGATTGATTCAAGCGCGGATGAAAAGCTGACTCCGACGATTTGTGTGGCTGAAATCTATGCTAAGGTTCTTCGAGTGGAAGGAGTAGAGAAGGCGGAGGCTCAGAAGGCGTTCATTAAGTTGAGAAGTGCTGTTGTGTCATTGACTGAGGAGATTTCTGTTGAAGCCGCCAAGATTGATGTTGATATGAAGAAGAAGGTGGCTGGGTGGGGTCTGGCTGACTCGATAGTTTTGGGCACGGCTCGGAAGAAGAGGGCAAGGGTTCTTACTGGCGATGAGCATTTCTTGAATGTGGAAGAAACAACATTCATTGGATAGTTTGAGAGCTGATATGCAATCGCCTAGCCGTGTTATTAACTTCGGCTTGGAAATCGTCATAATACCGAAGGGGGGTTTCAGTAGACTAGGCGCGTGTTTGTTGACTATTACTTTCATGTTGACGGCTAGTCCTTGGCTTTGTGGGTGTTTGGACCAAAGAAGTTTTAATGCTGGCGTATGGGTCACTTATTTGGATATGTCATGTTGGTTCGTGTGGTTCGGCAGTTGACGTTGGATGAGGTGCAGGTGCGCATTCGGGGTTTTGAGAAGGAGCACGGTATGTCTTTTGATGAGTTTGAGGAGTTGTTCTGGAAGAAGCAGTTAGACAAACGGTTCATTGACAAGTATTCCGATTGGGCTGGTTTGGTTCATGCGTACCGAGCATATGTGGAAGGTGGAGAGCTTGACTATGCTGTTGAAGAGATGCGTGAACTGAAGCCTAAGGAGACTGTGCTTTTGACGCCTAAAAGGCTTGAATTGCTCTACAGTTTGGCTAGTCTTAGACCTGAGTCGATAAATGATTTGGCGCGCAGAACTAGGCGAGATGTGAAGAACGTCTATCAGGACTTGACAGCGCTTAGAGCATTAGGCTTTGTGTCTTTCAGGAAACGTGGCAAGAGAAACATTGTTCCAGAAACCTTGGTAGAGGAAATTACATTGCTTATTCGATAGTTGGAGATCTCATCAGAGGTATTTCTTACCCACAAGCCTTTTTGTTTCGACATTAAGTTGTCCTGCCGTTGAAAGAAGACTTTGAACATTGTCTTCTTGAATCAAGCTCAAGATACGACGGTAACGAGTGACCCAAGCTAAGGTGGGACCGCTTAGGTTCTTGAAAGGTTCAAAAACCTTCTCTGGAAAATCAGTTATACCCAAGGTCTTGAGTATGAAGCCTAGTATGAAGGGGTATTCAATGAGGACTATCCACACTAGATCTCTTTTGTCATGTTTGAGGATGGGTTGTATTCGATTTTTGAACCATGGACCTGAGCTGGATTGCTGAACCATGTATGCTGGTCCAACAAGTTTCTCGTGCATGTACGACCAGACTTCCGCGTAACCTTGCTTCAATTGTTCGCAAAGAAAGTCTGTCTTATCGAGAGTTTTTGGCATACCGTAGAGGCTGGCATATTTGTTGAAGAGATCGGATCTCCCGATTTTGTTCATTGCGGCTTCGAGCTTCGAAATCGTTCTTCGAACAGACGGCGCCGTGCCTGTTGCAAGAATTAGGTTTGATCCTAACTCTGCGCTGCCGTTTTGGATGTGGCAGAGAGCGGAGTATGGATCGCTTTGAAGCGCTGATCTGGCTTTTTGCAGGGATTTTTCGATGGAGTCGGTGTTTTTTTGGATCATTTTTTGCCAGAGTTGCTTCTTGGTTCTTTTTCTGAGCGTTTTTGTGAGGATTTGAGTGGGATCGTAGATGGGGCGGGTGTCGTGTGGCAAGTCGTTGATTTGGGATTCGCCGAAGTATCCGTAGTCCACGCTTATCTCTTGCTCTGTGCACACGACGCGTTTGGGTTTGTCTCCTTTAACAACGATTTCTATGTCCAAGTCTGCGCCGTGCCATAAGTCGTTTCGAGCAACAGATCCAGCCAACCCTATTGCTAACACATCACTATTTTTCTCGAGTTTCTCTACTTCGCGCCCTAGAATCTCACGGTAAGGAGAAGGCAGCTTTTGAATCTCCAAGGGTCTAACATTCATTGGGGTCAAGTCCTTAAAGGCGAATAAGTTTCTCCAGCCATTCAATCTTCTGTGTCTTCCTCTTCCAAAATAAGTCTTCAAAAACGTAATGCATGGCTAGAGTTTTCCACTTACCATACCGCCTCTCAATCTCATCTAGAAGTGTCTCCGCTGAAACAAGTTTCTTGTTGAATAATAAGCGTGAGTAGATCTTCTGTTCCCAAGGACCGATTTTTTCAATCGTGTCATAATGATGCAGGGCTTGGAAAAGCAGCGCACTTGCTGAAACTGGACCTACGCCATACAGCTTGTCCAACTCTTTCTTCGCCTCTTCCATGCCCATGTGACGCAGCGGGATCTCGTCGACAATGCCATTCACAAAGTCTTCCGAAGTCTTCTTCAAATATTTAGCTCGGTACCCAACCTTCAACTCACGAAGCTCTTGCTCAGAAGCCTCATGTAGTTTTCGAGGTTCCCAGAAGGCATACAGTTCTTTTCTGTCAAATCCTACTTTAGTTCCATACTTGTGCAGCAAAGCCTCATTCATTTGAACTGTGCGCCTAACGGTGGCGTTCTGCAGCAAAATCATGACGATTAGCAATTCGTATAGCGAGCCGTCGTTGCTGACTCGCATGCCGCGCCACTTGACCAGAAGTGGACCCAGCAGATTGTCATGTTTAAGAGACTCGTAGAATTCTGTAAGGTCGCTGTCAAAGTCGAATCTCCAACGTACCTCATTCACCAGATCAGTCTGTTCTCTCTTTGACAGAGTCTTCTGCGAGTAAAAGGTGAGCCTTACGAGGGGGCTGTCAACTGAGCCTTTATCCGTCATCTTTAAACCCAAAGGCTTACCGCTAGACCGCATAGTCTGCCAGTAAATGCCTTTCTCATAGTCTGAAATTGGAGCTGGATAGTATGATGGTTTGTGCACAGTTGCGTCGAAGATGAAGGGCGCCTTTGGCTTGACATTAACGCTGAACCTGGCGTTCAATTCGACAGTCTTCTTGCTCATAGGCTGAGGTTTTCCTAGATATCTAAAATGAACTTGACTGTTACCCCGCCCTTCTTGTTCCTAATGATTTCCATCTGATGATAAGTAACCGCCTTGACGCCAACTTTCGACACGTGTCGCTCTGGATTAAAGGGTTCACCCCAGATTCTTGCCCTCAGCTTCAGCCCTGCGGGCGCTTTATCGATAGAGGCTATTTTGAACCTTGAGTAAAGCCGCCCTACGACATCGAACTTCACCAACAATGCCTCCAGCCAATTGTAGAGCAAAGCTTGCTCATCATGTCCCTCGACATCTACGCTTTCTTCAATCTCAGGGTTAACCTTGCCCAGATCAGTCATTCCTTCGAACATGGCAGCCGCAGCATTCTCGAAAGCTTCTTCCAGACTCCTGCCATAAGCAGCGATGTAAAGATCAGCTGTGTGCTCCAGAAACTCAAACCGCTTCTGCAGGTCTGCCACTGCTCCGAACATTGATTCATAAGGTTGAAAATATAAGCGATTTTGGTGTCTAGACCATTATGGTTTCTCAGCAGATTAGAAAAGGCGTCTAATTGCTCTTTTTCATCAAGTATTCGTGTATGGCTCGTGCTGCTTTCTTGCCCGCACCCATAGCGCTGATGACTGTTGCCTCGCCCGTCACTATGTCGCCGCCTGCGTAGACGCCTTCCAAGCTGGTTTTGCCTGATTCATCTTTGACCACAATCGTGCCCCACTTGGTTGTCTCCAAACCTTCAGTTGTCCGCTGAATAATCGGGTTCGGTGTACGACCGATAGCCACGATCACAGTGTCAACATCCATGACAAATTCAGAACCCTTTACAGGACAAGGTCTTCGCCTGCCAGACTCGTCTGGAGGACCGAGTTCCATGCAGATGCATTCCATTGCTTTAACCCAGCCTTTTTCATCGCCCTTGTATCGTACAGGTGCAGCCAGAAACTTGCAGACTATGCCCTCCTCCTCCGCGTTCGCTATCTCTTCCGCTCTAGCAGGCAACTCCTCACGAGAACGACGATAGACAATGCACACTTCCTCAGCGCCTAAACGCAACGCAGAACGAGCAGAATCCATAGCGACGTTTCCGCCGCCAATAACCACAACATGCTTTCCAATGCGAATAGGAGTGTCATAGTTTGGAAAATCATAGGATTTCATCAGGTTAACTCGGATAAGAAACTCGTTTGCAGAGTAGACCCCCCCCAGATTCTCGCCGGGCACACCCATAAACTGAGGAAGCCCTGCACCTGAACCAATAAAAACTGCATGGTACCCATTCTTCAAAAGTTCAGGTATAGTGTACGTTCTGCCAACCAAGCAGCTGAGGCGAATGTCAACACCAAGCTTACCCACATAGTTAGCTTCAGCCTGCACAATGCTCTTAGGCAAACGAAACTCAGGAATCCCATACACTAATACGCCGCCCGGCAGATGAAGAGCCTCGAAAAGCACAACCTTGTGACCCAGCTTCACCAAATCAGCTGCAGCAGTAAGCCCAGCGGGTCCAGCGCCAATGACTGCGACAATCTTACCGGTTGCTGATGCTTTCTTAGCGATTTCAACTTTGCTTTGCCTTTCCCAATCAGCTAAGAACCTTTCAAGTCTGCCGATGCTGACCGGGTCTCCTGCTTTTCCCATCACACAGGTTTTCTGACACTGATCCTCTTGAGGACACACGCGTCCACAGATGGCTGGAAGACTGTTCTTCTCTTTGATCTTTTTTATGCCCTCGTCAAACCTTTTCTCTTTAAGCAGCTTGATAAAAGCTGGTATATCGATCTCCACGGGGCAACCCTGTATGCACTTGGGCTGAGGACACTGCAAGCAGCGGTTAGCCTCAGCTAAAGCCTGCTCCTCATCATAGCCCAATGCAACTTCGTTGAAATTGTACCTTCGAACCTCTGGCTTCTGCTTAGGCATCGGCACCGATTCTTTCTGAATCTTTGGTTTGGGTTTAGCTTCAGCCATCGGGTTCAACCACCAGATTTCTCCCATAATAGAGAGCTTAACCTTTCTTCAGGAAGGAACACGCGTTGTCTGCTTACCAACTCCTCGAAGTCCACTAAATGCCCATTAAATTCAGGTCCATCAACACAAGCAAACTTCATTTGTCCGCCTACGTTGACTCTGCAGCAGCCGCACATGCCCATGCCGTCAACCATTATAGGCGTCAAAGTCACGATCGTCGGAATCCCAAACGGCTTGGTCATCTCGCAGACCTGCTTCATCATGACTACAGGACCCATAGCCACGCAGCGGTCAAACTTCTCAGCTTCAAGGACCTCCTTCAGGAATCCCAAGCCTTGATGACCCTGTGAACCGTCATCAGTAGCAACATGCAACTTGTTGCTCAATGCCTTCATCTTATCCTCAAAGAACAACAATTCTTTGATCCGCGCCCCAACCACCGTGGTCACCTTGTTCCCAGCTTCACGGAACGCTTGAACCTGTAGATGCATGGGCGCAATCATGACTCCGCCGCCGATGCACAGGATGTTGCCGAATTTTCCGATTTCCGACGGGTTGCCAAGTGGACCAAGGACATTCTCTATGTAGTCGCCTTTTTTCAATAGTCCCAGTTGCTTGGTGGTTTTTCCAACTTCGTTGAAGGCGAAGCTTATCGTTTCGTTCTTCCGATCGAAACCAGCAATTGTTAACGGAATGCGTTCACCCTTGTCGCCTATGACCAGCATTATGAACTGTCCTGGACGACACTTCGCTGCTATATCCGGGGCGTGAACTTCCAACCATTTAATCTTAGGAGCTAACTCCTGCACCGCCACGACTCTATGCATGCGATCTACCCCCAGACTTGATCATTGGCAGCGGCTTGACTGCAGCAACTCTCTTTATGAACTCATCTAATCTCTGGTTGAATTCGCCAACGCATCGTGGCGAGGCTGTGAAAAACTCGAACCTGTCCAGCAGACTCTTCTTTTCCAAGACCTTCTTCAAAACTGCCAAGTTTCTTTCAGCCGTGTCCTTGCCCTTCTCAAGCTTGCAATCAGCTTCGCCGCACACAACAGCCATTACGCCGTCAAAACCACCCTGCAAAGCCTGAACCACATGCACTGGATCCAGCGACTTGAAACATGGAATCTCCATGGCTACAGCTCTCTTCTTGAACAGCAAGCTTTCAGGGTCATCTAAAGCTGAAAACTCAGACCACTGACAACAGAAGACTAAGACGCTTGGACCCTTGCGCCTAATCTGCTTCGCAGCCTTTTGATAACCTTTAATCAAGCTTGAAACGGCATCGAATTCGAATCCTTTCAACTGTATGGCTAAATGAGGACACACAAGAGCGCAGGC
>Ga0315309_1002497_pt1 | contig 10707 bp, 11 predicted proteins | sample TDP4_MG_FD_203080 | JGI IMG/M metagenome (GOLD analysis project Ga0315309, IMG submission 203080) | Freshwater sediment microbial communities from Lake Towuti, South Sulawesi, Indonesia - TDP4 | ecosystem: Environmental > Aquatic > Freshwater > Lake > Sediment | place: Indonesia: South Sulawesi...
AGCTGCCTGTTCGGGATGTGGCACATGCAGCGCTGAGTGCCCCTTCAACGCTATTACTATGCGTCACTTCACAGATGCTCAGCTTTTCGCCCAAATCGATGCGGCAACAGAGTTCGATGCTGACAAGAAAATTGTGGCTTTTTGCTGCAACTGGTGCTCCTACGCTGGAGCCGACTTTGCTGGTGTGAGCCGAATGCAGTATCCGACTAACGTGCGCATAATCCGAACCATGTGTTCCGGAAGAGTGGCGCCTAAGTTTGTTGAACGAGCCTTTGCACGTGGAGCCGCCACTGTGCTTGTTTCGGGTTGTCACTTCGGTGACTGCCACTACATCAACGCTAACTATCAGACGCAGAAGCGGGTGGAGCGCTTGTGGAAGAAGATGGAAAGACTGGGTTTAGACAAGAATCGGTTGCAGCTGGTTTGGATAAGTGCTGCCGAAGGCGAACGGTTTGCGTCAAAAATCAAAGAGATGCAGAGCATCGTGAAAAATGTGAGCCCAGAAGAAACTGAGAAGTCGAAGAAAATGACTGAGAGGGGCTAAAAAGGTGGTTTTGATGCCTGTTAAAACGTGGCGAAGACCGTTAGACGCCGACAAGGTCAAGCCCCCAAAGGGTGAGGTTCACTTGTTAAAGGACCGATGCAAAGGCTGTGGCTTCTGCATCCAATTCTGCCCAAAAGAAGTGCTGGAAGAGTCTAATGAAATAAATGCACGTGGGGTTCATCCTCCTAGAGTTAGAGACGAGAACAGATGCGCTCTCTGCGGCTTCTGCTCAGCTGTTTGCCCAGACTTCGCTATATTCACTACGGAAAAGAATTGTCAAGGAGGCTGTTAATTGGCTACGACCACTGCTTCTGTTGAGAAAACTAGACCAGTTGTGCGCTCTGGACGGCGCTTCATGAGCGGAGACATCGCCTGTGCCGAAGGCGCCTTAGCTGCTGGTTGCAGGTTTTTTGCTGGATACCCTATCACGCCTGCTACTGAAATTGCTGAGCATATGGCTCGTCGCTTGCCTGAGATTGGCGGAGTTTACATTCAGATGGAGGACGAAATCGGTTCGATGGCGGCGGTTATTGGAGCGTCTTACGCTGGCGTCAAGTCCATGACAGCTACTTCGGGTCCAGGCTTCAGTCTCATGATGGAAAACATCGGCTTAGCACTTATGACTGAAACGCCCTGTGTAATCGTGAACGTCATGAGAGGAGGACCCAGCACAGGTCAACCAACCATGCCTGGGCAACAAGACGTCATGCAGGCAAGGTGGGGTTCACACGGCGACTACGAAATCATCGCTTTAGCGCCCTCTTCAGTGCAAGAAATGTTCGATTTAACCGTCGAGGCTTTCAATCTTGCCGAAACTTATCGGATTCCAGTTTTTGTTCTCGCCGACGAAATCGTGGGGCACATGTGGGAACGAGTCAACATTCCAGAAGCGGATTCTATAAAAATTGTGAACCGAAAAAAACCCACTGTTCCACCGAACAACAAGTTTGCACCGTTCAAGCCAAACGAAGACTTGGTTCCCCCCATGGCTGTTTTCGGTGAAGGCTATCATTTTCACGCCACGGGGCTTACTCACGACGAACGTGGTTATCCCCGAACCGAAAGCGCCGAGGCTCAGACACAACTTGTTCAGCGGCTATGCAACAAGATACGCAAGAACAAGGAGAAAATTGTTCGAGTCGAAAACGCTATGCTGGAAGATGCCGAAGTAGCTGTAGTCGCTTATGGAATCGCTGCAAGAGCAGCGTTGAGCGCCGTTAGAAAGGCCAGAGCAACAGGAATCAAGGCGGGGCTTCTACGCCCAGTCACCCTCTGGCCGTTTCCTGAAGAACAGGTTGCTCAAGTGTCTAGACGAGTAAAGGCAATTGTGGTTCCAGAGATGAACTGTGGGCAAATCGTGCGCGAGGTGGAGAGAGCGGCCAAAGAGACGCCTGTGATATTTTTGCCCAAGTTGGGCGAGGAGCCGCACAAGCCAGATGAAATTTTAGACGCCGTAGGAGGAATACAATAGTGACAGAAGAGATACCGCATCCATACGAGAAATTCTTGAGAAAGGACCGCATTCCCCACATCTGGTGCGAAGGATGCGGAAACGGAATCATCCTCAACTGTTTTGCAAGGGCGTTAGACGAGTTAAACATTGACTTGAACAACGTTGTGGTGGTATCGGGTATAGGCTGCATTGGTCGAGTCTCAGGATACACCAATACAGACTCGTTTCACACAACTCATGGCAGACCCATAGCGTTCGCCACAGGCGTCAAACTCGCCAATCCCGAACTAAAAGTTGTAGTCATAAGCGGAGACGGCGACCTCTTCGCCATCGGAGGCAACCACTTCATCCACGCAGCCCGCCGAAACCAAGATATAACGGTTATTTGCGCCAACAACTTCATCTACGGCATGACAGGCGGACAATATGGGCCAACCACACCCTTGAACACTTGGACCACAACCACGCCCTATGGAAATATTGAGCAAGCCTTCAACCTTGTTCACTTGGCAACTGCTTGCGGTGCCGTGTACGTGGCTCGTTGGACAACTCTTCACACTCGTTGGTTGACAGAGTCCATAAAGAAGGCACTGCAGAAGGAAGGCTTCTCGTTCATAGAAGTGATTTCTCAGTGCCCAGAAATCTTTGGAAGATACAACAAGATGGAAACCGCCATAAAAATGATGCAGTGGTTCAAAGAAGCCTCCGAAGTTCAACACTTCTCCGACCCAGCCAAGGCTGAAATAACACCTCACCGCATAACAGTCGGCGAATTCATAGACATTGAAAAACCGAGTTATGGACGACTGCTCAAAGAAATGCAAGCAAGAGTAGCCGAGAAAAAGTGACACTTGGAGGAGAAAAACAAGGTGCGAAAGGAAGTTAGGCTGGCAGGCTTCGGCGGACAGGGCATAATCAGAGCAGGGTTAATTCTAGCCATGGCAGCGTGCATCCACGGCGACAAAAACGCGGTTCAGACACAGTCTTATGGTCCTGAGTCAAGAGGAGGCTCCTGCAAGTCCGAAGTGGTCATTTCAGACGAAGAAATCGATTATCCCAAAGTGGTTGAACCCGATGTTTTGGTGGTCATGTCACAAGAAGCCTTCAACACCTACGCTGACACATTAAAACCAGACGGAACTCTTCTGCTAGACCCAGACATGGTGCCTCGACACGAATTCAAAGGCAACGCACGAGTCTTCATGGTGCCCTCCACAAAAATGGCTGAAGAAATGGGCAAAACAATAGTGGCTAACGTTGTTATGCTAGGCGCTCTAGTCGCCATAACAGACATAACCAGTGCAGAAGCCTTCAAAAACTCTCTATTAAGCAACATTCCAAAAGGAACAGAAAAACTCAACCTGACTGCTTTCGAAAAAGGCTACGAATACGGCAAAAAGCTTTTGGAATAAACAGATAAAGATTAAACGTTTGTTCCGTCCCAAAATCTAACATAAAGGTGAAAAACTTCAATGATTGTAGGCATAATGTCGGATACGCATGACCATTTGCCGCTGGTGGACAAAGCCGTGAAAAAACTCATCGACGAAAAAGTTGAGTTGGTCCTCCACGCTGGCGATTACATCTCACCATTTGTGATACAGCACTTTAAGCCCTTCAAAGATAGGTTCATCGGCGTCTTCGGTAACAACGATGGCGACCATGAAGTTTTGAAGATAAGATTTGCAGAATATGGTTTAGAGATTCGAGGCGACTTTGCCGAGGTAAAAATCGACGACATACGCATTGCGTTGCTGCACGGCGGAGAGCCTGGGGGTCCGCCAGGGCCTTCTGAACTGCTCAAGTCTTTGATTTCAGCCGAGTGCTACGACGTGATTATACATGGGCATGTTCATGATGCCAAGGCTTACAGGAAAGGAAAAACACTTATAATTAATCCGGGTGAAGTGTGCGGCTACCTAACCGAAAGACCGTCAATTGCTGTTTTGAACACAAAAACAATGGATGTGAAATTTGTTCCGCTCGAATAAGAAGGAAATATCAGCCTTGAAAGCGGTCATTTTAGCTGCGGGTTTTGGCACACGTCTATTACCAGTCACCAAAGAAACGCCAAAAGTGATGCTTCCATTGTTCGCGGCTGGAAAGGCACGCAAGCTTTGTTTGAAACCAGTTTCGCAGCTGGTGTTTGAACAGTTGCACGATGTTGGTTTTAGAGAGTTCTGCTTTGTTGTTGGCAGAGGTAAATTCGTCATCAGAGACTACTTCACACCCGACCAGGGCTTCATCAACTCTCTCAAAGAAAACAACAAGAGAGAACAATCGGTTGAGATGGAAGAATTCTACAAGAGAGTATCCGACTCAACCATAACCTTTGTCAACCAGCCAGAAACGAAGGGCACAGGAGACGCAGTTTACAGGGCAAGGTCCTTCACAGCCGACGAGCCTTTTCTTCTCCACATGGGGGACGACCTTGTTCTCTCAAGAGAAAACAGTCACCTAAAACGATTAATTGCAACGTTTGAAAACAGAAAAGCAGACGCTGCCTTCTTAGTAGCCAAGGTTCCAGACCCACAAGTGTATGGGGTTGTAGAAGGCAAACAAATCGCCATGGGGCTAATCCAAGTGTCAAACATTGTCTATCAACCAGAGAAAACGCAGTCGAACCTCTCAGACTTGACCGCTTACATCTTGAAGCCCAACATTTTTCCAGTAGTCGAGAATGTCAAACCGTTGAAGAAAAACGGTGAAGTCAGCCTCATCCCAGCCATACAGAAGCTCATTGATAAGAAAGGCAAGGTTTACGCTGTTAAACTCGAGCCAAATGAGAAGAGAATTGACATAGGAGATGCAGTGAAATACCGAGAAGCTCTTAACACAACATACAAATATTTTACACGCGAGAGATAAACGATGAACGAAACCCAACAAAAAAACCAAGCCAGCGAGCACATTTTCAGAGCGTATGACATTAGAGGAGTGTACGGGAGAGACCTCACCCCAAAGATTGTTGAACAAATTGCTATGGGTTTCGGCACTTACATTGGCGGCGCTGGCAAGAATCTTGCGGTTGGCAGAGACGTTAGGCTCAGCGGAGAAGAACTGAAAAGAGCGGTGGTTAAGGGTCTCGTGTCTGTGGGCTGCAACGTCATGGATCTGGGATTGGTCACAACGCCGATTCTGTATTGGGCGATTGCACACTTAAATAAGCATGGAGGTGTTATGGTCACAGCGTCTCACAACCCGCCTGAATGGAATGGACTCAAACTCTGCCGAGAGAAGGGCCTCATTGTGGGTCAAGGGTTCGGAATGGAAGAGCTGAAGGAAGTTGTCAAGAATAAGAAGTTTGCGAAGCCAGCCGCACTTGGTACGACAGAGACTTATGGAACGATAATAAATGAATATAGCCAATTCATTCTTAACAAAATAAGACTTGACAGAAAACTCCGGGTTGTTTTGGACACGGGCAACGGAACCTCTGGGATAATTGCGCCCAAACTCTTCAGGCAATTGGGTTGCGAAGTGACGGTTTTAAATGAAGATTTAGACGGCAGGTTTCCTTCTCATAGTCCTGAGCCTACGCCCGAAGCGTTGCAGGAGTTAAGGGTTGAGGTGAAGAAAAATGGTGCAGACTTTGGTGTAGGTTATGATGGAGATGGTGACCGAAGTGTGTTTGTGGATGATAAAGGGAGAATTCTCACGGGGGACGTAGTTTCGATAATCTTTGCCAAAGCTTTCATCAAGAAAGCTGGGACCAAGGTGGTTTATGACGTGAGTTGTTCTCTAGGGGTTGAGGAGTCCATTAAGGCGAGTGGTGGTGTTCCAGTGGTTGAGAAAGTGGGCAGACCGTTTATGATGGAGAGGGTTTTGAGAGAAAACGCTGTATTCGGTGGCGAGAGGAGCGGCCACTTTTATTTTTCAGATATTTATGGGATAGACGATGGAACCTACGCCAGTCTGAAGATGACAGAGATAATTTCAAAAAGCGGAGAGACGCTCTCGCAGATGGTTGATGCCGTGCCTAAGTATTATTCTAGCACTGTAAACATAGCTTGCCCCGACGAACACAAGTTTAAGGTCACGGAAAGAACAAAGGAATTTTTTGAGAAATTGGGGTTCAAGATTATTCTGATTGATGGGGTTAAGGCTTACGATGATGAGGGTTGGGTGCTCATGCGCCCGTCGAACACTGAACCCTTAATCCGAGTTTTTGTCGAGGGAAAAACAAAAGGCAAGCATGAAAAGCTTTTGAGTTTGGCTAAGAGAGTGTTGGGAAAGGAGATTGAGAGGGCTGCATGAAGGCGATTGTTCTGGCTGCGGGTTTAGGCAAAAGGTTGGCGACAATCACCAAAGACACGCCTAAAGTGCTGGTGAAAGTTGGAGAAAAAACGCTTATAGAACACAATGTTGACAAGCTACGCAAATTGGGAATAAACAACATCGCCCTTGTGATTGGGTATAAGGGCGAGATGGTCAAGCAAGTTTTGGGTAACTCCGTAACATATTATGAACAAAGAGAACAGTTGGGAACGGCGCACGCCTTTCTCTGCGCAGAAAATTTCATAGACGAACCCCATTTTTTGGGCATGAACGGAGATATGTTTTTCACCGACACCTTAACTGAATTTATTAAAATGAAGACACCTGTTGTTGCAGTTTATCGTGTTGAAGACACACGAAGATTTGGCAGGATGGAAGTCAAGGACGGAAGACTGGTTGCAGTTAAGGAAAAGATTGAAGAAGAGAAGCCTGGTTTCCTCAACGCAGGCGTGTATCTGTTTCCTAAGCAGATTTTTGAGTGGATTAGGAAGACGCGTCTAAGCCCAAGAAAGGAGTATGAGATAACCGATACTATTCAGATGATGATTAATCAGGGCTTACAGTTCACGGTTTACGAGTTGAAAGATTTCTGGACAGACATAGCCTACCAAACCGACCTAGAAAAAGCAAGAAGCTTCATCAAAGCGAAAAAGCGTTAGGTCTTTCCGCATCACTCACACTCAAACACTTCTAAGGTTAATATCACAAAATCCGCATAAAAAACAAACAGCCTAATCACGCCTAACACAACCCCTAAAAGACAGTCTTCATAATCGTAGCCTATTTGACTCCCAATAGAGTTCCTCTAGACAACCCCATATCTGTCTCAACTTCTCTCAACTTCTAATTGGCTAAAAAACCAAGAATCATATTTGGATCCTAATAGGATCCTAATAGAGGGGGGTCTAGGCTCGTGCGCACACACAAACAGAAAACACTTCACAAACAAAACAACATTCATTCTTTTGAGGCTTGGGTTGTTGGCTTGGTTTTTCCCCTCCAACTGGCATTTGGCTGGCTATTCATTACTTAGGAGGTGATCCGGCCGCAGGTTCCCCTACGGCCACCTTGTTACGACTTTTCCCCTCTCGCGAGACTAGGATTCGACGCAGCCAAAAAAGACCACGCCTCATCCAAACCCCACTCGAGTGGAACGACGGGCGGTGTGTGCAAGGAGCGGGGACGTATTCACCGCGCGCTGATGACGCGCGATTACTAGGGATTCCATTTTCACGAGGACGGGTTTCAGCCCTCGATCCAAACTGAGGCCGGGTTTCGGGATTACCTCCCCCTCTCGAGGTCGGAACCCTCTGTCCCAGCCATTGCAGCTCGCGTGTGGCCCGGAGGATTCGGGGCATACTGACCTGCCGTAGCCCACCCCTTCCTCCAACTTATCGGCGGCAGTACCCCCAGAGTGCCCCTCAGAAAAATTCCTCGGTGGCAACAGGGGGTGTGGGTCTCGATCGTTGCCTGACTTGACAGGACACCTCACGGCACGAACTGGCGACGGCCATGCACCTCCTCTCAGCTCGTCCAGCAAGACCTTCAATCTGGCTTTCATTCTGCTGTCGCCCCCGGTAAGGTTCCCGGCGTTGACTCCAATTAAACCGCAAGCTTCACCCCTTGTGGTGCTCCCCCGCCAATTCCTTTAAGTTTCAGCCTTGCGGCCGTACTCCCCAGGCGGCGGGCTTAATGGCTTCCCTGCGGCACTGAAGCGGCTCGTGGCCGCTCCAACACCTAGCCCGCATCGTTTACGGCTGGGACTACCCGGGTATCTAATCCGGTTCGCTCCCCCAGCTTTCGTCCCTCACCGTCGGGCGCGTGCTAGCCGACCGCCTACGCCACTGGTGGTCTTCCCGGGATTATAGGATTTTACCCCTACCCCGGAAATACCGTCGGCTTCTCCCGCCCCCTAGCCCAGCAGTATCTCCCGCAGTCCAACGATTGAATCGCTGGATTTAACGAGAGACTTGTCGAGCCGGCTACGGACGCTTTAAGCCCAATAATCATCCCTACCACTCGGAGAGCTGGTATTACCGCGGCGGCTGACACCAGACTTGCCCTCTCCTTATTCCTCTGCCTCCTTACAGCAGAGAAAAGCCATCCTCAGCGGACGGCACTCGGGGTAGCCCCGTCACACTTTCGTGCATTGCGGAGTTTTCGCGCCTGCTGCGCCCCGTAGGGCCTGGGCCCTTGTCTCAGTGCCCATCTCCGGGCTCCCGCTCCCACGGCCCGTACCGGTCAAAGGCTTGGTGAGCCATTGCCTCACCAACTACCTGATCGGACGCGGCTCCATTCTTAAGCGACGTTGCGGAGCATGACCACAACGCCTTTTGGATGAAAACCCATTCCAGGAGTTTTCGTCTATCGGAGATTAGTCCCAGTTTCCCGGGGTTGTCTCCGTCTCAAGAGTAGGTTAGCCACGTGTTACTGAGCCGTATGCCACGTCTCACTCATGGCTGTGAGACGTTCAACTCGCATGGCTTAGCCCCACCCCGATAGCAGTAGGGTCCGGCAGGATCAACCGGATTTATCGATTATTTTGGGATTTTTAGCCGCAAAGCCAGCTAGATTTGGGGAAACTTTACTGCCAAGCCCTTGTTTAGACCCGAAACAATGTGCTTGGCGAAACGGGTTCGGGTCCTCATTCATGTTGCCGTAACTGGAGGTCAACCGTGTTGTCATCCATGGGCATTAACGCCCTAATTGTCGTGGTTGACGCCGCCGTCGGAGTTACGGCGTCTGCATCTTGTTTCGCCAAAATATTCTGAGGCGGTTTTCTCTGATATAAAGGTTGCCGTGTAGTGATATAGGTTTAGTCTGTTTTGGAAAATTTTTGTGTGGTTAGGGTTGCGTGTGTGTTTGTGCATGGTGTTTTGGGTTTTGTTGGCTTTTGTTTCAGTTTTTTAACAAAGTTTACGACCTCCTTTTCGGGTACCGCTGGCTGTCTCTCTTTTAGCTCTTGACCTAGAGAATTCTCGCGCATGAATTTCTAGCACTGAAAACGTATTTGGAGCCTATTTGGATTGTATATTGAACGCGCGCGCGCGCGAAAACCTAAAGGTTTCTAAATTCACGCGCTTTGAATCAGACTTTGATTCTTCAATGTGCTCGCGCGCAAGCGCCGCTGACTTCGTCATGCACGGTAGCACTGCCGAGTATGTACGTGGCCTCTAAATGTATGCCTGCACAAGTGCTTTCTTTTGACTTGTGGAAGCTTCACTCGGCTGAAATGATCATCCTGTTCCAGAAATGATGATGTCAAAGCTGTATGTGCTGATGCCCTGTATGCTTCCTGAAATGGTGAGTGTAATCACGAAGCTTATTACACTGTTAGGATTAACTTGTTGTCCTTGGCGGTTCCATGTCAAGGTCATATAGTTTGAAGCAGTTGCAGGGTTCCAGTTTTGCGAAGTCATACTTAAAGTTAGAACTGAGTTTCCTTCATTTTTTAAGTACAAAGTGAAGTTCTTTGAGGACCCGGGCTCCATCTGGCCGAAATTAAGTGAGGATGTTGCATTTGTACATTTTTGATCCCAATATACCCCGAGTCCTACACTTTTGATGGAACCTGAACCTGAGATAGTCTTTTGACTCGTAAGCACAGCTGTGACGGCACCTACTGCAAGAAGAGAGGCAATAAGGGCGTAAATTGTCAAAGCTTGGGTTTTCCGCATAAGATTCGCCTCCTATATATTAAGATTCACGATATAAATCTTGAATCTGCAACCCTAATAAATCTTCTCGTATAATTGTTGGGCATTAATACAGTTGATAAAAACTTTTGTTGTGCACCCATGCACATTGTTTTTTTAGCCTTGTATGGCATCGCATGCATTTTGTATTCATTTTGTAATACACTTTTGCATTTTATGGAATTTTATGGAGTTTTTATGGAAACTGGAAAGCAAAGTTACCTTTCGTTCTTTGGGTTTTATGGAGTTTTTATGGGCTCGAGAACGTGCACACATTATGGGTGGTGGAGTCGGCACAGAATTGAAACCTTTACATCTCAGCTTCACACAGGCTACGACGACAAGGATCCGTCTGGGCCCAGCTTCATTGTAACATCGCCAATGGGGAACATTCTAAAAATTTCGGACACTTTCGCTGAAACGTTTTCCACAAAAATGGAGTATTTATCTAAAGGTGATTTCATCAATAATTGTAGGACTAATCAATGAACAAGCGAGAAGTTGACCCAAGTCGAGAAATCATCCAACGTCTCATGCAGATTCCTAAGCTAACAGGTCGAGACGTAAGCCTCGTCAAGATGCAAATCGCCGACGAACTCGGCTTAAAAATAATTCCATCTAACTCCCAAATCGTACATAGTCTAAAACCTTCTGAAAGAAGGAAACTGCTCCCAGTTTTGCGCAGAAAAGCTGTTAGAACTATTTCTGGCGTGGCCGTGGTTGCCGTTATGACTGAG
>Ga0315309_1002498_pt1 | contig 10707 bp, 9 predicted proteins | sample TDP4_MG_FD_203080 | JGI IMG/M metagenome (GOLD analysis project Ga0315309, IMG submission 203080) | Freshwater sediment microbial communities from Lake Towuti, South Sulawesi, Indonesia - TDP4 | ecosystem: Environmental > Aquatic > Freshwater > Lake > Sediment | place: Indonesia: South Sulawesi...
TTTGGATGATAAGATATAAAAGGGTCATGGACTTTATAACAATCTATTCTTTATGAGCAAGGAAGGACTATATGGGTTAAGAGCTGTTAGGATGATGTTCGTCTATAATTGTTTAGTAGCCGACGCTCTCAAGCTGCCCTCTCAGGAAGGCAACGTTCTCCCGCGCATATTCGACCATCCTGCTTTTGTCGCCACCTATCTCCATGATGAATGGACCCTTGTAGCCAGTCTCTAGGAGCTTCCCAAAGATGGCCTTGAAATCGATGCCCTTCTCCGTGAGCGGTATGAAATCCCTTTTCTTCAGGTCCCAGTTCTTGACGTGGACGACCCTTATCAGTCCCTTCAGTTCATCGATGAACCATCCTGGGTGAAGGCCACAATAATAGACATTCGCGAAGTCGAAATATGCCCTCACACACTCATTTTCTATTCCCTTCACGAAGCTCGCAAATTCCACGGGGGAGTAGAGTAGGCTGTTGCCAACGTTCTCAACGCACAAGTAAACTCCATAGTCCTCAGCCGCCTTCGCGATTTCACGGATCGTTTTCTTTGCAGTATCTACGAGTTTAGCATAAGGCACGTCAGGAATGCCAACGCCGGGTACGATCAGGAGATCCCTGAAACCGAGGATATTTGCGATCTTTATCCCATCCCTCAATGCATCGGTACCCTTCGATCGGATGACCTCATCAGGGCTGGCGATATTATATTCCCAAAGTATGCCCATCATCAAGCTATTTATTGGCAGAAAGGAAGTGCTCAGCTCCTTGAGTTGCGCAAGTGGTAGATCACTCCTGTATCTGAGCTCTATGCAATCTAGAGCTGCCTCAGCTCCCTTCTCGAATACGTCTCTATAATTGCCAGATGGGATGATGTTCTCAACGGCTCCCACAAGTACCATCTAAAGATCCTCGCGCTCGTACATGATCACGTCATGATAAGAAGCTTTTCCCGACCGATGGGTCACGCATGTGCCTTTGGACTCAAACGAGCCGGAAAAATCAATGGAGAGTGATAGCCTAAGGGTATTATTCCATCACCATGAACATGAAGGTCGGATGCCCTTCGCTCACCAATTTAGCCGAATTTCATTTATTTTGCCTGCTCTAGAACATTACAGGCCAGTCCTATAGAAGAGGTTATCAAGCTCCCAATATATTCAGCATGCCATGGAAGGGGCAAGAAAGGGTACCGAGGAGAACTATAACCATCTATTGCTCCTCGGATACGCGATATTGGTTATTTCGGTAGCCTCAGCGATCTTCGCGTATGTCTCCTCGACCCAAGATGAGGTGACATTCACCTACGGATATCTAGGGCTGTGTGCATTCACCTTTGCCCTCTTCGTCATCGTACGGCGACATGCCATTCGTAAGATCAAGGAACAGGAAAGCTCCGATAAGGATCCTAGTGGAAATGAAGGCCAGGCCCAACGCGACACGGCTACTGGGACGTGACCTTCGAACCCAGCTGGCTATTTCGAAAGGTTTTTCTACGCTGAAGTTATTAAGTATGTTGAAGGGAATTGGCGAAATTGAAGTTAGGCGTAATAATCTCCCTGGAGGATGCGAAGAAGGAAGGGTTTGGGAAAGTACGGGACCTTGACCTCCCCACATGCCAAGTTTCATGCTGGAACTCCGATATCATGAATAGGGATACCGCTGAAGAGCTAAGAGCGGCGTCACGCGACTACGGCGTGGAAGTCACAACCATCTGGACGGGTCTCCCGGGCAAGGCCGTGTGGAACTTCATCGAAGGTCCTGCCACGATAGGATTAGTTCCGCCTGAGACGAGGGAGCTGAGGGTCAAGGCACTAAATAAGGGCTCTGAATTCGCCCACATGGTCGGGGTTCAGAGCATAACCACCCATGTCGGTTTCATACCGGAGTGGCCCGGTGACAAGATCTACCGGGGACTTGTAGAAGCCTTGAAGGAGGTCGCCTCATTCTGCAAGGAGAAAGGCCAGGGGTTCTGGTTCGAGACCGGTCAGGAGACGCCCATCACGCTGCTCAGGGCGATAGAGGACGTTGGCAAGGACAATCTGGGCATCAATCTGGATCCCGCGAACCTGCTGATGTACGGTAAGGCCAACCCGGTAGATGCCCTCGATATCATAGGTGGATACGTTAAGGGCGTACACGCGAAGGACGGCGAATACCCCACAAACGGAAGGGAGTTGGGAAGGGAACGCCCGCTCGGTGAAGGAAGGGTCAACTTCAGACTTTTAATCCCTAAGCTGAAGGCAATGGGCTTTAGCGGCGCGCTCACCATAGAAAGGGAGATCAGCGGCCAGCGTCAGATCGAGGACATAAAGAAAGCCAAGAAACTATTGGAGCCCCTCCTCTAATCCTGCCCTATTTGCCATTCGATTATGGGTGATTCATGAAGTGTTTAAACATCTTTCGCTATTTGGATGCACTGGAAGTTCCGACGCCCAAAATCACAAAGGTATTGCCATCAAAGGATAAAAGCCGAATAACAGTGCCAGGCGTGCGCCACCCATGAAGATCGCCATGGCACAGATGAGGTATAATTGGTCGGACCCAATCTCCAAAAACCTGAGGAAGGCCCTTAGCGTCATAGAGAGGGCTGGGAGGGGCGGCGCCGAGATCGTGTGCTTCTCGGAGTATTTCCTGGGGAAAGACGCCATGATAGGTCACCCTAGTAGAGGTGATAAGACAGATGCTGCTTTGAAAAGCATGGCCAAGATGGCCAAGGAATCGGATTTGGCCGTGATCTGTGGGGCAACAAGGGACCTCAGACAAGGTCAGAGGAGGCCCTTCGTCACCTGCCCGATCATCAACTCCGAGGGCGAGATAACGAAGAAGATCGATAAGATCGTCCTCCATCCCAGGGAACCCGATTGGATGCAGCCGGGAAGCGGCACCGAGGTCGTTGAGATGGACGGCCTCAACTTGGGCGTCCTGTCCGGCTTCGATATCTTCGTCTCATCTATCATCCAGGCTCTTCGTAAGAAGGGCATGGATCTGATGTTCTACCAATTGGCGGCATCCACGAGATCCCTTTTGGAGGTCGAGCAGGCTGCCGTCATGGCCAGATGCCAGGAACTCATGACACCAGTTGTGGCGATCGGACAGTTGGGGGAGTTCTTCAAAAGGCAGTTCCTCGGCGGCAGCATGACGTGCGTCCCCCAGTTAGTCCGACATGGCGCAACCGTATCGGCAGGGGGGGTCAAGATAGTGAAGAAGCTCGGCAGCGATGAAGGCTTCGATATCATCGAATTGAATATGCAGGAGCTGATTCAACAGAGAAAAAGGATCAGCTTCTACGAATAGTGCCCCAATTCCCAAAATGGCCTGTCTTATCGCCATCTTAATACGGGATGTATATTCCCTGAGGGACTACTTGGTTATCGCCCTCTCGAAGAGGGGGATCGCGATGCTAATGCTGACCACAGCTATGATGATCAAGATCGAGATCTCGCCGCTTATCGCCGTCATCGGCGCTCCTAACACCATCACCTTCCGGAGTGCCGTGACGGCATATGTCAAGGGAATTGCCTTTGCTATCATCTGCATCCACCCTGGAAGCTGTTCGATTGGGTATAGGGTTCCGCTGAGGAACATCATGGGGATCTGCATCATCATGAGTATCTGTGTGGCAGTTTCCTGTTCTGAGGCGATCGATGTCGCGATTATGCCTATGCCGACGAAGCCCAGCACGCCGAGGAGCAATACTAGGAGCATGAGTATCGGGCTTCCGTATATCTTGACCCCGAAGACTATCATCGTCAAACCTATCATCATCAATCCCTGGAATAGCCCTCTCACGGTCTGAGAGAGCGCTTTGCCGAAGATGACTGAGAATCTCGATATCGGGCTCATCATCATGCCATCGAGGGTCCCGAGCTCCCTCTCCCTGCTTATCGCGCTAGCCAGTCCGCCCATCCCGCCCATCATGACCATCATCGCCAGGAAGCCCGGCGCCATGAACTCGAAGGTATTTGAGGCAGCTCCAGGGACCATGCTCTCTTGCTCTAGTGCTATCGCCCTTGTAATCTGGCTCTGCGATACTTGGGCGGTGATCTGGGCCGAAAGGACGTTCAAGATGGCCGCGATGCCGCTCGAGACGGCTAGCGAGACCGTCGGGCTCGTCTGATCTACGATTAGCCGCATCGAACCTCGGCCGCTCAGGGCAATTCGCTCCGAGAAGCCCGCTTCCACGATTAGTATCCCCTTTATGCGCCCCTCCATCAGAGCCTCCTTGGCCTGGTCTATGCTCACGAAGCTCGAGAAGTCAAGGGTTCCCGAGGACGTGGCCATCCGAATCACCTCTCCCGTTATGGCACTCGCCTCGTCGCCGTGATCCAACTGCACTATGCCCACGGATATGTGATTCAGCGCGTTGTCAGATGGGAACATGTAGCCCAAGATCGTTATCATAAGCAAGGGCATCATGATTAGAGTGAAGAGCCTTATCTTCGATCTCCACAGCTCCCTGATGTCCTTCCCAGTTATTGTTAGCGTATTCAGGATCTCTCTTGCGATGCCCATCTATCCGAACATCCTCCTGCGCCCCATCATTGTCTCATCTTCGTGATGTCACAACTGCAGCCAAGCGGCGCCAAGAATAGTAAAAGGAGGAGCGCTGTCTCTGGTATTTTATAATTCATGTTCATCTCACCCTGGTCTTGGAAAGGGCCCTGTCGACCCAAGCCCGCTCCTGTTCAATAGTGTCCTTAATGTCCCTCAGGAGCGCCCTTTTATCCCGGAGATCGATCTTCGGCGGCCTTGAGTCAACGAGCTCATGGAGTATCTGAGCGTTCGTTTTAACGGCCTTCAGGCATATGGTCGCCAGTGCATCCGGTTCCGCGAGGTCGAGGAAGATGCGCTTTATGTCCTGGAACCTTTCAGCCGCTTCAGTGATTATGCTCGAGACCTCGCTCAGGCGTCCGCTCCCCTTTTCAGTTATTTCGTAAACTGTCCTGCCTGAGCCCTTTGTAGCCTTAGCCCTTATGTAGCCCTCCGAGACCAGTTCCCTAAGGATCGGATAGACCGATCCCGGGCCAGGACGCCAAGCCCCGTGGGTCCTGTCCTCTATCGACCTGATCAGCATGTAGCCGTGATGAGGTTTTTCGTTAAGGGATCTTAAAATATAATATCTCAGAAGCCCCCTCGGCGCTCCCTGGGGCTTAAGCCATCCGTCATCCAATCTTATCGGCGGGGAGGCCCAATGGCGTAGTATATATCTATTCAGATATCTAATGTGATAATCTCCGCCTCAATATCCCTTGAATGCCTATGGGTGCCTGTGCACCAAGACTCGGCTCGCGATTCGAAGGGGGCACCTTATACCGCCATACAGGGGCATGGCAGAGGGTAGCGAAAGACACATCTCCCCTTGCGTAAGGCAGGAGACTAGAAGGCTTGGAAAGGACAAATCTGGAGAAGGTGGTCTCCGGTTCCATTTACCTGGTAGTCGACCTCCTATTGACCTCGGCCATGGGGGCCTTCTTCTGGATCGTCGTCGCCAGGATCGTGCCGCCAAATGACGTTGGTTTGGCCGCGACGGTCATAGCCTTCTTGACAACTTTGAACGTCTTCGCCACACTCGGGCTTCCCATCGCCATCTCCAAATATGTCTCGGAATACAATGCCCAGAAGAGGTTCGATCTGTCCAAATCGGTATTCCGATCCTCGATCAAGATCGGCCTAGGAGTTGGGATCATCGCATCGATCCTGCTCTTATTATTCTCGGGACCGATCTCCTCCGCGATATATCAAAACCCAGAGCTCGGGTCGCTCATGGCCTTTGCGGCGATACTAGTCCCCTTCCAGGCAATTTTGGCGTCTTTGAATGGTGGCTATCAGGGGTGTCAGAGGATGGAATTCTGCCTCATCGGTGACTCGATTGTGGCCGTATCGAAGTTGGGCGCAGTCCTCCTCCTAGTTCTGGCCTTCAGCCTTAAGGCCTTGGGGATCTTGTCAGCGGTCGCGATCGGCACAATTTCAAGCTGCATCATCGGTTACCTACTATTCCTGCCGCGATGCCTGCCGAAGGTTGGGGGCAATCCCTCGGCGGGGGGACAGAATCGCCCGCTCATGAGGGGGGTTCTGGCCTTCTCATTCCCCAACTACATTTCGGGCATCTTCGGGACGCTTAGCACGCAATTGGGCATAATGCTCCTGGGCATCTACAGCTTATCATCTGTCGCTTACTATAACATCGCCCTGCTCATCTTCGGCATCCTCATAGGGATCGTCGGCTCCGTTGCAACGGCCCTCCTGCCAACGGTATCAGAGCAATGGAGCGTTGGATCGAAACCGGGCGTCTCGGATCTGCTCAATCTGGTCGTCAGGCTATCATTGGCGGTGACAAGCCCATTCCTCTTGGGGGCCATGCTCTTCTCATCCGAGGTGTTGGGCTTGATCTCGCCACTCTACACCCCGGCATCGACATCCCTGCAGATCCTGTCGTTGGGCGTCTTCTTCGGAGCCCTGGGCCTGAGCGTGACTTCGGTCCTAAATGGGATCGGCAATGCCAAGGCCTCGATGAAGGTAGGCCTTCTCTCATCATTGGGGACCATAATGGTAACCGTGATCTCGGTCCCTGTATTCGGCATGCTCGGGGCCGCGGTCGCCATATTTGCCGGATATTTGCTCAGGGTGATCTCTGGGATATATTTGCTCAATCGCGAGGGGATCAGGTTTGAGGTGAAGAGCATCCTGAGGCCCGCTACACCCATCGCCGTCTCGTATATCGTCGGCTCCCTCCTGTACCTCTTCTCTGGGAATCCGCTCTTGGCCTTCATCGTGGTCGCCCTCATCTACTTGGCCTCTGCATACTTCGTGAAGGCAATTTCACGGGATGAAGTCGTCTTCCTAATGAGGACGATATTCAGCGGATTCAAAAAATGAGTTGAGGTTACCCTTCCCCTATACATTACGATTCCATTTGAATCAATGAGTTATGCCTTTTTGATGATCGCAACATATGGTGAGCTCTTAGAGCTTATGAATTCCCTTACCCTCCAACCGGTTCCCCTGAGGAGATGCCTCATCTCCTTCCTCGAGACTATGAGGTAATCGAACCAATTCCCGGTATATTTCCCAAACCTCATCCTGATCCGCAATTGGCCCGCCATCCTCCCCCTCCTCCTGTTTAACTTGTGATACCTGAGGTGATCTGGATTATCGGTCATGTACGGATCATTGCTTTCCGCTATTATCGTCGCGTCAGCCGATGTCATCCTGTAGAACTTCTTGAGCCACCATCTCAGCCTCTCTCGGCTTCCGAATAGGCCGAAGTTGTTACCAAGCATAATTATGGTATCAAATGAATCGGGTTTGAAATCTATCTGAGTGATGGACATCAGCTTAGCCTTCCTCAGGCCCCTGAGCTTACATACCTTTATTGCTAGGGGGGAATTGTCGATGCCAGTGACATCGAGGCCCTTTCCCTGCAGATAGAGCGAGTGCCTTCCAGCTCCACAGCCTACATCCAATACCCGCCCCTTGGCTAACCTCATCGCCTTCCTTTCGATGCTTGGCCATTCCCCATAATTTGAGAAGTAGATTTTGGGTCCGGAAGAGGCATCGAAAAATCCGTCATCCCTTTCGATTATCTCGAAGCTGTCCTTCCCCTTGAAGTGAGCCCAGATCTCCTGACCGAAAGCATCATGGATCTCCTCCATAAGGCAATCCACCTAACGGACGCAGGCGGCCCTATTAATAAGATCGCATGTCGATTAGTTGATTCCATCACCGCGTATGTCATACATGCGGTATCTGATGTCCCAATCCCCATTGCAGTGGTTAATGTTATATATCGTAATAAATTTAAGGTCTGGAGCGATTAATGTTGAGTTCCGTAGATGAGAGGAGAGTCGAGAAAGTCCCATGGATTCCACTTGTGGTACTTACCGGCTTCCTATCGTTCCTTGCAATGGCATCATTCAGGCTACTGGCCCCTCTGGGTGGTCAGTGGCAGTGCGGTTATAGCTTCGGCATAATATCCCGCGTCACTTGCGTCGCGGTGTATCCATACCTACTCCTCGCGTTAGTCTATCCCTTCCGCAACCGCCTTAAGATCACCCCGAGCACTTTGACATACCTCTATACCGCTGGGCTCGTGGCGTCCTTCACGCTGGGTTTCGGATACCAAGATTGGGTCATCTTGCTATCGCGCCCGAGGGTGCAGGATAGCCTTGGCCTCCTCAACGTTTGGTGGGAGCCGCCCGCGAGCTCCGTCGAGGCGATGTTGCAGGGTGGCATCCCGACCGACTTCGTCGCGTGGGGACCGATAATCTTCGTTATCAGCTTACTTTACATAAGTTTCTTCTTCTTCACATCCTCGATCTCGCTGATCTTCAGGCGTTCGTGGCTCGATGTTGAGAAGGTGCCATTTCCACTCGCACTTGCTGGCCATGAGATAATAAAACTCACGCAGGGCGAGGGTGCTCAGGGCTACGGTGGTAAGAGGCCATTCACGATAGGAGTGCTATTGGGCTTCGTCTTCGTAGTGCCCATCTTCATGGCCAGGACATTTCCATGGTTCCCCGATATCTACTCCTGGCGTTCAATCTGTCCGTCAAATGCGTGGCACTTCCTAGAGAATGACCCGATCGGCTCCGCAGTCGTGGGCCTTGCATCGATAGCCGTCGACCCGATATCCGTGGCGATATTCTTCCTAGCGCCACTGAGCGTCTCCTTCAACGTGTGGTTCTGGACGCTGGTCATGTTCATTCTCGAGCAGATAGCATTCTACATGGGCTATTACACTGGTGCCACTGGCCTGAGCGGGAGCGCAAAACTTTGCTGCACCGCCGGCGTGGTGACGACCGCGCCATTCTACTGGCCAATCCCGAGCATGCTCGGCGGTTTCCTTGCACTGACCGTGATGTACATCTTCCTCCACAGGCGTTATGTGATCGATACGCTCAGGTCCGCCCTACAACCAAATCCGGAAATCGAAAGGAATGAGGCCTTGAGCTATAGGGCGATGTACGTGATGATGGCCATCTCGTTCGTGATGTCAGTAGCCAGCCTGATGATGCTGTCGATCAATTTCATGGCGGCCTTCCTTATCGTGCTCACCAGTTGCTTCACAACCTGGTTCGCCTTGACCCTGATCCTCGGAATGGCAGGCTTCGGGGCATCCGACAATCGCATGTGGGGGGTCGGTTTCATGAGGCTCGTCTGGCCAGATCCCGCGACGGCCCCGACGAATCTTGACTACGTCATGAGCCACCTCTGGGCTCAGGACGGGGCGAACGTCGCGACCTATGGCTTCGGTAACGGGTTCTTCATATCGTCCCTTTCCCTCAAGATGGCCAATCTGACAGGCACGAGTAACAGGAACACATTCCTCGTATCCGCCGTGTGCTGGATAATTTCCGTTCCGATATTGATGGCGTCATCAGTCCTCTTCGCCAACATGTATGGCACCAGGGTCCTCACTTGGGGCAACTGCGCCATCCAGGACATGTGCGAGTCAAATCCGGCAGCTCAAGCGAGTCGACCTCCCGGCTCGATATACTTCGCCTATGGGGCAGCCGGGTTCATCTGGACGGCCCTTCTGTCATTACTACACGCGAGGTTCGTCTGGTTCCCATTCGAACCAATAGGCTTCATCATAGCGACGTCGTTCTCAGGCCAGTGGAACGGCGTTTGGAGCACGTTCCTTGTGGCTTGGATAGCGAAGACCCTAGTGCTGAGGATAGGTGGGAGTTCACTTTACGAGAGGCTCGCGCTGCCTGCCGTGGGTGGCTTCATCGCTGGCGTTGCCCTCGCAAGCACCCTCGGCATCATCACAGGCATAGTTAGATTCTACGTGCCCTTCTGATCTCCTGCGTCCCCTGCCCTTTTTTATCCGCGCACCTAGTGGCATTTCCGCCGGAGCCGTGAGCCAACAGCGGGCCCTCCATCGGTATAGATGGATCCACATGTTGGATTTACGGCATCCCATCTAAAACGATTGGCGCTGGTCTTCATCGTCGCTCTATATCGTCATTCCTTCTCTACGCGTATCTTCTCTCCGCTTCTCGTCTTTCCGAATGCCTTCGGATCGCCGGTTATCCTTCCGAAGACGTTGACCGGGCTTGCGGCCCTTGGCTTGCTGCCCGTGCTAGCGGGCGTCCTTCCGAAGAAGATGCAGAAACCCTTGCCCGGAGGCCAATAGCCGATTTCGCCGACCTCGACCTCCTCTTGAGACTTCTCCTCGTCCTGCCTGATGTTCGTGCTGAAGTACACCTCCTCACCCCACCGGTTCACCCTCGACTCAATCGGGAGCGCGTCGATTATCGCCCTCGCGGTTTTGGGGTTCCTCTCCTCGACGATCTCCGCCGTTACATATCCCGTGCTCTCCGTGTGGATCTTGATCTTGAAGGTCATGTCCATTCACCCCCTTGGCGCCTGTAATGGTTTATCTGCCTTCTTCCCCTACCTTGAGCTCCTTGAAGCGTAGGCCTCGGCCACTTTCCTTATGGCCTTGATGATCCAGTCAAGCTCTCGTCGCGTGTAGGCAGGACTGAGGTACACCCCAACTGCTGACCTGCAGACCCTTTCCGCATTTGGACACGACCCTTGTCCGTATGTGATTTCATGTCCCTCTCGCTTGAGGTTCTCAAACGGGAATCCCCGTCCCCTGCCGACCTTGTCCCTGAAGATCGGTTCATCATAGAGCGGCCGCGTATATATCGGGCTTGCAGGTATGCCCTCTTCCCTCAAGGCACTGACGAAGTGTTCC
>Ga0315309_1002499_pt1 | contig 10704 bp, 9 predicted proteins | sample TDP4_MG_FD_203080 | JGI IMG/M metagenome (GOLD analysis project Ga0315309, IMG submission 203080) | Freshwater sediment microbial communities from Lake Towuti, South Sulawesi, Indonesia - TDP4 | ecosystem: Environmental > Aquatic > Freshwater > Lake > Sediment | place: Indonesia: South Sulawesi...
ATTTGCCATGGTATAAGAAGTATGCTCTTTTGTTGTTTGCTCCATTGTTAATTTGGGTTTTGTTTTCTGGAATACGATTAGGATGGAAGACAACCGAAACATTCCATGACTTCAAATCTTTAACAATCTACGGAGCTTTTCTTTTCATATTGGGCTTTTTGGCGTTTGTAAAATTTCCAATCTCGATTGGAAATATAACCGAGATTCTATCTCTGCCACTATACGGTATAATAGGATATTTGACTCATTTGAAGGCTGACAAAATCTGGTAAAAAGTTTTCTGCTTCTCAGTAGTGATAAATCTCCGAAGATGAAAAGTTAACTATATGTTGATATTCGGTCTCATTGAACGGGTGCATCGAGTTTTTAAGTTGATAAATCTTAAAGGCTTTTATTTAAGGAAAGGTGTTCTAATTGGTCATTGAAACCATATTTGCAGCATTAGGTCTTATTGCCGGAATCGCCATTTTGGCATACTCTAGCGACAAGGCAGTTGAGCACTCGGTAAACATTGCTTCGAGAATGGGGGTTTCGCCTCTCATGATAGACCTCATAATAGTATCATTAGGCACAGATTTGCCGGAAATTTTCAACTCAATTATCTCATCTGCCATTGGTCATGGAAACATAAATGTTGGAGACTCGTTCGGATCCGTTTTGACCCAGATTACTTTGATATTAGGACTGTAGCCATTCTTGGAGTGCCATTCAAGGTAGAGAGACGAAATAGTTGTCATCGGCGCATGTGAATTTTTAGCACTAATTGCTGCGGTATCGATAGTTGAAAAGGGATACATTTCACGAATGAACGCCATATTCTTAGTAGCTTCTTGGCCTCTTCTTATGGGCTTTCCTACGCAATACTCTACATCTAAAATTAAGAAACTAACAGATTTTGGCGAACATTAGAAAGTTTAATTTTATATTAATTTTTATTTAAAGAACAAAAATTCTTTAAGTTAAACAGCAAATTAAGGGTAAAAGGGTTTAAAATTGGTAGATCCTGTTACCCTTGCACTAATACTGGGCGGCTCAATAATCGTAATAGGTTTTTTAGGCAATTACGTATTTGAACGCACGGGTTTTCCAGACATGCTTTTACTCATAGTTTTGGGAATGCTTCTTGGACCATTGACTGGTTTAGTGGATTCTTCTTCTATAATGGACTTGGCTCCATATTTAGCTGCTTTGGCCCTTGTTTTCATATTGTTTGATGGTGGAATGGTGATGAACATCTACCGTGTTTTCTCTGAAAGTCCACGGGCTGCTGTTCTCGCTGTAGCAGGTTTTGCAATAAGCGTTATTGCAACAACTCTCTTTATGATGTACATCGTTATTCCAGACGTACCGCTTTCATACTCTGTCCTGTTCGGAACAATTCTCGGAGGCAGCAGTAGTATAGCAGTAATTTCCTTGGTTTCTAGGATTAAAGTAAGTGAAAAATGTTCAACTATATTAAGCATCGAATCTGCAATCACCGACATCCTATGCATAGTTTTTTCGTTGGTGATAATCGAAATAATATTAAAAGGAGTCTCTGTAGACTTAACAACAATCGGTCAATCCATAGCGAGTAGATTTTCAACAGGAGCGGTTCTCGGAGTAATTTTCGGCCTCATTTGGTTAAGTACATTGAAGAGAATTGCGAAGGCATCTTACGCCTACATGCTCACTTTGGCTGTTGTGCTTCTAGCTTATGCCTTTTCAGAATTCTTAGGTGGAAGCGGTTCGCTTTGTTCTCTTCTCTTCGGCATAATGTTAGGCAACGAAAAAGAAATTTACCGAATACTTAGAATGGAAAGGCCGCCAAACACTGCTGTCGATGTTGGATTGAAAAGGTTTGAATCTGAAGTTGCATTCCTATTAAGAACGTTCTTTTTCGTCTATATAGGTTTGATAGTCACAATTGGTAACGTTACAACGGTTATCATTGGAGTAGTCCTTTCGCTGATGCTGTTACTGGTTAGATTTGGTGCTGTAGCATTTGCAACTATCCGTTCCGATGAGTTGGTGAAGGAACGGCCAATCATGGTCGCAGTGTTGACAAGAGGCTTAGCAGCAGCTGTATTGGCAACGTTACCCTTGCAATATTCAACATTGGAAGCCATCGAAAAATATGGTCCTCCCGCTGAATTTTTTGCTAAACTCTCATCTCTTTACATTAACCTTGCAGTCCTAATAATTTTAGCTACAGCAATAATCACCACTGTGGGCATTCCATTGCTTAAACGAAGAGCAGGAAAAAACTAAACAGCGGTTGACAGACGCTAAATTCCATTTTTCTGACTTTATTTCATACTTCTGCGCCAAAACGTTCTTCAATGGTGTCTTTCTCTCCAAAAAATCGTTGATAACTGATTAACAACTATGTTTAAAAAGATTTTTGAAAAATAAGTCAACATCACAAGCGGACAGAAAATTTTTTATAGAAATTGCGGACAATTGTAGATTTGAGGTCACAATAGTGGCTGGATCCAAAACAAAGAAGAAAAAGGGGAAGACAAAGAAAAAGAAGTAAATAGACAATCACACTAAACCAAATATCCCCATTTTTTTAACATCCTTTTTATGAAACGATGCAGTGTTGTTGATTGCTCGGTCATAAGGCCAAAAGCTAACACATAAAAACTGGCAACATTCATAAAACATTTAAACTAACCTGTCATTAACATTCAAAAATGGTGAAAATTTGTCTCAAAAAATTACAAGATTAACCCTTCCCTTTTCGGTCTTGTCTGAAAATCGCACAGAACCGTTTGTAGAAGAAATGGAAAAGGCTGCGCTTTACTGTTTCGCTGAGTTGGAACGGGAAAAAGGTGGCGGTTTAATATTAAGAAAACCTGAAGAGAAGCTGGTTTTCCTAGCTGAATTTTGCTATCCGTTATGGCTTATCCCTTGGAGCAGATTAAGTCTACTCTTCGACGGGTTAAAAACAACAACACACACTCTAACTTATAGAAGTATTACAGACGTTAAAACTTTTATGGAAAATGCACAGAGAAGTTCAAAAACACTGGAAACTTACATGGCTTTTCTATCCGACAACGTTAACTATTTCCAAACATCCAGCGACGAAAAAGCGATGACAATAGATGCTCTCATTGCAGAATCAAATTTTCTTAAAGAGTTTAACCTATACCTTTCCAAAGCTGAACAGTTTGAGACTCCATCGTCCGAAATAGTGTTATTGCCACCAACAATAGATGAAGCTGCAATTTCAGCTATAACGCAGGAGCTTGAAAACCTAAAAATAGATTTCAAAGAAGATGTTGACATCCTTTACGAAAGCATGAAACTCCTCAATAAAACAACTCGCAACTTTGTTAAAATGATTCGCAGCAAGATAAAGGCAATTAAAGAAGAGTTCAGTGCAGAAATCAAGAAACAAGAAAGCGTCATAATGCCAAAGGTTGATCGCATAAACGAAGAATATAACGAGCAAATAACCAAACTATCGAAAAATTTTGAGAAACAGCTTCTTCCTTTGCAAAAAGAAAAAGTCAAATTTGAAAAAGCTAGAGAACAAACGCTTAATAAAATTGAGCGCTGCAATGTAGAAGCGAAAACGTGTGCGGCTAACAAGGATGTTGTTGGTGAACGAAAATGGAAGGAAAAGGCAAATGAAACCAAAAAGGAGTTTTCTGAGATTGAAAATAGAATAGAGGAATTTGAAGAAAAGATAAGGGAAATAGAAGAGAGTAAATCGCTTGAAACTTTTAGGCTAAGGTCGGAATGGGAGGCTAAAGTTAAGGAAGCTAAGAAGGATTTGCTGGAGCTTGAGGCTTCCCGTGATGCAAAAATTCAGATTCATAAACAAGAAATAGAGAAATTTGAGAGTTTAACTTCAACAATAATTCAACAAATTGGCAACATGACGAAATTAAGGGAGGCTAATCTTGCGAATTTTGAGAAGTTGGGGATTCAGCAAAAACATAAGAATCCAACCCTAATTTACATGCCCTTCTATCTGGTTTGTTATCAAGCGGAATTGAAGAAGCGATATGTGCTCTTTTCACCATCTGTTGCAAACAGCATAGGTTTTACAACAAAGCTTAAAGGTGCATTTGGCAAGGCAAAAGTTAAGCAACTCCTTGTCCCCCGTTTCAAAAGCATAACGTCACTCCTGAACAAGTTTCCAACATTAATTGAACGAAACGCAGCTTTTGAGAGAGAGATATACGAGGCTGGCGATAAAGCAGACATATTAAAAGCAAGCTCTATGCGAGAACAAATTAAGAGCGGACTTGAAAGGCTCAAACAGGAAGGTTGGTTTTCAGAAAAGGAGTATAAGGCTTTCGCAGAAACCTACTCTAAAACTTATGCTTAGCATAGAATTTACTATAGTTTGTTCATTCGTTTCGCTGTTAACGACAGGGGGCTTTCGTCTTTTGTTTGGGTTTTGCCCTTTTCCAGCAGTGCTACGACCTCATCCACGAACCTAAAGTATATAGGTTCTCTTAAGTACTCAGCGCGGGGTCTTGGAATGTCTATTTTCACTTCTCCAATAACTTTTCCTGGTCGAGGCGACATCACTATGACTCTGTCTGCCATAAACACTGCTTCCTCGACGTTGTGGCTCACCATTATGAAGGTGTTTGTCGGCAAGGTGGGATCTAGCCAAATGTCAAGCACTAACTCACGGAGTGTTTTGGCGGTAAGTTCATCCAGCGAAGAGAAAGGCTCATCCATAAGCAAGACTTCTGGCTTCAAGGCCAATGCCCTTGCAATTCCAACGCGCTGCTTCATTCCGCCCGAAAGGTCGTGGGGATAAGTGTTTTCGAAGCCATCCAGCCCAACCATTTTCAAATATTCCTCAGCGATGTGAACTCTTTTTTCCTTTTTCATACCAAGAACTTCCAACGGCACTTCAACATTTTCCAACGCAGTCTTCCATGGCAGCAGGCCGAAAAGCTGAAAGATCATGGTAATCTTTGGAGTGGGCTGGGTAATAGGCTCTCCGTGGAACAGTATTTTGCCCGAATCGGCTTTTTCTAAACCTGCAATTATTCTGAGCATGGTGGATTTTCCGCAGCCGGAAGGCCCAACTAAACAGACAAACTCGTCGTTTCCAACTGAAAAACTCACGTTGTCCAAGACCGAGATTTTGGATTTCTCCATCACGAATGTTTTCGTCACGCTTTCTACTTCGAGCACCGACAAGGTTTACACCTCCACATGATATTTTTCAAATTTTCTAAGCAGACGCCGCCAAACAAATCCTTCCATGGAAAGCACGATTGTTGCGATTATGACGAGTATAAAAATGAGTACTACAGTGTTTCCGTATTCGTATCCTGCTTTATCCAGTAGCGAGCCTATACCTGGAACTGAAAGTGGTGGAATCGTTGGCTCAGTTGACGGCATGTACTCAGCAAATATTATGGTGTTCCAGCCAGTCCCCCATGAAAGTATGCTTCCTGTTACTATGGATGGCAATATGGATGGAATCACTAAATGCGTTATTCTCTTCAAGCCTTTAAATCCGAAAAGTTGACCAACTTCGTTTATTTCTGTGGGAATGTTTTTCACCGCACTTACAATGTTTAGGAACATGTACCATATCATGTCAAGAACCAACATTATAATGCAGGTAAGTTCAAGGGCAATTCCCGGAATTCCAAGGAGCTCGTTTAGCCCAAGAAAAATAACTGGAAATAAGGCGAGAATCGGCACTCCTTGTCCAATATCGTAAAGTGGATAGAATACAGTTGCGAATTTCTTGTGCTCTGCAGCCAGAACTCCCATGCCAATAGCCACTACAAGAGAAATTCCATAGGCTATTGTAAGTCTTCCCATAGTTAGGGCGATCAACACTGGCAGACGGCTGAGTTCTCCTGCAGGTTGTTTGTTGAATCCTTCACGAAGTATTGCTAATGTTGGGAATTGGCCAAATACCATATACAAAACAAAGAAAACCGCTGAGAGAGCTAAAACCGCGGCAATAATCTTTTCAATGTGAGTATATTTTCGCAAGCGTTGTGAAGCGATGGAGAAAGACTTTGGCCAGTGAAATCTTCCAAAATGCAGCCAACTGGTTGCCTTTGCGAATCCAAGTTTTCCAACGCCTGAAAGGTCCATTCTAAAGACTGGCTTAAATGTGCCTGTGCTTGCTCGTTCCATGAGCCTGTGCCAAGTTAGGGTGTTGAAGTATACAACGATGAAGGTTATGAATACCAAAAGGATTAGGGCAAGATTCATGTCTTTATATTCGTAGGCGGCCCTTGCAAGGAGGTAGCCCAATCCGCCAGAAGGCGGTTTCATAACGTTCCCTTGATATTGAATGTATTCTGCGGCAATCATAAAAAACCAGCCATCGCACCATGCAAGGTTTGCTCCTGAAACCACTGCTGGGGTGATTGCAGGCAACACTACATGCCTAATGTATCGCCATCCTGTTAAACCAAAGCTTCGCGCTGATTCAACAACGTTTGTTGGGATACCTCGAACGGCTCCCAATACTCCAAAAAAGATAGCCCACGCCATGGATGTGAAGAGCAAGACAATTACGGAAAGCTCAACGCCTAACGGGCCTAATGCGAATAGAAAAGCAATGACCATCGGGAAATATCCAAGTATCGGAATAGACTGCAAAAGGTCTATGAAAGGTGTGAGAATTAGCGATGCCACCTTGTTTGTGGCGGCTAATATGCCGAAAGAAACCCCCCAAGCAACCGAGATCAAAAGGGTAATTACGATTCGGAAAACTGTGCTGAACGTGTACGAGGGAAGATCTTTAATCTCAGGATAATTCACGAAGGTTACGATTAGCCAAGTCATTACGCATAGTATGACTAATCCACTGATGAAGCTGATTGTGTACTTTCGCAATTTTCATGCGCCAGCTTAACCTCAACTACAATAACGAGAGCAGTTGGATGGGCGATTTAAGAATATCGCACGTTAGAAATTGCTAGCAAAGTATTGTCTTAAGGGCATCTTAGGCGTAGTGAAGAAATAGTTATGTTACGTTAAGCTCCTTAAACCGTTTAAGGGCGTAATTCACAATTTTCATAGCTTCTTCAGCGTTTTTCCATTCCTTGAATCTAACCCATTTATGCGGTTCTAACCGTTTATAGGTTTCAAAAAATTCTTGAATCTCTACGAGTTTATGTTTGTGGACGTCAGTAATGTCTCTATAACCTTCAAATCTTGCATCATTAACAAGCACAGACAATATCTTAGGGTCTTCGCCTTCCTCATCCTCTACTATCAATGCTCCTATGACCCTAACCTTAACTACACATCCAACTTCAAGTGGTTCATAACTTAACACCATTATGTCAAGCGGGTCGTTGTCATCAAACCATGTTTGCGGAACAAAGCCATAGTCAACTGGAAAAACCACAGATGAGGGTATGATTCGGTCTAGAACAAACGATTCCCATTGAAGATTATATTCGTATTTATCTCTTGAACCCATGATAACTTCAATTATCATGTTAAGCAGTTCCGGTGGCTTATCGCCCGATGGAATGTCTTTCCAAATATTCATAGACGAAACCTCAAGCTAAATCGTCAAACTTACTAATTTAGTTTTCCTCAAAACACACATTCACTCTTTAAGTATGCGCTTTTTGCTTTTAACTTCTTTTTCGCCATATTTTGCATATAGCTCCTTCCTCAAAGCTTCGAGCATTTCAATTTTTCTTCCACAGAACTCGGCTGCGGTGACAACTTTTACTCCCTGCTTTTCAGCCGCTTCATATACTGGTTTTATCCTTAATCTGTAATTCAAGTCGCGTAGGAAATGGTGGTCTAAAACAAGCGTGTTAAGGTTTGTTTCTTTTATGGCTTTGACGAGATTGCTGTTTGATATTTCTAGGCTTTTGAATGAATAGCGATAGCCAAGCATATAAGTCATTGGACCGTCCACGAACAGAATGTCGGGCTTCTCTTCAAGAATAAAGTTTATCTGATCTTCGAGGGAGGGGCCTTCAACATCGGATGTGCAAAGAAATTTTTCGCTGTTACTTTTTATGCTGACTTCCGTTACGTATCCGAGACGTGGGTTTGTTCCGTGGCACACCGCTTTTGAAAAGGTTATGAGTGTTTTGCCCATTTGGAAGTTTTTTCCGTCAGCAAATTCAAGCTTTTTTGGCAATTCTTTTATTGCCGTTAAATAAAGGACGGCTCTTTCCTTTTGGCTTCTGTTTATGTTTTCTGTGGGATGCTTTACGAAAATCGTCTTGTTTTTGTATAGCTCTGGATAGTCCGGGTCATGGTGGTCATAATGGTAATGAGTCACTACTAGTACATCTGCCTCTTCCGCATATCGTTTTACCTCTTCCCAAGTTTCATCAAGCCTTTGCCATTCTAAGAAATGCGGCTCCAAACCATAACGAATAGGCGCCAAAGCAACTCCAGGATCTATTAGAATTCTCAGGTCGTCTGTTTCTACGAATGTTGCCATAGAGCGGACGCCGAAGCTGTCAAAGGCTAGGGGGACAATTCTTCGAATCATTAAAACTTCTCCTCCTTGAAAAACGCCTCTAACTTTCGTGTTTCAGACCTTTTTAAGATTTCTGCACACTTTTTAGGGTCCAAAGCCTTAAAATCCAATCCGAGAGTAACTAGAAGCCTCTGAACCCCTCTCGCAACATTTGGCGCCACGAGGATTCCACGCACTTCACGGTTCACTTTGCCTTTAATTGCGTCGATGTATTTTGCAAGTTGAAGTGCCGCTTCCTTGCCCGCTGTTTTACGCTTAATCTCTACCACAACAAAGTTTCCTTCCTTGTCAATACCGCAAACGTCTACAAAGCCCGGTTCAACCCTCTTCTCATAGCTTATAGGTTTAAACGCTTCTTCCACGAGCGAAGGCTCCAACAAAATTGCTTTCTGCATGTCCTCTTCGCTTGCGTAGAGAGAAAACTCTCCGGCATCCACTAGGCTTAAGGCTGAAACTAGGTGAATTTTGTCAAAAAACACTTTCACGGATTCTGCTGGTTTCCGCCTTACAGCACGAACTTCTAAAATATCCTCTTTGGCTTGAACATGAAAAATGCAGCCTGGGGGTTGCCAGTTAACCGGCTCGTAGCCGACTGAACGGTGAACAAGAAGCGAACCATCCTCTTTAATTATCAAAATGCGTTCACCAGGCTCCAATTTCGACCTTGCTCTACCGCGGTAGTGCACCCAACAGTTGCCAATGACAACTAGAGTTTTGCGTTGAGAAAACGCCGTTCTAACCGCCTCTTCCGCCTCTGCAACGTCAGGACTTACCAAAACAGTTAAAGACTTAGTGCTCGGCACGTTCAATTCGCCAATAGTTTTAGAAGCCTTATACTACATAAGATTTCTGAAGACCTCACCATGAACGAATGGGATAAAAAACGCGACATAATGCTGCGTTATGATTCGTCAGCGCGCACCTATGACAGGCAATACGCTGAGGAACAAGCTACAAAAATTGAAGCAGTTTTGAACACAATTAGCATAAAGAAGAATAGCTTAGTTTTAGATGTTGGTTGCGGAACGGGACTATTGTTCAGCTATGTCGCAGGCAAGGCAGAGGCAACCGTTGGATTAGACATTTCTCAGAAAATTCTTTTGCAGGCGGAAAAACGTGGAAGACAACTTCCAAACACACACTTAATTTTCGCTGATGCCGACAGAATGCCTCTAAAAGAAAACTCATTTGATTATGTTTTTGCCTTTACACTTATCCAGAACATGCCAAATCCTGGTAAAACCTTGAATGAGACTAAACGAGTTGCGAAAAAAGACGCTGTGATAGTTGTTACTGGTTTGAAGAAAACCTTCACCATAAAGAGTTTTGAAGATCTGCTACGCGATGCTGGCTTGAAAGTAGTTGCTTTAAAAGATAAAAACTTAAAATGTCACGTAGCAATCTGCACCAAATTCTCTTGCTGAAAAACCCATAGCTTAAAACTAAACTATATATGAAAGAGAATATTAGGCTAATAATCCAAAACGTGTGCTCACTTAAATAAAACGACCAACTTGGTGAACTTTACAAATGCCTCTCAAAACGGTCAAGAAAGACATGGCAGACGCATTGACGCTAGAATGGATTTTGCACGTGAAAAATTACAAGCTAACCCTAGACAAAAACTTGTGTGTAGGATGCCAAATCTGTTCTTTGGCGTGTCCGAAAGAGGCAATTAAGCTTGAAAAACAGCCCAAAAATCCCGGAGAAAAAGCCAAGCACGCTAAGGTTGACATAGATCTGGGAAAGTGTAACTTCTGTGGAATATGCAACATCTTATGTCCCTGTGGAGCCATAAAGGTAACAGTGAACGGAGAAAACATCCTCTCAGTTGTTGAAAAGGAAAGCTTTCCGCAGTTGATTCGCGCCATTCAAGTAGACCCAAGCAAATGCGGCTTGGATTGCGTGGAATGCGAAGAGGCGTGTCCCCTAAACCTGATTAAAGTAACCAGACTCACAGAGAACGGAAAGGAAGTTGAAAGCATCGAGTCTTTAACAGATGAAGAGAAATCAAAAGTTCAAGTCAACGTTGACATCAAAAAGGAGTTCTGCCCCTGTTGCAGAGTCTGCGAAGTCAAATGTCCGGAGGACGCTGTACGTGTGCGCAAAATCTTTTACGGAAAAATTCTCATCAACCCGGAAAAATGCCCAGAAGGTTGTAGAGACTGCTTGGATGTTTGCCCAATCACGGGTGCACTTTACTTTTCCGATGAGGACAAGAAAGCGCATGCAAACGAAACGTTTTGCGTCTACTG
>Ga0315309_1002500_pt1 | contig 10703 bp, 14 predicted proteins | sample TDP4_MG_FD_203080 | JGI IMG/M metagenome (GOLD analysis project Ga0315309, IMG submission 203080) | Freshwater sediment microbial communities from Lake Towuti, South Sulawesi, Indonesia - TDP4 | ecosystem: Environmental > Aquatic > Freshwater > Lake > Sediment | place: Indonesia: South Sulawesi...
CATCGCTCTTTACCACTATGGAGCCCGAGTGAAGAGGCGGTATTTGCTCTCGCCCGAAAGCTCCTCCAAGATGCGTTTGGTCAAGAGCTTTGCTGGACTGGGTATGTTAGCGCGCTGCTGGAGGTCATCGAAAGACGTGAAGGGTTTTCTCTCCCTCTCGTTTATGATCTGCCACATGTACTTCTTGCCTATGCCTGGAATAAGCTCTAGGGCGTGCATCCTCGGCGTGATAGCCTGCGCCGTGTTGAAGAAGTTGATGAACCACTGTTCCCGATTCATCACGACTTTCTCCACGGCTGGAGAAAGTTCCATCTTGGCGGTTGAGGTCAACTCCTCGTAGCCTATCCTGCCAATAATGTAAGTTATCTTGTCACGCGGGTCCTTGCCCACGTAGACTCGGTCGTGGGGCTTGAGCACGACTCCCTCTTTCACTATGGCTTCGAGGAGGGTGAAGAACTCTTCGCCTACGACTTGAACGAGGGCGCCAGCTCTGTAGCCTGGTCGAGCCCCCGACCTACCGTGGGGGAGATAGTCTATCACGTAGGCGTGTTCCTCGTACCTCTTTTCTGCCTTCTCCATCATTTCCTCGCCCATAGAAGCTCGATTATAAACTCTTGTGGAAAGTGCCTATTCCCTTTTTCTGTGCTCATCCAAAAGCTTCAATATTGCCTGAAGCTTAGAGGTCTCCACGATCTTGCGACCTCCAGCCAAAAACATCCTTATCTCTTCAACGCTTTCGGGCATGCAATTAACGATTTGTATGGCTTCCCCCTCTTCCAGGCCGAACTGTTCAACGAGGCTCTTGACCAGAATCTCCGCCTCTTCGGGACTGGTTCTGGAAAACTTGGAGGCGTAGTCCAAAACTCGACGTTGAAACTGATCCGTCTTCTCCTCTCCGAGGGATTCAAGCATCTTCTTCACCTGCGGAACCGTCAGAGACTGCTCTCTCAAAGCCTTTCTAGGCATGCTTTCATCACCCAGCCGTGTGGGGTCGAAGGTGTTCGGGACGGATGACGAGTTCCTTGACAGCGTCTCCCACAGGCACGTTAACCACGTAGGATCGCCCCCTTCTCTCCACTATGACGCCCACTCTGCCAAAGTATCTTCTGTGTGGCATACCTCCATGAACGCTGGGGTTGATTTTGACAACAACCTTCTCGCCTTCTGAGTAGTCTTGGAGGATCTTGCTTAGTCCAGTTTTTCCGCGTTCACGGGGTTTCCTCTTTAGGATAGTCCGTGATTTGTGACGGAACCCTTTTGCTCGCCTTCCCATGTTCAGGCTTCCTCCTTGGCCAGTACGCCCAAAACGTCTAGTTCTAATGGTTTCGCTTGGGCGTCTAGTATGCTTGAGACGTTTGGGACGGTTCGTCCTTCATCTCCGGTTATGAGTTCTTTTATGTAGAGTCCTCCTTGACACCTTATTCTCATTTCTAGGCGGTTGGGCTTCAACCTCTTTACTTTCGCCTCATATATGTGCTTTTCCCGAACGATGTCGGCTCTGCGGTGCATCACGCGGCGAGGAGTCTGCTGACGTATCACAGTGTTGGTCAAGGTCCTTTCTAAAAGCGCCAATTTTTCGTCCGAGACCGACTTATCGAACTCCACAATCGCCCTGTAGAGTTTCTGTGCTGCCTCATCCTGCTTCAACTTTCTAATCACATCTCGGTTGGCAAAACGCAAACTGGAAACTTCCACTTTGCCCTCAGCCCGTTTGTTGATGGTCTCTTGGAGCTCGTTCAAATCGATGTTCCTTCGCTTGGGCTTTTTCACCTCCACTACGAAGGGTCGTCCACGTCCGAGCATGCGGGCGTCTATGTCTTCCCGACCCGCCCCATGAAAGGCGATTTCTTCTCCTCCCGTTCCTTCTAAGGCTGGTGCTCCGATTATTTCTTCCACCGATTCGGGATACATCTTCCCCGTCCAGTTGCAGCGTGGACACCCCTTTCCTCTACATTTTGCGCATATCCATCGCGACTGCGGAATTCCTCTGATGAGTTTCTTGTAGCGTCCAGAGATGCAGAGCGGATTGACTTGGAGTGTGACTTTTTCCATGAAGGGGTTGATGAGGGCTACTATGTCGGGTTTTTTGTAGTCGGCTGTTTTGTTTGTGATTTGGGCTAGTTGTTTGCCTATTTCTCGGCTGAAGTGGTTGCGCATGCTCTCGCCGTGTTTAACCTCGAACTCCGCCTTGAACTCGTCCTCCCTTTCCTCAACTTCCGCTGGAAGTTCAACACCTACCAGAAACGTGGTGTACTCGTAGTCTCGCAGTTTTTTGAAGGAGAGATGCGCCAAATCGGCTATGGAGTTGAAGTGCCCTCTGCAGAGGTGGCACCGCTGTTTCTCTGGCACCCTCTTCCTCATTCTTTTCAGTATCTCAGCAGCCATCTCAAACGAACCGTTAGAAGCCAGAGCACGGAGCAGAGAAACCCCAGCCCTTTGCTTCGTCAGTGCGAGTTGATGCCCCTTCATCGTCAGCGTGAGTTTGAGCGCTTCCCCCCGCTTCTGGTTGTCCAAGCCGTGTCCCAGCATGGCGAACTGTCTGCCGAGACAGTGGTCGCAGAGAGCGTATTTCTCCAGCATCCTTTGGGCTTTTTCCAGCGTTTCCATCGTCAAAAATTCCTCTTGTTTCGTCTCTTTTCTGAAAGTGCTTTAGGTGGTTATTCCTTGAAGTCTCTTATTTTGTCTAGGGGAATCTGTTTTCCGAAGAAGGGCAGCGCCTTTTTTCTTCTCAAGGTTTTCATCATTCGTTTCATCATGCTGTATTGATCTATTAACTCTTTCACTTCTTTTTCAGCGGTGCCTGAGCCCCTTGCCACTCGCTTTATTCTGGAGGCGTTGAAGATTTTCGGGTCGTCTCTCTCATCTGGTGTCATGGACTGGATTATGACTCGCCACTTTTCCAGTCGGTCTTCAGCCATCTCCATCATGTCGTCGGGTATGTTGTAGGACATGCCTGGAATCATTTTAAGTATGCGTTTGAAGGGACCCATACCCTTCATGGCTTCAAACTGCTCGTACATGTCGGTTAGAGTGAACTTGCCTGTGAGGAAGGCTCGCATCTTCTTCTCGGGCACCTTGACCTCTGCTTCCCGCACCTTCTCGATGAGGCTCTGAAGGTCTCCCATGCCGAGAAGACGCCCCACAAATCGAGAGGGCACAAAGGCTTCGATGTCCTCGACTTTTTCGCCCGTGCTGATGAATTTGATAGGCGCGCCTGTGGCCGCAACTGCAGATAGGGCGCCTCCCCCTCTGGCTGAACCGTCGAGTTTGGTGACGAGGATTGAGCCTATTGGTGTGGCTTCGTGGAAGGCTTTGGCTTGGACGGCTGCCTGCTGCCCTATGGTTCCGTCCACGACTAGGATGACTTCGTCGGGTCTTATGGATTTTTCCAGCGTCTTCATCTCTTCGATTAGGCTCTTCTCCTCCTTGTGGCGTCCAGCAGTGTCGATGATAACGACTTCTTGGTTGCTGAACTGATTCAGTCCGTTGAGAGCGATGTCCACGGAGTTTTTAGCCTTCAAATCACCATATAAGGGAACGTTTATGCGCCCTGCCAGCTGTTGCAGTTGAGCATAGGCGCCCGGTCTATACGTGTCGGCGCACACCAAGCCCGTTTTTAGTCCTCTCTTCTGGAAGTATCGCGCCAGTTTTGCGGCTGCGGTTGTCTTGCCCGAGCCTTGAATGCCCACGAGCATGAGGACGTTTCTCTTTCCAGCCTCAATCTTTAGCGAGACGGGTTTTTCGCCTAGGAATCGGATCAGCTCTTCGTAGACAACTTTGATTACGTGTTCGCGTCTGGAGACGCCCATTGGCACTTTCTCTTTGAGCGCTCTCTCCTCTATTCTCTTGGAGATGTCCAAGACGAGTTGCACGTTCACGTCTGCTTGCAGCAGGGCTCGCTGGAGGTCTTTCACCAGCTCCTTCACGGCTGCTTCGTCGACTACGGGGGCTCGGAAAATCTTGCGTAAGGCTTCGTGTATGGATGAACCGAAACGTTCGAGCGCCATGAGTGGTCTTTCAACCCTAACTGATTTCCGTCTTAAATATGTATCTTAGTTCCTTTTTCTGAGCTGTTCTAAAGAGTGGTATTATATTCATTTTTGAGGACATGACTGGTAGAACACGTGGTTGAGACACATAGGTTAGGAAGTGTGCGAGTCATGAACAAAAATACGAGAGTCGGGTTGCTTTTCGTAGTTGTCATAATTCAGGCATCGAGTATTTTCGGAGTGTTTGTAGCCCATCAGCAAATGGTTGACATGATATGGGATTTGCGGCTTGATTACAAAGCTCTGGTTGAAGAGACCGGAGGACCCATCATTGATTATGGACTAGTTCCCAATCCATTTGCGCCTCTCTACCTCCTAGCTCTCTTGGGTCTGCTTCCGCTACTCGTGTTACTTTTCGACGAGATTCGCCAGAAGAACGCTAAAAACTGACTTCACCGCAACTCTTTTCTTTCTGTCTTTGGAATCGTAGGCGTTGGGAAGCGATGCTGTTTGTCAGAACTTGTTAGAGTCGTGGAGAAAAAGCCTGTTCCTAGCAACGCCACGATTTTGCACGGTCTGCCCGACGTCGGTCTCGTGGGACTCATCGCCACGTCGCACATAATAACTCAACTGAAAATGAGCGAGATAGCCTATGTTGACTCGGAGCTTCTACCCTCAGTGGTTGTTTTGCACGAGGGGTTGCCCTACGCTCCCCTGCGAATCTTTGGAAACGGCGGCTTGATTGCCACGCTCTCTGAGGCGGCGATTCCAGCTAAGGCTGTTCAGCCCGTAATGAGGAAGCTGGTTGAGTGGGGACAAGCCAAGAACACGAAGCTCATGGTTTCGATGGGAGGCGTGCCTGTGCAGGACCGTCAAGACTTGGAAACTGTCAAGGTTTACGGTGCAGCTTCCAATCCCTCTCTCCTCAGGACTTTGAGCGACAAGGGAATAGAGATACTAAGCGGAGGCTTCATGGTGGGTCCCTACGCTCTCATCATGCGCTACTGTGCCGAACGCAACATTCCAGCCATCGCCCTGCTGGCTCAATCATTCTACAACTATCCTGACCCCGAAGCCGCAGCCGCAGCCATCAAGGAGTTCTCAAAGATGACTGGCTTGACCATTGACGTCTCGAAGCTCGTTGAACGTGGCGAAGAGATTCGGTTGAGAGCCAGAGACGTGATGAAACGCACGGAGCAGGAGTTGAACCGCATGAAGAAGACGCAGGAGTACGACTTACCTCTCTACGTCTAGGAGGCTGCGAGCAAAAATGGCTGAAAACAGGCGGAGAAGGCGTTCACTCTTCGACCTCATAAGCGACTACGTGGAAGACTTTGAGGCTCTCTCCGAAGAGATGGAGCGTGCCTTCGCGGAGCGCCCGAGCTGGGACACGAGGTCGTGTTGCATCGAGCCGCTCTGCAGCGTCTTCGTAGCCGCCGACGAGGTTGTTGTCACAGCAGACTTACCCAACACCAACCCAGACACCATAAAAGTCGAGCCCGTGACTAAAGACCTACTTGAAATCAGGGCGGAGATGAAGCGCAAGGTGAGCTTCGAAGAGTTCGGCATAACCCATCGGAAGGGAGAGTTCTCGTTCTTTCGCTGTCAGACCCGCATTCCAGTTGCCGTGGATGTCAAGCGGATGAAGACTCAGTTCAAACGAGGCATACTCGAGGTTCACTTGCCGAGGAAGAAAGGCTACAGGATAAAGGTCGAATAGGAAAGAGTTGAATAAGCAGGTAGCGGGTTTCGTTCATCGAGCAGGCGTTCACTGCGAGTCCACCGCCTTACGAGACATCTTTGAGTTTTACGGTTTCAAGTTTTCTGAGCCCATGATATTCGGTTTAGGCAGCGGCTTGGGCTTCGTCTACTGGCACAGCAAGCGAAGTGAAAAGGTTCTGCTGCCAGCCTATCCTTTTGTGGGTGGACGAGCACGCGACCTCTCCAAAAACCTCTGCTCAAATCTGGGGGTTTCGATGAAGGTCAACAAGACCTCGAGCAGGACAAGAGCCTACGAAGCCCTGAAAGACTTGATAAGCAGGGATGTTCCGGTGATGATTCTCGTTGACATGCCGTATCTGAAGTATCTGGGGTTGCCAGAGCAGGCGCACTTTGGTGGTCACTGTGTTGTGGTTGCTGGCTTAGATGAAGACAAAGGCTTAGCCTACGTCGCCGATACCATGTTCCCAGGCTTGCAGACCGCAACGTTGAAGGAGTTGGAAGAGGCACGGTCATCAACCTTCAAGCCTTTCCCGCCCGAAAACAAGTGGGTCACCTTCGAGTTTCCAACCACACTGACCCCAGTCGAAGATGCCATAAAAACCGCAATAATCAGAACAACAGCGTCCATGCTCTACCCGCCCATAAGGAACCTCGGAGTTAGGGGCATAAGCCACTTCGCAGGCGAAATAGTTAAGTGGCCCAAGCTGTTTCCACCCGAAAACGCCTTGTTTAGAGAACTCTACGAAGTCAACTACGTCATGATGGAGGAAGACGGCACGGGAGGCGGACTCTTCCGATACCTCTACTCCAGATTCCTAAACGAAGCAACCGAACTGCTAAACAACAAGAAACTCGCAGAGCAGAGCCAACGCTACAATCAAATAGGACAGAAATGGACAACCATAGCCAAACTCATAAGGGAAACACCCAAAAACCCAACGAATGTTCAAGCGGCAAGAAAAGTTCTCCTAGAAGTCGCCAGAGAAGAGACAAAGGTTTTGTCTTCGCTCTCCAGAACCTTCGAGTAACTCACTTTTTCCTAAGATTCTCTAATACTGCAGCGATTATCAAAGGGAAGGCTATGGTTACGTCGCAGATGACCGTGACGGCTCTTCCCTTTGGTTTGACCTTGCCCCAGCTTATCGCCTCTTCCAACGAGGCGCCGCTTAAACCGCCTGGTTCGGGTCTGTCCATAGTTATTTGAACGGCTGCGTCCACGCCCTCTCGGAAGGTGTTGGCGAACAGAGCGAAGTGTTTGGGGAAGCCTCCGCCCAAGATGATTACGCCCACTTTTTTGGCTTCGTAAACCTTCTCCATCAGCGTGTTTGTATCTAGGAGTGGGTCTATCTGCATGGTTTTGTCTTGTGCGAAGACCCAGAGTTGGAAGCCAGCTATGGAGTCCGCGAGTGCTGGACAGATTATTGGAACGCTCTTCTTGGCTGCCACGGCGAGTATTGACCCTTTGTCTTCGATTCGCTTTCCTATTTCTTTGAAGAGTTCGGCTGCTGAGGTGTGCCGCCTTTTCTGTTCTGGCATGGCTTCTAGGGCTTTGAAGAGCCACTTCTCCAGTCGTTGAAAAGCCTCTTGTTCAATGTAAATGTCGCCAATGCGTCCTATGTTCTGAGCTTTCAACTTCTTGTCTTCAGCCCCAAAGGTGCCCACAATATGTCTGAAGCCCAGTGCCTCAACCATATCGTGAACCATGTTGGCGCCCGTCGTAACAACAGCGTTGACATACTCGTCTTCGATGAGGCAGCTAATAACACGTCTAAGCCCTGCTGGAACAAGCGGTCCAGCTAACGTCAAAAACACCGTGTAGTCTGGGTCCCTGAACATTTCTGTTATCAGCTCTGTGGCTTCGCCGATTTTGCCCGCTCCGAGCACTCCAGCACCTCTCATCTCATTGACGAGTTGGTTGACGCTCATCTTTGGGCGCAGTCGCATCTGCCGCACGTATCTCATTTTCATCACATCAGCCCTAGTCGTGGCTGCTGAAAAATACAATGGTGCAGTTATTAAAGATGCACAATGCGTGGTTGCTCTTGCGAAACAGACTTATGTGTGCGCTGGTGTATGGATTGGAAAAGGTGAATGAATCAGATGTTGCTGGTTCAGATTTCTGATGTCCACTGTGGTCCGCAGTTTCGAGCAGAGATTTTTAGAAGCGCCGTCAAAGAGATAAACGCCATGTCACCCGACGTGGTTCTGGTCACGGGCGACTTGACGGAAGACGGCTTCATATCTCAGTTTCAGACGGCGGCGAGGGAGTTGAAGAAACTCAAGTCTGACAGAATCGTTTTCGTGAGCGGGAACCACGACTATCGCTCCACGGGCTACTTGTTGTTCAGGCAGTTCTTTCCTTTCACGCAGGTCAGCGAGGTCGAAGACTCCGTCTTAATTGTTTTGAGTTCGGCTCGACCAGACAGAGACGACGGCGAGGTGGGACACAGACAGAACGTCTGGCTCGAAAAAACACTGGCAAGACACAAGGACAGAGTCAAGATAGTGGCTATACACCACCATGTTATCCCTGTTCCCGACACGGGCGCCGACCAGATAACCATCATCGACTCAGGCGACGTGCTGAGCAGCCTAACGAAGTCGAGGGTTGACCTCGTCCTCTGCGGGCATAGGCACAGACCGTGGAGATGGAAAATCGAAGACATGAGCGTGGTTCACGCGGGAAGCGTCTCGTGCGAGAAGCTGAGGGGTTTCTTCTGCAACTCCTACAACGTCATAGAGGTGGACGGGAAGAAGGTGAAAGCCAGACTCAAGATAGTCAACGGAGAGTTCATCGAGTTCCAAGACATAATAAAGCGGAGAGAGGCGCTTCAGAAAACCGACGTTTCGCTGTTCAGCGACTCTTTGGCGCGTTGAAAACGAGTTAACCCTTGGTCCTCATTATTTTTGTTCTGCCCATAACGCGCCAGTACTCAACTTCAACGCCCGAAGCCAGCCTTCCCTTCAACTCTTCGTCTTCGGGTTGGGGCGCCTCAAAAACCTCGTAGTTCTCCAGGTCCATGACTTGCACAGCTGACGGCAATAGGGCTAGGACCTGACCGCTTCGTTTCTCGATGATGGGCACCTCAACCTGGGAATCCACTGGCTTGACGAAGGTCCTCTTGACGCTGTCGAAGACTCCTATGGCGACAACCCGAGCCTTAGCCGACCCGTGCTTCCCAGGCTTTGACTTGGCGTAGTCAACTATGCGGCAGGGCTCGTTGTCAATCAAGACGAAGCTGCCAACCTTGATCGAACCCAACTCAACCGGCTTGCTCATCCACTTCACGCCTCACAGAGACACAGCCTTTTATAGCGATGATTTTACGGTTTAAATCGCACTGAGATTAATTAATACTTTCCCTTTTTTTGTTTTAGTGTTTCGCGTCCATCTCGCAATTAAAGCTCTATCCGCCTGGTGCTCCGTGGAAGGGCACGTTTTTCCAGAGCATCTCCCACCACTCGTCGTTGGTTATGGTCTCGCCTTTGACCACGATCTCCATTATGGTGTCGAGGAGTTGATGGTGCCTCTTCTCATCAGCCACAATTGCCCTCAGCAGAAACTTAACTCTGTCACTCTTTGTTTTCTTTATGGCATCTCGCAGGCGTTTGATTATCTTGTCCTCGTTTTCGATGTGCCACTTCGCAACCCTCTTCAACTGGTCGAACTCTTTCTCTGTGAGAGCGGGCGCAACACGCACTATCTGTTCAGCCGCTCTGTAGATGGCGGCGTGCTTCATAGAGTCGAGAGCCATGCCCCTCAAAACCGACTCGACAACGGGGTTCTTCACGGTCTCAAGCGCCTTGTTCACAGACTTGACTATCTCCTCCTCAAACGCAGCCTGTTCACGAAAGAAATTCATCAACTCTTTCTCGGTGAAGCTCATAGACGGGACCTCTCAACGATTTTGCACGAACTCACGTTTTTAGGATTAGTTTTTATAGTTTAATTAATTATTCGCTAGTTATCCGCTCCAGGGGTGAAGAAGACTTGGTCAAGAGCGTCGGCTTGGTCTCCCGCGTCGACAAGAAAGGGGCTCTGCAACTAACAACAAAACTCTTGGAACACTTGGAAGAAAAAGGGCTGAAGGTGAAGCTCGAACCAAAACTGGCGAAGCACATCAACAAGCCAAAACTGACTGTTCCATTGGAAAAGATGCGAACAGACCTCATCGTCACAGTGGGCGGAGACGGAACCATCCTCTGGACCTGCCTAAAGCTTCCGAAACCAGAACCACCCCTACTCGCCATAAACATGGGCGTAAGAGGGTTCCTAGCCGAGGTGCCCCCGAAGGATGCGTTGAAAGCTGTTGACAAAGCCTTGGAGGGCGACTACACAATGGAGCGTTACATGAAGCTCGCTTCCTCCTTAGGCGGAGAGAGGCTGCCAGACGCGTTGAATGAAGTTTTGATAACGTCTCAGGCGCCAGCTAAGCTCCTCTACATGCGCATCTGGAGAGACGACACTCCTGTTGCGGAGTGCCGCTCCGATGGAGCAGTCATAGCCTCTCAGGTTGGGTCGACTGGTTACTCTCTCTCGGCGGGTGGACCTGTCTTAGACCCAGAAATCGACGCCTTCGTCTTCACGCCCATCTGTCCCCTAACCGTTTTTCACCCAATAGTCTTCTCGGCTAAGTCAGCAGTCACTGTGGAGCTTCTCAAACCCAAGAAGGCTGTTGTGGTCATCGACGGGCACTACCAGACTGAGACGAGCCTAAAGAATTCGCGTGTAACCGTGACCAAGTCTGAGCACGAGTCGTCTTTCGTTCGGTTCAGAGAGGACTTCTACCATCGATTGAAGGGCAGGCTCTTGTTTTCGAGAGCGGGGTTGTGAGTGAACCTTCTGTCGTATTAACGCGCGCATGAAGAGAGCTTGTCTGCAAAAGATTTTTGTGCATGATATGTCTAAGGCTTATGGGTTCATTGTTATGTCTCGGGGAGAGAATGTGGAAGGGGTTTTTGGCGAGGCTGAGGCACTGGAGAAGAAATACG
>Ga0315309_1002502_pt1 | contig 10700 bp, 11 predicted proteins | sample TDP4_MG_FD_203080 | JGI IMG/M metagenome (GOLD analysis project Ga0315309, IMG submission 203080) | Freshwater sediment microbial communities from Lake Towuti, South Sulawesi, Indonesia - TDP4 | ecosystem: Environmental > Aquatic > Freshwater > Lake > Sediment | place: Indonesia: South Sulawesi...
TTCTGCTCCACTCTAGTTTTGAGTCTTCTCTTAAGAGCATTACCTGAGCTGGTGGACTGGGGGGGATTTGAACCCCCGACCTCCTGAGTGCAAGTCAGGCGTTCATACCAAACTGAACTACCAGCCCGAGCTATTTTCTAGAAATGGAGTTTGAATTAAGGTTATTGCTGCCAGACCAAAGAATGCGTTCGAACCTGAGCATGTTTGGTTTGGAAGATGTGCTGGAGACGTAATCATGAATAGCTTTTTGAGTTCAAGTAACGCTTAATGGCTTTGGAAAAAACTAGGATGCCGCTTTCAGAGTGATATGGTGATGCTTTCGACCTAAGAATGGGTGAATTGATTGGCTTCTCGAACGAGTGTCACTCTCATGATTATGATAGCTTCGCTCTATACATTCTTAGGATTGTATAATCTGGGAATAGAAAGCATAATGCATCCTCTGACCATCACGTTCGGAATCCCATGTATCTACGGTTTGACAATCGGACATCTTACCACCGGGGTTTATCATGGATACGGAATTCTAGACCTTCTTACACCAGCAGTTATCTTTCCAGCGAAATACCTAATGACAAAAGCAGGGGCTAAAACCTATCCGATACACTCATTGGTGCTGGGACTCTGGCTTCCACTGATCTATTGCATCCACGGCAGGTTCCCTTTTGCTTCATATCCCTTGCTCGCAATCGGTCAATTCGCTTGGGAATTAGCCTTGGAAGGTTTAGGTGTTGTTATTGTTCTCAAGATTCAGAAAAGGTACTATAGAGCAACGGACTTTGATCTGTCTTAATCATCTGCTTATGAACCGCGCCAAGGTCCTTATTTTCCCGTCTACAAGTTAGCTAGCTATTCTTTAGCTTCCCACTGCGACGATTCCTCTTATGATGTTTGCAGCATCCTCGGTGCAGTCAGATGCGCCCTCTAGATTTTCAACGGCTTCTTTCAACATGAGTAAGGCGCTTATGCGCCGAGATTTCTCGCCCCACTCCAAAATTTTCGCCATAAGTACCACGCGGAACTCGTCTATGGCTTCTTCCTTTCTCTCAACGTTTTCCGCCAATTTCAAAACATCTTTTGACCCTACAATAAGCCCCTGAAGAGCATCTCCGAAGCCCATCACTATGCCATAAACCATGTTTACGAGCTCAACCACATCCTTTTTCACGTTGTCGGGTACATTAACTGGATCCACATACAGAAGTTTCGTTGAAGCCGCCTTAATGTTGGCAGCTACATCGTCCATAGTCAGCACCAGCCTGATAATGTCTTCCCTGTCCATCGGATGAAAAGGCCCTTTTGAAAGTTCAACAATGATGTTCTCCTTCTCGTCATCAGCTTCGCGCTCTAGCTTGAAAATTTCCTTGAATGTTTTTTCCATACTCTCTGTGCTGTTCGTTGAGAAGGCTTGCATAAAGTCCTTCAACGCGATTGCCAAGCTGATGATTTTCCGCAGATGCGTCTCTGTAAGCCTCAGAATGTCTTTTTCCCGTTGCTTTCCAAGCCATATGCTAGGGTTGCCTTTGAACACGATACGCACCCGAACACATGCTAACTCGTACATTTACTAAATATCTCTTGCGCTACAATGACAACAATAATTACAGCTGAGGCTCAACGATCGGTCCTATGAAAGGAACCAGAATTGAGTACAAAACATAGGTTAAGACTGCGGTAACCAAAACCGTTGCCACCCAACTTGAAAACAACACAGCCACGGTTCTCCTGTTAATTCCAGTTGAGCCATAGCTGGCTAAACCCACCCCCACAAGAGCACCCACACTGGCTAAAGACGTTGATATAGGCATCCCGTACCCCAACAGCGCAAATGGAACTACTGTGAACAAATGAACTACTAAAGCGTTGGCAACTTCGGCTGCTGTGCCTGTAGCAGGATTCAGCCGCGTAATTCTGAACGCCACGGTTTCTATAACTTTGGGTCCAAGCAGAAATCCACCTACAGCTATACCTAAGCTTCCAAGCGCTGCGAGCAACAGCATAACACTGTATTCTGGAGGGCGCCCTAGAATCATCACAGCAACAGTGACATATACGCCAGTCGAATTCGCTATATCGTTTGTTCCAAATGCGTATGCTGAGTAACAAAGTGCAAGCTTAAGCAAAGACGGCAAGCCTCTTCTAATACCGTCATATTTCGCAAGTGCAATTGCAATAAGCTTGTAGAGCAAGAAAGCCCCGAGTGCAGCAAGCAACGGTGATGTCAACCAACTTATAGCAACGTTCTGAACCAAACCCCATTGTATTCCGCCTATGCCGTAAGCTGCTATTCCATAACCCAAAATACTTCCAATGATTGCATGCGTCACCGATATCTCAAGACCATAAAAATTACAGAACATAACCCAGATGAAGGTTGACAGAACTGCAATGATGGCCCCCAGAAGATTGATAGACGGAACTATACCTGTTCCGATGGTCTTCATCACCATAAACCCCTGCGTCACTGCTCCCAAAGCCGCAAATATGGCAAAAAGCGCCACTGCTTGCCTAATTGATAATACCCTTGCGCCCACCGCAGTCTCTGTAGGCGTGGCAGCGTCGTTTCCTCCCAGAGCAATAGCCATAAGAAACGACAGAACAAAACCAATAATCAACGCTATCTCTACAATACCCAATCAGTAGCCTCCAGAGAGAAAAGAACAATCACATATTCCAACATCACTGACTGAGACAAAAGATCTAACCCTGTACACTTCTGAACATTCTCTCCAAGACCTACCGCTAACAACAGGCGCCATCGTCTCATCATCAGCGCCGATAGACCAAGCATAGTATAACACGAAGACAACCAAGGCTACTAGCGGTAACAAAGCCTATCTTTACCAAAGACACGCTCACAGTTTAAAAGACTAACCACTACGCCGATAGTCACAAAGCTGTCAACATGGCAAACTTCACGCTAACCAACATCAAAAGTCACGCAAAACAACATAGAACTTCACGCTAAAACCGCGAAAACAGCGCCCAAAACACCATACACAACCAGCAACAGAGCCTAAACAACAAACAGAAACCTCGAATTTCCACTCAGAAAAATTTTTCTAAACTCATACTAACCCTCCTTTCAGCCAAACTGCGAAAAACAGAAAAGCCCAAACAACCCTAACCGTCTACTTTGAGGAATCATAAACATGCCAACTTACATTCTACTCTCAACACTCACCGACGAAGGAAGACGAACCGTAAAAGAAAGACCCGAACGCATACAAGAAGTCAACAAAGAACTCGAAGCCCTCGGCGCCAAAGTACTCAGCCAATACGTAGTCCTCGGACCCTACGACTTCGTCAACGTAGTCGAAGCACCAGACAACAAAACCATAGCCAAAGTATCCATGGAACTAGGCTCAAGAGGCACAGTACAAATAATGAGCATGGCAGCAATACCAATTAACGAGTTTATCGCCAGCATGAGGAAGACAGCTCCCAAGAAAAAGTAGAAACCCATCCCCTGCAAACTTTTCTATTCTTTTTCTTTCTTGTCGCCGTTCTAGCAGACGTAGTAGTTCATGACCTTCTTTATCCGCTGCGGAGCAGACACGTGATCCGAGAGTTTCTTCAGTATCTTTATCATCTGAGGCTGAAACCGAGCCACATCAGTCAAAGTAATCAAACCCATAAGCCGACCATGATCAACAACTGGCAGTTTCTTGATCTTCTTCTCAAACATCAACCGCGTAGCATCCTCCAAGTCCATATCGGAATGACCTGCAATGAGCGGCTTGGTCATAATCTCTCGCACCTTCGTCTTGGATGGATTCCTAGCTTTGCCTATAACTCGCTTCAGCAGATCGCGCTCGGTGACTATGCCCACAGCTCTTCCATTTCGTGTAACGACGAGGCAACCGATCTCGTTTTCATTCATGATTTTCACGGCTCTCATCACTGTAGCGTCGGCTTCAACCGTTATTACAGTTTCAATCATTATGTCTTCAACTTTAAGAACCATCACCTGCAGCACCCCAAACTAAATTCTGGACTCATCCAAGCCTATAAACTCGCAGAACACCAAATCAATACACACACTAAATATCCTTGCAAAGCGTTGACATGAAGAAAAGCTTTTCATTTAACGAGAATCAACTAAGCTCAAAAGAAGTAACAACCCCACACGAGTTGAGGCTGAAGACAAGATGAAAATGGGCATTCTAGTTGGTGGAGGAGACGCTCCAGGCTTGAACGCTGCAATAAAAGCAGCGGTTTCCAGATCAAGCGAATTACGCTTCGAAACTGTCGGAATCAAGGGAGGCTGGGCTGGTCTCTTAGACTTGGACACACAGCCGTTAACTCCAGACGATGTTGAGGAAATTCATTCACGCGGAGGAGTGATTCTATACACTTCAAGAACCAATCCATTCAAAATCGACAATGGTCCCGAGAAGGTCATCGCTAACATCAAAAAACTGAAACTGCATGCTTTGATGGTCATGGGCGGAGAAGACACCCTAAGCGTAGCCCAAAGACTGTACGAAATGGGCATGCCTATTGTAGGCGTTCCCAAAACGATCGACAACGACCTATCAGGCACAGACTACAGCATAGGCTTCGACACTGCCGTCGCCATAGCCACAGACGCAATCGACAGACTGCGCACAACTGCGGAAGCACATCACAGAATAGTCATTGTGGAAGTCATGGGTAGAAACACTGGTTGGATAGCTCTCCAAGCCGGGCTAGCTGGCGGTGCAAACTTGACACTGATTCCAGAGTTTCCATTGGGTTTGAATCAAATATATGATCTCCTAAAGAAGCGCCAAAAAAACGGCAAAGCATACAGCATCATAGCAGTAGCTGAAGGTGCCAAAGTCTTCAAAGAAAAGGAACAGATAATCATGGCTAGTGAAGAAAGGGACGAGTTTGGGCATCCTCGGTTGGGCGGAATCAGCCGTGTCTTAGAGGGCCTTATACAAGAGAATATAGGTTTAGAGGTAAGGTCTGTAATCCTCGGGCATCTCCAACGTGGAGGGTCACCTACAGCGTTCGACAGAATATTAGCCATGCGATTGGCAACAAAGGCTGTCGAGTTGATTCTGGACAGAAGATGGGGAGAGATGGCTAGCTTCAAAGCCTGCGATGTGGTTTCTATAACTTTGAAAGAAGCGCTAAAAGAACGAAAGAGCGTGCCGCAAGAGCTTTACGAAATGGCAAAAACATTCTTCAGATAGGCATCTACGCTTGCTTTGTTTTTGTCTGTAAGGGCAGGAACGTGGCTTTCACTTCTTGTATTCCTCTCATACCGCGGATTCTGCCCATCAGTTCCAACACTCTTTCGTAGTGACCTTCAGCTATGAAGACTTCAAGGCAGTATTGCTGGTCTATGTGTCTGTGAAAATTTTCAACCACAATGTCGTCGAATTCATGCCTAACCTCGCTCATACGCAGGTCCACGTCTCTTCTTGCGTATTCGCATGTGATCATCATGGTGGCAGCCACGGTTCCTGTTTCGAGTTTGGCAACTTCTGCCTCAGCAATTAGGCTCCTGATAGCGTCGCGGAACGCTTCTGACCTGCTGTAGTATCCGCGCGCCTTGGTGAACTGGTCGAATTTTCTCAGAAGGTCAGCCGGCAAGGTTATGCTTATAACGGTCATCGCAAGGCCTCGATATTAATTTAGACCTACATTTGCATTAGCAGATTAATATTCTTTGCCTTGTCTATAGCACTAAATTAATATTAATTCAGAACAACATTGAGCCTGTCGATGAAATAAATGAAAAGGCAGAGTGCATCCGCTGGGAAATACGAATTCGAAAATGAAGAGCACAAACCGTGGCTTTATATTGCCTTTGCTCTAGCTTTAACCATGATTTTTTCCGCTCTTCTAGACTGGTTTGCGGGAGGTTTTCCTTTGGGTTTCACCTTGCCTTTAACCAGCGAGCCTGCAGTAGCTTCAAAGCTTCTTTATCAGATTGTTGTTGTCGCCATAGCTGTCTACGTCGGATACGTCGGACTGAAAGACCTATTAGTAGACCAGCGCTTTTCGGTAGAATTCCTGATGGCAGTCGCAGCTATGGGCGCCACGTATCTAGGGTATCTTTTTGAAGCCACAACGGTGTTGCTGCTCTATTCTTTGGCTGAATACTTCGAACACTACATCGAAGACAGAGCGCGAAAAACCGTAGAGAAGCTTTCGACTTACATGCCTGAGAACGCGAGCATTCTGGAAAACAGTGTCGAAACAACTGTGAATGTGAAGCAGGTGAAAGCGGGGCAAACTATCGTGGTTAGGCCTGGTGAAAGAATTCCGTTAGACGGCGTGGTCAACGCAGGTGTCTCATCGGTAGATCAGTCTCTGGTGACAGGCGAATCAGCTCCCGTCTGCAAGAAGGAAGGAGACGCTGTTTTTGCTGGCGCTTTCAACGCAGATGGCGTGCTCATTATCCAAGTCGCTAAGGAAATGGGCGAAACACTAGTCTCAAGAATCGCAGGGCTGGTGATGGAGTCAAGGAAAAGGAAAGCATCTATGGAGCGACTTGCCGACAGGTTTGCGCGATTTTACGTGCCGCTTGTTGTTGGGCTATCGGTGTTTGTGGCTTTTGGCATGCCTTATATCATGGGTGAGGTGTTTCAACCATGGATTTACCGTTCTCTCATACTACTTGTGGTCTCTTGTCCTAGTGCGTTTGTGTTATCGGTGCCCGCAACCTTCTTTACGGCCATAGCAACAGCCGCGAGAAAAGGTGTCATAATTAAAGGCGGTGTCTATGTTGAAAAAATGGCCACGGTCAGAACTGTTGTATTTGACAAGACTGGCACACTTACGCTGGGTCACCCTGCTGTTCGCGAAGTCAACTGCTTGAATCAGGCAAATGACCAAAGAGCGCTCATGTACGCCGCAGCATTAGCGAGATATTCCAACCATCCGCTCGCGCAAGGTTTTGTGAGAAAGGCAACTGAGAACAACTGCGAGTATGACCCGCTTGAGGTCAGAGATGTCAAGGAGATGCCTGGCAAAGGCATTGGGGGGTATGTGGACGGTTGCCGTGTGTCTGTGGGTAACGCTGAATTCATGAAGGAAGAAGGCGTCGACATGGCATCGATCAGCACATTTGAGAGTGACAAGCATATCAGAGTCTACGTCTCTATTGATCGATGTGCGCCGGGCTCATTCTGTCTTGTTGATCAGGTTAGAAATGACGCTGCAGACGCGGTGAAGGAATTGAAGGACTCGGGCACTCACACTGTGATGTTGACAGGCGACAAGGCAGAAATAGCTGACGAAGTCTCAAAGCGACTTGGTGTCAACGAAACATACGCAGAGTTATTTCCAGAGGATAAACTCAAGATCGTTGAGAGGCTTAAGGCTGAGAGAGGACTGGTCGCCATGGTCGGAGACGGCATAAACGATGCTCCAGCGCTGGCTAGCTCAGATGTGGGCATTGCTTTGGGCACTGGGGGAGTCGATGTGGCGCTTGAATCGGCAGATATAGTTTTAGTTAAAAATGAGTTGAAAAAGATTCCCTACCTGCAGCGTCTCAGCAAACAGGCTGTGAAAATCGCCAAGCAGAATATTACTGTTAGCTTAGGCGTTAAGCTGTTGTTGGGCGCGTTGGGTATTGCAGGGCTGGTTCCACTGTGGTTCGCTGTTGCCACGGGAGACGACGGCGTGACTATGCTCCTTTTGCTAAACACACTGCGCATACCCAGACTAAAGGCCTAGATTCTGAGTAAGAACTTATTTTTGTGTCTGCTCTATCTTGTAGCCCATGCCAATCAAATACTACGAGGCTCCAGATGTCAAAGACCTCGTGCAACGAATAGTAACTCAGTTGCAGTTTCAGCACATTGACTTAAATGGGATTCACTGCTACAGAAGCCGTGATTCAAGGTCGAAACGTACAGTAGCCCGTATACACAACTTGAATAAACTGTGGCAACAGGCGCTAAACATACCTGCCAACTACTTAATCGAAGTCATCTCTGAACGCTATGACAGGCTAAGCCAAGAGGAGAAAGAAAAGGTCCTCATCCACGAGCTTCTGCACATACCCAAAGGCTTCGGAGGAGGATTTAGACCACATAAGGGCAACATAACTGAAAAGAAAATAGATGCTCTTCACGAAAAGCTTGCTGCTGTCTCCAGATAATTCTGTGAATACTTATTCTTAATTCACAATTCTCATAGCGAAGTTCTGTGAAGAGATGTCTTGAAGGGCGCACGTTGCCAAAACCAGCTTTCGCTTTAGCACTTTTCATTCTTGGCGCGTTAGTTCTGCTCGCATTCGCGGGCGCTGCGTTGGGAGACAATGCTCACTTCACCGTTGAACCGTTGAAGACCCATTCAATCACGCTCAGCCTGCACGAAACTGACAGCGTCTCCGGTAGTTTTTCAGTAGTGAGCAACGACGAGACTGGAGTTAACTTTATTGTGACCGACCCTTACAACAACACGATTTTGCAGTACGACAATGTTCTTCAGAAGAGCTTCTCGTTCACTGCTGATACAGATGGAAACTACCAGCTGCATTTCAGCAATTCAGTTTCCAATGTTTACAGCAAGACCGTCTCGTTGAACTACAATATCACAAGTTACATAATGGGCATGCCTCAAGAGCAGTTTCTGCTTCTTATTGTTGCGGCTGCTGCTGTAATTGGATTAATTCTTTACGCGCTGCTCATGCCCAAGTGAAACAGATTCTACTTCTTAGCGTATTCTTCTGGCTCAACTTCTCTGACCGTTACCCCATCTACGTTGATGATGTAGATGACGTGTATGCGGGCGTTCTTAATCTCCTCTAGCGTAACTGGAGGATTCTGGTAATACAAGTCGCAAAGAGTCTTAATCGCCTCCAAGTCTTTGATCTTTCTAGCTCTCGGCGGCTGAGTGAAGACAGCCGGAAACTGTAGCAAGTAATGAGGAGGCAAACCTAAAGCAAACTTGCCTGCACGGTAACTGTACCGGATGATCTTGCTGGCTACTCGAGCTTCAATGTATGTCTGAGGGTCAAGGGCATGCTCAGGCGGAACAAAGCCTGTTTCTACCTCAACAATTAGTCCACCGAAACCTTTGGTCGCGTACAAATCGCAGATCAAACCGTCGTCTAACGGATGCTCAACTTTGACGTCATATCCCTTCTCAACCAAGTGTTTGGCGCAAACTAACTCCATCACTGAATGGTTGATCTTAACGATGTTCTGCTCGTGCAGTTGAATCAATCCGTCTCTTAGTTGGGTGAGTTGTTTAACGGTGTGTTCCGAGGCGCCTTGGGCTAGCTTGATCAGCAGAAGATTGAGGTCTTCCTCGAACTTCTCATTCTTCGTCATAATTGCTTTTCCTTGCCCGCTTGTTAGCCTTCTACTCGTAATTGACTTCTAAAAATATCTGCTTAAGCCTTTAGGCAGAAACAAAGGCGCAAGCCATGAAAAAGCTTCAAATCTAGAACCCTAAGGTTCGCTGCAGTTTAAATAGGCACCATAAAGAGCTAGTTGTCAGTCAAACCATGGAACCGAGTTTCATCAAGTTTGTCAAAAAGCCTATATTTGATCCAGAAGAGTTGGTCAGAGACAGTGCAAACGCCTTAAATACAATTCTAGGCATTACACCCTGATGCCCAAGTTGAGAAGCACGCTTGGACGACCAACAAGAACGGTCATCCGTAAACGATTGTTGGCTCGCGCTCATGCGATGGCATCAAATGAGAGCGATGCTGACGACTAGTCGCGGATAATCGAACTTGTTGAACCGTCTGGGCTTAGTCTCAGCTTGGGCATTTCTATTTTAGAGACCTCGAGAGGGAAAGGGGGTCCACCCCCATCTGCTGTTCTGGTGGTCATCCACATCAAGTGATTCTAGCTTAGTCTTTGTTCTCAGTATTGACTGTTCATAACGATTAATCGTTCCCCCTGTAAATTCTCTACAAGGAACGCCAGAAAATGAAGACTCAGGGCGAGTCACGATGCTTCGCAATGCTAACACTAACACTAATCGCATTGATGCTAGTTGTCTCACTGTGCAGGGTTCAAACATCATTGAGTGAGCCGCAGGAACCCTCAGAATATGACTGGTATGTTCAAAACTTTGTTAACCAACCACCTTATGGAAATTGGACTTACGTGGAAAAGCCGATGTTCCCGGTTTATTTCAACCAGTCTACGATTGGAATAGGCTGTAACTGGACCATTGTATCTCCGTTGATCGCGAATCATACGTATCATGTCTATGCTTACGGAGAATGGGTGAATCAAGAATCTGATCCATCAACAGATTACGATATCTACGTTTACAATCCTTTAGGCGAGCTTGAAGGTTATCACACAGAGTCCGCTGGTTTGCCCGAGCACTTGGGCACAACTGTGGATGAACCCTTTTTCACTCCAACGTACACGGGCAACTACAGCTTTGTTTTGAGAAATGACCCAAAGGAAAGCAACGCTTCCAGACAGGCAACTTTCATGATCATCGAGAACATACAGACCAACAGGTGGCACACAGCCTATATCAAAGGAAAGGAAAATGACCTGCCACTTTTCAACACAAGCTGGGCTTTTGAGTTCGCCACTGAAAACCAACGCATCGAAGTTCATGTTAGGGTTCCGGACACTCTCGACATGTACGAGGCAAGGCTGTATTTGATGGCAAACCCGAAGGCAGGGAAAGGAGAGATGCTGAATGAATTCCCTCTTGCTTGGGAACCCGGTCTTTATGGCGAAATTGAAAGAACTTATGGCGGATACAACCTTGAA
>Ga0315309_1002509_pt1 | contig 10690 bp, 7 predicted proteins | sample TDP4_MG_FD_203080 | JGI IMG/M metagenome (GOLD analysis project Ga0315309, IMG submission 203080) | Freshwater sediment microbial communities from Lake Towuti, South Sulawesi, Indonesia - TDP4 | ecosystem: Environmental > Aquatic > Freshwater > Lake > Sediment | place: Indonesia: South Sulawesi...
GCAATGTTGACGTGAACGAGATTGCAGCTCACTACACCTCACCATCTGGGGACACTTCCTGCGTGCCTAACGGTTCTATCGTAAAGGTCGACTTCGGAGCTCACGTAGACGGATTCATTGCAGACAGTGCCGTAACCGTGTCGCTCAACCCTAAGTTAAGCCCTATGGCCCGGACAGCTGAGGAAGCTTTGCGGAAAGCGCTGGAGATTGTTCGCGCCGGAGTCAGAGTCGCTGACCTGGGAGCGCTTATTCAAGCGACCATTGAGAGAAGGGGGTTCAAGCCGATACGAAACCTAACGGGCCACGTGATAGAGAGATACACAGTTCATACAGGGGAAGCGATACCTAACGTGGGAAGCATGGCCGGTGGAAAGCTCAAGGCAGGCCAGATCTGTGCACTTGAGCCTTTTGTTACATCTAGGTCGGCGAAAGGCGAGGTCAAGGATGAGGACAGAGCGTACATTTTCAGATTCTCCAAACGGAAAGGATTTGACACTGAAGAAGGAAAGCGTCTGATTGCGTATATAGAAAGGGAATTCAAGACCCTCCCATTTGCCTGTCGATGGCTGGCAAGGCTTGATTGGCTTGGGAAGGCAGATGCCACATTCGCCGAGTTGATTGAGTCCAAGTGTGTTTCAGGATACCCTGTGCTAGTGGAGAGAAGTGGAGAACCTGTGGCTCAAGCGGAGCATACTGTTCTAGTCACAGAGGACGGATGCGAAAACCTGACAGCCTAATCTTGCTTCTTTTTTGGCTCCTCTTGGTAGATTTGACTGATGTGCATGGTTTCGTTGCATTGCTGACATTTTCCTGATTCCTTGAATACATAGTCTCCAGTGGCGAAGTTTCGTATAACCTTGAAGTTGCACTTATCGCATAAAGCGACTGTCAGGACCTTCGCTCCGATTCGAGGAAGGATAGATATTCTTCTTCTGATCTGCGTTAGCGAACTGACTGCAAGCATGATGCCGATCAGACTGATGAACATAGTGTAGTAGAAACTCTCCATATTTCCTTCCTTCATTGAGAGAATGCCTGTGTAGAGCATCCACACCGAATATCCCAGAACCGCGATGCTGAATGCTATCAGCAGGTACAGGTACATGGTGCTAGGGGCCCTTGTCTGCATTATTGGCACCTATTGGCCGATTCCTACGGTATTTCCGATCCCGGCCACAATCACTGTGTCTCCTTCTTTTGTCCGGTCAAGAATCAGCTTCTTGATCCTTGACACAACTAGCTCCGCAGCCTCCGAGATCTCTTTCTTCATGGGAGCGATGGCTTCCATTATACTCTCCTTAATTATTATGGCGTAAACGGGAATTTTTTGTTTTACTGCTTCTTCTTCTATCTTGAACCTTTCCGTTCCCGGGCCTCCTATGGCTGCGCCTATACCTTCGCTCAGGTCCCCTGTTTTGTCTCCTTCAAGCTTCAACGCTGCATCAACCATGACCACCATGGCGATCTTTCCTTTGTTCTCATCAATGATCAGCCTTATCGCATCGCCAGGCTTGCCCACATTTCCACCAGGACCCTCGGCCTTGAGAGGAATTACTCTTCTTCCCTCGATCATTGTCTCAGCGGCCACTATATCCCGGTCAAGTTTTCTCTTCTCCATGCCTCGCATAAGCCTAGCTGCCACTAAAGCCCCTGCCCCGTCTCCTATTGGCTGACCCTGCGAAAAAGCTCTAGCAGCAGCCATGAGGGCCTCGGCCTCCTGCATTATGAGAGGAAGGATCATCTGAATCTGCAATATTATGTAGAAACTTGAAGTCCTTTTTCCGAGAAGGTAGAAGTGTCGTACGATTCGGTAAATCGTATTCATCGCCTGCGAAGCCTCGATCAAGTTCTCAAGGTTGTTTACCTGAGACTCGTCTGCCTCGGGCGCGATCTTCTTGACGTCGTCCTTGAATTTCATGTCTCGAACATTGAGGATATGATCCAGCTTCCAGACGAGCCCTGCCGGATCCATTCCTTCAGGCGAGATAAGAAACTGCTCAAGCATCATGTTCAACTCAGGCGTGGGGTCCTCCTTTGGCTTGCCCACTTCCTTCAAAGTCTTAAGGCTCAGAAGTTTCGTCTCGTTTCTCATGTATTCAAGCCGCTTCACAACTCCATCAACCTCTAGGAGCATAAGACGGACTTGGACCTTTTGTCCAAAGAACATCAATATAATGAAGGAAAGGTACATTAGTAGAGAAATTATCGTGTTGAGATCTCCGGATGGCCCGAACGGCAGACCTGTAGCTGAGAACAGCGGAATCAACTGAAGTGCCTCTGGCAAATCTCCCTATGACTGTTAAGTGACGGTTATAAACCTTAATTGGACTCTCGGATGGAGCTGGCAGCTGTCCAAGTTTGGCATGGGCTTTCGCACCATACTACTGCCTGAATCGCCTGGGAGATTCACTGCCGTGTTCGAAATGGGTACGGGTCCTAGCTCCCAGCTATGGCCGCCAACTCCGTTTTCTGAATGAAGATGTCGAATAATTAAGGATTGCTTCATGCTACGTTAGCTATTCAGTTTCCAACATGGTTTGAGAAATAGCTGCACAACATTTCTCTACTCAGGAAGATCGGTTGAAGGGAAAGCAGTGAAGATGGCTAGCTCTCTCACTCCGAAATCATTGTTTCCTAATGAATTGGTTTCTCATTCGGTGCGACGAGGCAAGGGTTCACTAAGAGACGAGAGTTCTCAGAAAGCAAGGACCGTAGCCCCGTCACACAGTAACTAGCGCTTGATCTGCTCTGGTGAAGCAACATAGTCTGAGCATAGCTTGCAGTAGTAGACATCCATGGATGGAATATACTGAACCTCGCAATGATGAATGGGACACGTAGCGTAGGTCGAGTATGTAAGTCTCAGGAGGATTATTATCAGAATGAATAGACCCACGTTAAGAACAAAGACGAACCAAAAGAATTGCATGGAGCCCACAAATTCGTAGAACCGTATTGCACTTTGAAAGATCATGGACCTTGCCTGCCTAGAACTGAACTGTTACGGTGCTGCCGCGGGAAATAACACTTTCGAAATCGCCGTCTCTAGCTTGTTATGAGATCCTAGGGTTGTGGTGGGGCCGGAGGGAGTTTCATGACGCGCACATCATTTTGAACCCTTGACCTACGGGTTTCTTCACGCGCTCCTGAAGATCGTCATCCCTTGCGGTCCGCAAACCCATCTTATGGCTTCTGGAGCCCTTGGCGACTGCACGAGCAACAATCCACGACTAGACGACCATCGACGGCTTTCTAGGTGTCGTCCATCCTTGAGGATCGCTCATGCAGGTTGTCGTCATACCTGGCTAGAGACCGTGTGCGCAAGCAGATTGTTGTCGCAATCTACGGCCCCGATTCGGCCCCATCTAGCAGGAGAAAGCAGAAACCCTAGATAAGCCTTTCACTTGCGCGTTTAACCAAGGCGTTGTATGTGATCGTCTGACGGCCGAGCCCTTGTCTCAGCCCATCTGATGATAATAGGTTCAAAAGGCGCTGATTCTACTTCCGAACACTTCTCATGAACGAGCTGATCGAAGCTTTTCTGCACTCGGGACATATCCGGAGATGGTATTTGACTGTGGGAAGGCTCTGGCCACACCACTCGCAAGGCTTTGTAGGCGGGTGAGGATTGTTCTTCTTGTTGTTTCCCCTTTTCCCACGGGAGTTCTTTGAGGCCAATTTTCGAAGCCCTGCAGACCGGATCTGCACACACGATATAATGATATACCATCTCTTAAGGATTAGCAAACTTTTTATAGTGAATCTTGATATACATGTATATCGCACTAACCGCGATTCACGATCTAACCAAGAAGGAGGAAGTAGTAGTTGGCAAGCGGCTCTAACACTGTCTTGATCCGTGGCCTCGATAAGCAGGTCTACAGTAAGCTGATTGGAAGGGCAAAGGAACAGGGCAAAAATGTAGCAGATCTCGTAAATGACGCTATGCGAGGCTACGTGGGCGAGCTAAGTAGCCGCTCCGAAAGGGCAGTGGATCCAAAAAAGATCGTGATTACCGGAGGATCGGTAATCCTATCCAAGTCAGATATTATGGGCATCTACGGCGAAGTTGGATCATTCCGTGTGGAGAACAATGGCGAGCTGATCTTTGACGCGGATGTGGATAAAGAGGCGTTCCGGAGAATCGAAAGAATACATAATACTGGAAAATTGAGAGTGCCTAAGCAAGTCCATTACCTCGCCTTGCTCAAGACAGGGCACATAAGCGGAACGATCGAGAAATACTAGGCTCAAAGAGCGTATTCTGCACTGGCTCGTGCAGCGTTTCTATTCGAATCTTGCCTCAGCCAGTGCTGACATGAGAGTTCTAAGATCGACTTCAGCTCTTGTTCTCCAGTCCAAATAGAGCATACCTGATTCGTCCTCGCCGAAGTATCCCGCTCTTGAGAAAGCGTCGGTCATAGCCATCGCTCTCCATTTGCCGAATTTTCTTGCGAGGATCTTCTCAACTTCTTTCCTTGGGGCTTTTCCCTGTTTTGAGACGATGTAAGCTACGGCGATGGCTAGTGCAGCGAGGCTGTCGATTCTCCAGCCGCACATCCTTGCCTCTCTGAGGCTTATTGTGCCCTTCAGTGTTGCCACGTAACGCGACTCAGGCGTAAGGGTCTCTCCAAACAATGTGACACCTGCTGTTGACCCTATTGTCTTCACCTCTAGGTCGACATTATCGAGGAGTTCGTTGAGCTGTTTGAGAATCTCCTCGTAGTCGTCTCCCAGCCTTGCCCTCAGCTCCCAGTCCTTCGCGCCAGGGAGCTTTCCTCTACGGAAGAGGAGAAGGTGCGCAGCCCTCTTCACTTTGTCGCCGAAGAAGCGTTTAGCTTTCGCTTTTCTCTCCACTTCGACCAGACCTCACGCGTTATAGATACCGGAAAGCTCACAGGGTGGCGTTCAAGCTTCCGTTCTTCATTCGGTAGCAGCTGCACGGCCCCATTCGACCCAACCATCCTTGCGTAACCATACGTAACTAGAAAGCTCACTCGGACTGCCCTTTCGACAGTTTCAAGGAAGTCTTCTCTGCATATGAAATCTTGATAATCGACCACGCCGGTGCTAGACTCCTCCTTGAGCTGCCTCCAGAGTTTTGATAGAGCTTCCTCAAATGTCTCTTTGGCTTGGACCCCGATCTTGTCTAGATCCTCTGTCCCAAGGAACCCTGGAGGAGCAGAACTTCCCATCTCAAACCTTCTCCACCTCTCGTCAACCGGAGCGAGAACATTCCAATACGCGATTGCCTCCCTCATCGATGGTTCGGTTATCTGCTCTAGCTCTGCGATTGGATGCCAGCTCCCCACGAACATCTCGGCGAGACGTTTCACTGTTAGAGCTGTTAGCTTTTCTTCGAGGAAGGCAGGATCTGCGTAGAGGGAGCTGGATTGGAATCTGAGCTGACTGCCTTGAAGCCTCAGAACTCTTGACAGACGGTTAAGGGCATGGGCGTCGAGGCAATGATCATCAAGCTCCCTCCAGTGAGGGAAGTATTTCCTCAGGGTGTTGAGGGCGTATCTTACGTCGAGCAGGAAGGGATTGAACTTTCGATCCTCGATGGCCTCGCACGTCTTCACTATGTCGATCACATCTCTTCTTGCGATGGCTGTGTGGGGCTTCGCTCTCTCCAGTTTCTTTGCCACGGCTACTTCACCTCTGAGATTTCGGATAGCCCGGAGACGTTCTGTACCACTATGACATGGACATTGTCCTTGACCGCTTCTATCTGTCCAGGGGTGATTGCCAAGTACTGCTCTTCCTTGGCTTCTTTGAAGCTTGAGGTGATTAGGTCTGAAACCATCTCGCGGTTTCGGGGATCCAAGTGAACATCGAACTCGTCGATCGCGCGGAAAGGTGACTTGATATGTTGCTGTAGAGCCAAGAGGAAGGCCATGAGGGCCACGCTTCTCTCTCCGCCACTCTGCGTGAGCCCATCTATCGGGGTTGGCTTCCCGCCTTTGAAGGAAACCAGCAACTGTAGCCCGGCTTTCTCTATGTCCCTGGCCTCGACAAGGCGAACGGTTCCTGAGGCTCCAATACTGTTGAGGATGCCGTTGTATATGTCACTTAGCTGAGCGAAAAAGTTCTCGACTACGCTCTTCCACATATCAAACCGTTTCGCCAACTCACGAAGAACTTCCTCCCTGTTCTTGGCTACAAGCTCAGCCTTCTCCCTCAAATCTTTCACAAGCCCGACATACGAGCTGTACATCTTCTCGACCTCTTCTGAGATGTGTGCTAGCGGCCTGAGCTGTTCCTCCGCAGCAGCAATCGCCATTTCAAGATCGCCTATGTTTCTGATCTTGGTTGGTCTGGGTGCCAGACGCTCAGCTCTCTTAATGAGCGGAGTTAGCTCCTGCTTTGCAATTCTTCTCTGCGCTTGGAGGCCCCGCAGTTCATCCGAAAGAAGTTTCTTTCTGAATTGAAGAACCTCGAACTGAACTCTCGCATCTATGACGCGTTCTATCGCCGTATCCACCGTTTGACGCGCCTTCTCACTGTCTTCAGCAATTGAGGCGAGGTTTGCTTGGACATCTCTGAGTGACGAAGAGACTGAAAGTGCCTCGAACTCTTTCTTCCTAGATTCGAGCCGCTCTCTGAGTTCAACGAGCAGTTCGATCATCGTCGGGGCAGTACCTTGACCTGAGCTAGGATTCTCTACCCCTGCAAGGATGCGAGACAGCGTCTCAAGTTCCTCAACCGTGTTTCGGGTTTGGAGTTTGGCCCATCTGACATCAGTTTCGGTTCGAGTGATTTCACGCTCAAGTCCTATCCTCTTGTCTTCGAGCTGGTGACGGCTCTTAAGAGTGCTATCTAATGCTCGACGCCTTGTGCCCAGGGCCTCTTTGGCTTCGCCTATCTTGGCTTCCGTGAGTTCTATTGCCCTTTTTCTGGACTCTATCTTGTCGTCGAGTTTAGCGAGAGCTACTTCTCTTCGCTCAACCCTTCCCCAGAGCAACTCGCTCTGGAGTCGTCGTAGCTTTTCCTCAAGCTCCGTTTTCTTCTGGTATTTTTCGTACTCCTTCTTCCAATATTGATAAGTTTCTTGAGTTGATTCTAGAACCGCCGCAAGGGACTCCTCTTCGCTCAGGGCTTTCCTGAGGCGAGTATCGGCATCGATGACGTCCGATCGATAGGATTCGAAGCCGACGGCTTCTTCAAGCATGTGCAGCTTCTCTTGTGGAGAGATTGAAGCGAACCTTACTACCATTAATTGGTGCATGATGATTAGCATGTTGTCTGGGTTGACCCCGATCCGAGTGAAGACTTCGACTATCCTTTCTTTCGATGTCGGCCTTCCTTGGAGGAGATATCCGTAGTCTCCTCCTTTTCTCAATATTCTAGTTACGTCGACTGTGTCCGTGTGGTATTGAGGAAATGGCCTCTTTCCCTCCCTCAGAGAGTTATCTAGAAGAAGGCTTATGCGGGCTTGGTCTTCGCCCCAACGAATAAGGTCGCTCAATCTCTTTGACCTCTCAGTATATGCTTGGCCCAAGACGAGCGATATCGCAAGCAAAATTGATGATTTTCCGGCTCCGTTTGGGCCGGCTATTAGGTTTAGTCCGGGATAAAGTGGAACTGAAGCGTTGGAGTAGGACATGAAGTTGCGAAGGACCACTCCTTTGATCATGTTCCCGGATCACCCTGCGGTGCGCGTGATACGTTCTTTGGAGGAACTAAAAAACTAGGTGGAGCCAAATTCAATCCCAGAACGGCCTAGTCTGAATGTACTTCAGCTTCGCCTGCAATAGGTCCGTGTAGAAATCTTCCTCACGCTTGTGCATCTTTGCCAAGACTTGTGCAGCTGTCTGTGGTCCTACCCCCCAGGTAAGGAGAGCCATAACGCCCCTCTTGCCATATGACAGGACCAGGTCAGCGGTCCTTCTTGTACGAGTGAGTATCTTCTGTTCCTCTTCCGTCAACGGCTGATCTCCAAACCATTTCTTTGTGACTGAAAGGGAAGCCATCCGGTGTTTGTTTAGAACGGCTAGTAAGCCTGATCCGCAGTCGAGGCATTTGGGTTGGTCGTTCAGAGCTTGAACTCGAAGCTGAGCCTGCTCCTTTCCGCAGGCCATGCACATAAGCTGTGCATATTCCGATTGAAGGGCTGCCTTCATCCTCTCAATGTTCTGCCTTTTGATGCTCTCGGGCGCAGCCATCTCAGGGGTCTCGGAAAACTTGTTCAATATATGATAGGCCAAAGGGGTAGGATTGTCTTGCATGATCTTGACGCGCAGGTCTATTTCTCCGAAGGCTATCTTGGAGAAGATGAGGCGGGTTTTTTCGATGTCAACCTTCTCCTGAAGGGCTTCGCGAATGGTTTCATCGTAGATGGGTGTGGTCCTGAACCTAGTCGCCAGATCCTGAAGCCTCCCCTCTTCGCCGAGCATGACTCCTCTAGGGATGGCGCCGAACCTTTCAGCGATGAATTTCATGTAGTATGAGAAGGGCCTTCTAGCCTCGACGTATCTCCTGAACGCGGTTTCTGCTTCTTGCGTCGGTATTCGAAGGATAGATGATACGAAGCCTTCTATCTCGTCAGCTTCGATCTCTATTGCCAGTTCGATCAATATTCGGTAGCCGTCTGCCCAAACGTTTCGAAGGATCCGTTTCTCGGAAAGTATGCTTTCGAATATGTAGCTGAGGGTTCTGTTTACGGCCTCGCCGAAGCAGCCGTGAACGATCATGTACCTATCGAAAACCTCGATCAGGATCGTATTATTGTCAGGAACAGGAACTCTATCCCGAATAAGTTCGTTGAGTTCCTCTACAGCTCGCCTTGCTCCATATCTCTCAATTTCGTACTTCTCTGCGAGCTGATCGATTGCGATTTCAGGGTCTTGAGCAGTTAAGGCCTCAGCTATTTGATGCCTAAGTTGCCCTACCTCTTGGGCTATCTCAAACGGGACAGGGAGGATCTCTCCGTCCCATCCTGGTATGGCTGCGGTTGGGTCCTCGATCGGCAGCACGTAGACGCGGCCGTCTTCGGAGATCTTCATGATCTCCCAGACTCGTCCTCGGCATATGAAGTGTAAGCCGACTCGGACTCTTAGGGTCATGAACTCTTCTCCGAGGACGCCAACATTTCGCTGCGTCGTGACATCAACTATAGGGTATCTCTTCTCGTCTGGTATCATTGATAGGTTCTCATAGTAGTAGAGCCTTGTTCGGCTTGACTTGCTGAGTATGCCCTTGTCTTTCTTCAGGAGCCGTAGGTCTGAAAGGTAGTCGACGACTTGCTGAAAGGCTTCTAGGGACAGCGACCTGTATGGATAGGCTCTTCTAATGATTGAAAAGGCTTGGTCCGCGCTCACAGCTTCCTTGTCCATTACCAGACCTGCAGCCTGATGCGCTAGCACATCAAGAGCGTTCTCATGAACTCTCAGGGCCTCAAGCTTTCCTTGTTGAGCCCTTCCAATCGTTGCGATGGATTCTAGGAGGTCGTCGCTGTGAGCTGAGATGATTGTTCCTTTGGGGGTTGCTTCGACCTTGTGGCCTGACCTACCGACTCTTTGAATGAGGGTTGAGGCTTGGCGTGGGGAGAGGTACTGTAGTACGAGGTCTACTGTGCCTATGTCTATTCCAAGTTCGAGCGTGGAGGTACAGACGATTGCTTTGAGCTTTCTTTCCTTGAACTCGTTCTCTATTCGGACCCTTTCTTCTCTTGATAGAGAACCATGATGGACCGCAGTCGCTTTGTCGAGCATTCCAAGCCTGAGGCCGAGCATCTCTGCGTTTTGTCTGCTGTTGACAAAGATCAATGTAGAAGTATGATTGTCTGCAAGTTCCCTCATCCGATTGATCCTCGCGGCGGCCTCAGGGGTGGTGAAAAGAGTCTGCGCTAAGTCGTGGTCCTCCTCTGAGGGAAAGGGAAACTCCACTCGAAACTCAGTTGTCTTGGGTGCTTGAACTATGACGAGTTCTATTTTGCGGTTAGATCCCACGAGGAAGCTGCCTATCTTGTCGGGTTCTCCTACCGTGGCTGAGATGCCTATTCTTTGGAAGTCTTTCGCTGTGATTTCTCGGAGCCTTTCTAGGCCGACTGTGAGTTGTGCTCCTCTCTTGTCTTGGGCAAGTTCGTGCACCTCGTCGACTACAACCCATTGCACGTTTTTCAGATGTTGCCTCATCCTTCTGGCTGGAAGTATGGCTTGAAGTGTCTCTGGTGTTGTGACTAGGATTGTTGGAGGACGCCTAGTTTGGCGTTCTCTTTGGGTTCTGGGGGTGTCTCCGTGCCTCACATCGCATGTGAGGTTGAGCTTGGTGCTCCAGAACGTGAGCCTTTTCATGAGGTCCCTGTTCAGCGCTCTCAACGGGGTAACGTACAGGACGCTGATGCCTTTTCTGTCGGGAGTGGAGAGAAGTTTGGAGAAGATTGGGAGGAGCGCTGCCTCAGTCTTTCCGGTCCCGGTGGGAGCTACGATGAGAACGTTTCTGCCTTTGAATATGGGGTCCAGCGCCGCCTTCTGTACGTTCGTTGGGATCTTGATGCCGGATTCTTCCATGGCGGAGCGGATCGGCTGCGTAAGTCTGCTGAAAGCGTTTCTAGGATTCTGTGGGGTATTCACTTCCGAGCTCTCGTCCATATGCGCTTGCCTTGGGCTATGACTTGGTTCTATTGGGCAGACAGTAGCTTTTCTTGCACTTGAGGGTTAGAGATGGTTGAAAGTAAGGGTTGCGGAAT
>Ga0315309_1002510_pt1 | contig 10687 bp, 10 predicted proteins | sample TDP4_MG_FD_203080 | JGI IMG/M metagenome (GOLD analysis project Ga0315309, IMG submission 203080) | Freshwater sediment microbial communities from Lake Towuti, South Sulawesi, Indonesia - TDP4 | ecosystem: Environmental > Aquatic > Freshwater > Lake > Sediment | place: Indonesia: South Sulawesi...
CCTGAACTGTCGTGACCCTCTCATCGAGGGGAGCCTTGTCGAAGACCTTAATTGCATCTGATGGCTCTTGTGCTGACGGGCCCTCGTCAATATCACCTATTTCCTCAGGGGATGCATCGGTATCCTTTAGGTGCTTGAGGAACCACTTGAAGATCATCATCCTCGAACTCTCATGATACGAATGGCCTCCTGGAGTTTCAATTAGCAATACGTTTCCGGGCGACCCAAGGGCCTCGTAGAGCTTCTTGAGCTTACTGTAGGTCAGCCTAACCGATCCGATATCGAACATCCAGTCCCTCTGAGCTGAGCAAATCAGCAGAGGCCTTGGGGCTACAAGGGCGCCGACATCTGTCAGGTCCCACATGTAATTGTTAACCCAGAACATGCAATCGCAGTGTTCCTCGGTAGTATGTTTACACACATGTGACTCGATAGTTGCAGTCCCGCAAACCGGTGCGGAGATCTTCACCCTCTTATCGACGGCCGCGGTGAACCAGCTTATGGCTCCTCCGCCCGATATGCCCGTTACGCCTATCCTTTCGGGGTTTACTTCGGACCTAGATTGCAGGAGATCGATCGCGTTCATGGCATTCCAAACTTCAACGCCGGCGGGAGTGTAACCCCAGCTGTACCAATTGAACCATCCATAATGATACGGGCCATGGTGGTGTCCGCGCACCTCTCCTCGCTCGATGGTTTCGAGGATCAATGTCACGAAGCCGAGCTGTGCGAACTTGCGCGCATGGGCCTGATAATGGTGCTTCTGGTCCAAGGAGTGGCCACAGAGGTAGAGGACGCCCGGTGCGGGCCCTGCTAAACCCTTGGGGACATAGAGGTTGCCTGTGACATAGAGACCAGGCAGGCTCTGGAAGTACAGCCTCTCGATGTCATACTGACCTCGATTGTGGACGCCCGTTATGACGGGCTTGGCGGGTTCCCTTGTCTTGTCGAGATGGTCGGTCAAGCCAAGCATGGAGATGAGGAGCCTACGCCTCTCGGCCTCAGTCCTTTCCCAGTATGATCTATCGCCCACATCACTTAATGAGTTGGCGGTTATGCGCCTCGCCATTCTGCACAGATATTCATAGACATCCATGGCCTATGCCCGATCCCATGCCGTATAACTGCTCCCATGAGGGGACGATTGTCCTATTGGGATCCTCATTAATCCACTAGCCAGTCAAGCCTTCAATGGTTTGGCCTTTCCCCCAGATCTCCCACAATACCACGCCGCACTTTGAGCAATACCTGTCCCGCTCGTCCTTCGGCAAGAAACGCACCTCGCACTTCAGGCAATTGAGTCCCCTAATGTAATATCCCCTTTCGTTTACCGCCATGCGCTGGGCAGACATCTCGATTATCGAATGATTATATGCTATGGCGAACTAGTTGACGTATCGCTTGACAAGTGGAAGGATTGGATGCGATCCAAGATGCCCTTGGCAAGATGGAATGCGGGTTGGCCTACGACCCCTGTGTGGTCACCTGCCCCCTGTATGACGACCCCCATATCAGAATGGAGCCGACATCGATGCGAATATCTCATGATCTTGCTTTACGGGCTATCTCGTCGGCCATCTCCGTGGTCGTGGCCCTCCCCCCAAGATCGTACGTGACGCGCTTCCCCTCTTCTATCACCGAGTGAGTGGCCTTGAATATCGCCTCGGACTTCTCCTTCTCACCCAGGTGCCCTATCATCCAAGCCCCCGCGAGGATCGTCGCCGTCGGATTCACCTTCCCCAAGCCCTTGTATTTGGGTGAGCTCCCGTGGGCCGGTTCGAACATGGCATACCGATCGCCGAAATTGGCTGAATATATGCAACCTATGCTGCCGACGAGGGCTGCGGCCTCCTCGCTCAATATGTCCATGAAGAGGTTCGTCCCGACGATTACATTCTGATCGAACCTCTGGGGGTTCTTCACGAGCTGCTGGGCGAAGTTGTCCACGAAGTAGTCCTCAAGGGATATGCCCTCGAATTCATTGGCCACGCCCTTGACCGCAGATAGGAAGAGGCCGCAGGTCTCCTTGCAGATGTTGGCCTTGTGGACGGCTATCACCTTGCCCCAGCCCCTCTCACGGGCCAACTTGAAGGCGTACCTCGCGATCCTCTCAGAGGACGTCTTGGTTATCTTCCTGATCGTTATCGCAACGTCGTCCGTGAGCCTGTGCTCCAGTCCAGCATAGAGGCCCTCCGTCCCCTCGCGCACCATCACGAAGTCGACATCGCCCAAGGGCCTCTTGGTCCCCGGGAAGGTCCTTATCGGCCTGACGTTGGCATATAGATCGAACCTCTGCCTTATGCTCACGGCCACGCTCCTCGGGGTGCCTGGCTCGGGAATGGTCGTCGTTGGCCCCTTAAGGCAGGCATCGGTGCCCTCGAGGACCTGCCACGTCTCATCGGGGATGAAGCTGGGGCCGCCATGCTTCTGCCACCATTCGAGGCCCGCCTCACATGGGATGAGCTGGACCTCGGATCCCACCGCTTCGAGCACATCGATCATGGCCTCCACTAGCTCGGGGCCCGTGCCATCACCTCGTATTAGGGCCGCTCGCCTTGGCATGAATGCCATCGCCCGGGGGCTCTACTTTACCCTTTTCCATTCCGACCGACCGATCGATCGATCGCTTTGGGGTGGCCCCGTCGCTCGCTTGGTCGCGTGCACATCCGTGGTAAACGGGGAATCGATATCGAGGATACCCTTATCCCACGAGCCTCATGCGATCTGAGACTGGTCCGGGCATTGTCCTTAAAGGGGTCTCAGGGCATTAGGATCGCTAGGGCCGATTGTGAGGCGGCACTCGATTTCCTCAGGGAACGCAACCTGGTCGTGAGAGACCTCGGTTTTCTGAGATCTTGCGAGAGCGTAATCGTGCCAGTCGCGAGGCACCCCTCCGGTGATGAGGTCAAAGGACTGGCCTCGTTGGGCATCGCCTTCGAGTGCATTGAGGCGGACTTCCCCGCCCGCGAGGGCCGGCCGCATAACATGCGCGAATATTTAGTGGGCAAGCTCCCCCCTCCGCTCTTGGAGCGAATCCCCAAATCCTACGACATCGTGGGGGACATAGCGATATTGGAGCTCCCCGAGGAGCTGAAGGGCCACGGGGAATCGATAGGCGAGGCGTTGATGAAGGTGCACGGAGGGCTCCGCCTGGTTTTGAAAAAGACGTCCGACATCTCTGGGAAATTCAGAGTTGGGGGGTATGAGGTCATCGCGGGCCACGGGTCCACGGAGACCGTCCACAGGGAACACGGCTGCCTCTACAGGTTGGACCCGACGAAGGTTTTCTTCACACCGAGGCTCTCAACGGAGAGGGCCAGGGTCGCAGCACAGGTCACCGAGGGTGAGGTCGTGGGGGACCTTTTCGCCGGAGTCGGCCCCTTCAGCATCCTGATAGCCAAGAGGGTCGCCGGGGTCAAGGTATACTCGGTCGACGTGAACCCAATTGCATTCCAGTACCTTGAGGGGAATATCAGGTTGAACAAGCTGGGGGATAGGGTCATCGCGATACTCGGCGACGCCGCTGAGGTCACAAGCGGCACATTGAAGGGCATCTGCAGCAGGGCCATCATGAACTTGCCGGCAGGGGCTGAACTGTTCCTCGAGGCCGCCTCGAATGCTCTTAGGCCAGAGGGCGGCGTCGTCCATCTCCACATATTCGTAGATGGCCTTGAGAGTTTAGGGACGAGGGTGGCGGCAATCGAGGATAGGATACGGGAGATCGGCTGGAGGGATGTGAGGGCATTAAGGACGAGGGTGATAAGGGAGGTGGGGGCTAGGAGTTACCATGTCGCGGTCGACATCTCCCTAAGCCAACGCGAATAGGGACGCCTCAATGAAGTCGAACGTCGGCTTGATGGCCAGCTCCTGACCTCGCCTCAAGCGTTATGTTGACGTTGAGCCCTTTCCGTAGCTCACCGATCAGTGACCTCTTGAGGCCGGAGGCCGATTTGTCGCTGTGGATCGCCACGGTCCTGCCACATGTGAAGTCGCTGGTCCTGATTACGATGTCCGTTGGGTGAGTGAAGGTCAGGAGCCCGCTCCCCCGAGCCCTGACTATGTCCTCGATCCCATTGCACTCCAACCTCAGGACGATCTCAGCTCCGGGGTCCCTCGCCAACCTTTTGAACTGCGGCGATAGGTCCCGTGCACCTTTATCCACTATGCAGGTCCCCCTCTTGGTGAGATGGCCCTCCCTCGTTATCTCCAGAGTGGTATCGTGTTTGGCGGAAATGAGGGCGTGGCCAATCGCGCGGAAAACTTCCGTCTCGCGGATTGGAGCCCGGTTCTTGAGGGCCATTGATCTGCGGGCCAATCCCCGGGCTCATCCTTAATAGCGTTGATGTGATGGAGACCTCGCAGAATGAAGAGGAACAGCGAGTATGAGAAGAGGGCCGAACTCATAGCCAGGCTTAAGGAGGAAGGCGTCATCAAGACACCCGAGGTCGAGCGGTGCCTCCTGGAGGTCCCCCGTCATGAGTTCGTATGGCCATCCATGAGGCGATTGGCGTATGAGGATACCCCCCTCCCATTGGGGGAGAGCGGGCAGACGATATCCGCCGTCCACATGGTGGCGATAATGGATGAGCTTCTCGAACTCGGGCCCGGGCAAAGGGTGCTCGAGGCAGGCACGGGGAGCGGATACCATGCCGCGACCGTGGCAGAGGTCATCTCACCGCTCTCGCTGCCCGAGGAGAGGTGGGGGCACGTGTACTCATTGGAGATCGTGCACGAGCTCGCCGAATTCGCCAGGAGGAACCTCGAGAGGACGGGATATGGCTCGAGGGTGAGCGTCGTGGAGCGCGATGGCTCATTGGGCTACGCCGAGGCCGCGCCCTTTGACCGCGTGCTCGTCACGGCCGGTGCCCCCGGGATCCCCCCGCCCCTCGTGGAGCAGCTATCGGCGGGTGGCAAGATCGTGATCCCCCTCGGGGGGGAACGGTTCTTCCAGGAGCTCGTAGTCGGCGTGAAGACCGAATCCGGGCAGCTGAGGACGTCCAGGATGGGGGGAGTCGCCTTCGTCCCACTCAGGGGGACGTATGGCTGGTGAGGGCCTGAGGGCCGCATCGGTTGGAGATGGATATATTGTTGAAGCGTTCGATGGCATTCCTCCTGATCTCGTATGGCCTCCTCGTCGCCTTCGGGGCTGCAGCGCTCTTGGACAGGGGGATCGCGGAGTCGGTATCTGGCTTCTCAAGGGCGATCAGGGATTGGGGCGAGAGCAGCCCTTCGAGGTACAACGCGTATCTCGTGTCATTCCTCATATCGATCTTCGGCAACACCACCATCTTCCTCCCGTTCCCATATACCGCGTTCGTCTTCATAATGACCTCCCAGTTTGGCCTCGACCCCCTCCTTCTCGGGCTGATATCGGGCCTTGGGGCTGCCATAGGCGAGTTGACGTCCTATGCCCTCGGCGCCGGTGGCGGACGATACCTCGAGGGCCATGGCTACTCCAAGAGGTTCAGTTCCCTGCACACCTTCCTCCTCGAACACCGCAGGCTCGTCCCCCTCGTGATCTACATCTTCGCCACCACGCCTCTACCGGACGACATAATCATGGTTCCGCTCGGGATCATAAGGTATGGGTTGATGCGGACGCTCGTCCCCTGCTTTCTGGGGAAGACGACGATGTTGATCATCGTCGGTTACTTCGGGAGCTTCTTATCGGGACTGGGCGGTTCCTTGTTGGAAGACCCAGTCACGGGCATCCTCTTCGACCTGGTGACGATCGCATTCATAATCACATTGGTTTACGTGATCGTTGAGTATGACTGGTCTAGGCTACTGGTGAAGGCGTCTGAAAGGCTTGGCCCATCGGCGCCGCGCCCGACGGCCGCGGGGGGTTCCGAAGTGCCCTGATCAGGCCGTGCCCCAGATCAGGTCAACAAGTTTTGGCAACTCACTCCCCTTCTCGACCGCGTCCATCATGTCTGAGATCTTCTCGACGTCACTCCTGAAGACCTGGCGAACGTGGTATGTTTCATAGACAGTGCCCGCTAGAAATATCGCCAAGCCGATCGTAAATCCGGCCAGCGGTACCACGTTCTCGTAGAAGAGGGTGTAGAAGAACGCGACGAAGCCTATGAAGATGGCGTATGTGTTAGTTACCTGTGTGGTCAATTTCACGTGGGCACGCTCCGAGAAGATCTGGATTTTCATCAATTCTATGTCCCTACTAGGCCTTTCCACCATTGTCGATCCTCCTTCCGAGGGCCTTTGACTCACATCGACTGTAACCTTTTCGCAGATCAGATCGGCACGCAGCGCGATCTCATCGCGAGCCCGCCCATCTCGGCAATCCACTTCAGAACCACTTGCTGAGGGAGCCCCCTCGGATCGCCTGAGCTTCGGCCACTTCCTCCGCTGCCTTCCTGACCCTCTCCTCGCTGAAGTCATGCCCATCCCTGAGATATCCCACGACCGCCTCCACGTCGATCGCCCTCCACTCCAATTCCACTCGATCGGTGACGACCGGGCTCTGGAAGAACCTCCTGGCCGCCTCGAGCTCCGGCGGCATCCCCAACCCCCTCTCCGCATGTATCTCGTCCAAGCCCTTCCCCTGCTTCACGAGTTTGAGTGCCGTCTTCGGGCCGAGGCCCTTCACCCCGGAATTGAAGTCTGTTCCCACCAGGAGGCCGATCGTCACCAGCTCCTCGCGCGATATGCCGTTTTCCCTGAGGACCTCCTCCAAAGTGACGAGTTCGGGTTTGACCTCGACGTATGCCGATCTGCCCGGCAGCTTGCGCCTGCCCGTGATGGCGACGTTCCTGACGAGCCTGGGGGCCCCGAAGAGCAATGAGTCGTAGTCTTGGCTGGCTGCGGCCCAAACCGATCCCGCGATCGCCATGTGCGCCGCTTGTGCCTCCCCCTCGGAGGGCGCCTGCACGACGGGAACCCCCATCCTCCCGAGTAGGTCGACGCTCGTCTCTATAATGTGCTCCTCGATACTGGCCGTCGCCTGCGCGAATTTCCTCGCCACGGCCATGTCCCCCTTTTCAACGGCCTCGGCGTACTTCTGCTTGGCCTCCGCCTTGTAGACGTGCCTCCTCTTGATCTCGGCCCTCTTGATATCGGGTGGCGCCCCATCCAGTACGAAGACCGGCTTAATGCCGATCCTGAGCATGTTGCAGCACCTGAAGAAGAGGCCCGAGAGGTGGCTGGTCACCTCCCCCCTCCTGTTTTTGAGCGGAGTCCCATCCGGCCCCCTGATGATGGAGAGGAACTGGTAGAGGGTGTTGAAGGCGTCGATCGCGATGCTGAGGCCACCGAGGGTTTCCAAGTTAACCTCCTGGCGTGGCACTATGTCGCCAAGTTGGACCCCCATGAGGCCATCACCCGCGATCTCAGCGCCCTGGGGCCCGGTCAGCGGGGGGATTCCCGTTCACGACGTATGAACTCAATCCTCTTCCTGCCCCTTCCGAGCGACGTGATCGTAACCATGCCGTTCAATTCGAGCTTCATCAGCTCTTTGTCCAGCGCCGACGCGGTGAGGTCCTCGTACTCCTCCTTCAGCTTCTTCTCGAGGTCGTCCGTACTCAGCGCCCCCTTCTCCTCCAGTAACTCAACTATCGCGTTCCTGATCGGCCTAGCATTCCAATCCATGTATCTGCATGAAATTGTTGCCTAGAGCTTTAAAACTCTTCTCTGGCTGAGGACCTCGACGTTCTCGACGTTGGCATTTGACCTTATGATCTCCTCGACCTTGTCGGCCAGCTCCCCCTGCTCTGGGATGATTATGTCCATCAGGAGCGCATTGAGGCCGAAGGCTATCGGCTCGAACCTGCTCATGTTGACCCTCGCCTGGCTTGGCAGGCCCTTGCCTATCTCGCCCCTCAGTTGCTCCAGGTCGGTCTCCACGGCCTTCGGGTAGATCTTGAATCCGATTATCACTTCACCCATCGACGCAACCCCCCTATGGACCTTCGAAGCCGCACTTCGGGCAGCTGTAGTTCCGAACGAATCTCCTGCACTTCTGACATCGCCAGATCGTGACGGAGCCGCAGCTCGGACAGAAGAACTTGACGGCCTTCTCGCTGGGAACGATTATCTTGTTGCAGGAGATGCACGTTGGCACCGACTTCACCCAGTATTTTTCCAGCGTCCGGCTCCGAACGCGATTAATTAAGCATTCCCCGGCTGAGGATGTCGGAGAGGAGCATCAGGGGTATCTTCGTCAGGGCCACATCGGCGGCTAAACTAAGCGGGAGCCTGTCGTGGAAATCGAAGTCGGCGCTTCGGAGGATCCCGCCGAGTTCGCCCTTCCTCCTCCCGAGGAAACCGATCCCCTCGTCGATCGTCCTGTCCGACGCGATCGACATCAACCTCCTGATGAGGAGCATCCGATTAATGCTGCGGCGAATCGAACGCCCCCCCTCACGCGTCGCCCTCAACTCGCCCTCATCCAGCGTTGCGGCATACCTCCCGGCCGCTTCGCCCGTCACCTTCGCCAACATCCCACCCAACACTATGCCGCCCCCCGTCGTCGGCTTCGTATGGCCTGCCGCATCCCCAACGAGGAGGACCCTCCCGATCTTCGTCTCCCTCAGCCCCCCTCCGGTCCAGATGGCCCACCTGGAGGCGTCGACGACCTCGGTCATGCCGTACATCTCCCTGCCGACGATTTCGCACACCCGCGCCGGATCCGATCCCCTTGTCGCGCACCCGATCCTCGCGATGTGCCCGTCCACGGGTATCGAATAGGCCATGAAGCCCCCATATCTACCCCCCAAGAACACGTGTGCGAACGATCTGTCGATTTCCCTGCATCTCACGGTCACCTGGGCCGAAGGCAAGAGCTCCCCCATCCTCGCATCGAATCCGACGCCCGATGCGAGCCTGCGACCTATGCCCTCCGCATCGATGGCCACGGATGCCCTCACGCACTCCCCCGAGTACGCGTCGACTAGGACGGCCCCTTCCCGCTGCCTAAGGCTGCGCACCCTCGCGTGCTTCAGCCTACACCCCCTATCCTCCGCGATCTCGGCCAAGTGCTGCTCCAGGAGGGGCCTGTCGATGACCTGCGCACAGGGCCTGCCCGCATCGATCTCTTGCACTATTCCCGATGGTGAATGTAAGACGAAGCCCCTGATCTCATTCAAGACTATGTCCCCCCTACTCCTGATCGCTAGTTTATCGAAGGCATCGAGGCTCACGAGGCCGCCGCAGTGGGCGGGTTGGCCGAAGACCGGGTGTTCCTCGAGGACGAGCACGTCGCCGTGCGGGACCGCGTTAATGGCAGCAAGGAGCCCGGAAGGCCCGCCACCGACAACTGCGACGTCAGTCTTCGGCAAGGGCGTTCGTGTGGGGGCATGGGATGCGGGGATTTTTATCCACTACCCTTTAGGCCGGTATTTCCACGAGGAGCAGCGAGTACTCTGAGGGGCTCGTGTCCGTTGAATTGTTAAGCCAAGCGCCCGACTCGGCCGACTCCGAATAGGAGAACCTTGCGGCAGGGGTCGAGCTCCTGAGATGTAGGCCCCTCAGCGTGACGTTCAGGCCGTCTATGAAGCCATTGGGCTTCCACGGGTCGCGGAGAACCAAGACGATCTCATCGAAGGCCGTCCTCTCCACTTGAGGCTCCTGCACCCTCATGTGGACGACCCTGGCCCCCCCGGGATGCCAAACGCCGGAATACCAGAAGTCACCATCGTCCGTGCCATAATCGAGCAGCTGTGAGGCATTTGTCCCGAACATGACCTTCATGAACTCGGCCGACTCCTCTAAGTATAGGTCCCATTTGGGTGGACCGTTTCTCACATTGGCCCACGCGTTCTCAAATGGCCCTGGGCGAAAGGCAAGTTGGACGTCGGCCGTCAAGTTACCCCACAGCACGATCCTGACGTTGACGAAGTAGGGGAACTCCTGTACGATCACGCCGTGGGCCGTTTCGGACGTCGGGCCGAAGGCGCCAAGCCAGGATGCCATAGCGATTGTGGCAACCAGCCCTACTGCGACGATCTGCCGCGGCTCGAAGTATTTCGTGACAGCGGGCCGGACGAACTCCATCCTCATCGTCGCAAAGTGGCCCGCGAGAAGTATGGCAGCGGCACTGAAGAACAGCCTCACGAACTTTGCCCCCGCCTCGCCCTCCAGCCCGATGGATATCAGCCTCAGGGGCAACATCCCCAGGAGCCAGACCGTTGCGACGGAGGCGAGCGCGTCATTCCTGTCGAGATACCCTATGCGATCGCCTAGGAGGGGGGCGAGGTTTCTGAATAGGAAGTAGTAGAAGACGAGGGTGAGGGCGATCCCCCCCAATGCGAGCGCTTCGAGCGGGATGCCCAGATAATGGGATATCCAATAGGGGTCGCCGTTTGGCACCCCCGTTGCCAAAGACGCCACGGAGGAGGCGGCCAGGTATGTGGACCCGCCGATCAATGAGTCCTCCGCCCAGAAGAAGAGGAGGAATTTGGGGGTGTATGGCCTCACGAAGCGGAGGAGCGACAAGATGAGGAGCCCGAGGAGGATGTCGCTGCCGATCCCACCGGCGGACACCAATCCCTCCTTCCAGCCGGCCGCCCCCCTCAGGTCCAAGTACGCTTCGCTCGTGCCGAAAGGTGAGACGTAGAAGGCGTAGAAGTCGTAGCCGAGGAGGAGGCCCGTGAGCCCATGGCCGATGACCTCGTGTGTCAGAGTGCCGGCGAAGCTCCCCGAGATCATGGCCAGCGAGACCAGTGGAACGAGC
>Ga0315309_1002513_pt1 | contig 10683 bp, 8 predicted proteins | sample TDP4_MG_FD_203080 | JGI IMG/M metagenome (GOLD analysis project Ga0315309, IMG submission 203080) | Freshwater sediment microbial communities from Lake Towuti, South Sulawesi, Indonesia - TDP4 | ecosystem: Environmental > Aquatic > Freshwater > Lake > Sediment | place: Indonesia: South Sulawesi...
ATGTTTGATGGAACAATGCCTTCGGAAAGTATGAAGCTTAAGCATTTTGTGTGGTCTGCAACTGCGAAAGCGTTTTCGATTGGAACAAGAAATTCGTCCAACTCATCTACTTTCATTCCAACAAGTTCCGCCACTTTCTTCCTAACTTCCAGTCTATTCGCTGTTTTATCTAAACTAACAATGCCTGAAACTGCCGCTACTTTCGCTAACAAATCGTTGTCTATTCTGGTTATCCCAGCCATTTCAAAAATTTTGTTAGGCAAGTCGCCGTAAACTGCGTGAAAACCGCTTGGTACACCTTGAGAAAGCCATGTGTAACGGTCTATACCATAACCTGTATCAACTGTTCGTATCGGTAACTTAACAAATTCATCGTTGATAACTTTAAACTGCATGAAAACAAGTGTGGCAACTTCTAACCCTCGAATAATAGATTCGACACATGGACCCGCATTTCCACCGCCGGACCAAACTTCTTCCTTGTAAACAACTTCTTCAGATTTAACGCCTAAAATTTCAGTGACAAATTCATGGTGATACCTTACTGTTTGGTCTTTCCAATAAATCTCCTTATCTGGATAGTTAAATGCGTGGTGTCCGCCCATTTCAAAAATTGTTAGGTATTTGCCAAAGGTTGGACCCGTGTTAGCTATGTCCACCAAGCGAATGCAAGGCTGAACAATCACAAGGGGATTCGCTGGCGGCGGAGCAATTCCCTCTGTTACGTAAGGCTGAAAATCAATTATGCTTGCGTGGGTTAGGTAAATGTCATCTCTCCACCTGGCCACAACGGGATAGGGATTTATGCGGGTATGCCCACGCTTTTCGAAAAAAGATAGAAAGGCCTCACGCATCTCACGTAAATTGTAGCTTTTCCTTGTTGGCGGATTATTTATGAAAGTGTAAAAAGCACAGCCTTCCGGTCTTGCTTCTCCGCATGTTTCTTGGTCTGGATTCTGCGTCCAAAAATAGTCTCCACATTTAGGACACAATTTCCTAACGTACCCTACTTCTTTAAAGAATGGAAGGCTGTATTCTTCCTCTGGAAACCTCTTCAATCTTTAAACGCTCCAATAACTGTGAAATCTCGGGTTTTCAAAGGATTAACGAACAACAAACATTTAAACTATTTCGCTATCCAAGTTTAAAGCCAAGCAGAAAGCCGACAATGAAGCTTCCCATGAATGGCAGAAGGGATATTAAGCCTATAAGCCATGATGCAGCTTGACCAGCAAAACCAAGTGAACCAGCCAGCGCATTCCATAGCGCACTATAGTTTATGCTAATTATCCCCTGGGTGCCTAGATAAAGAAGGACGATTATGAATAAGCCTATTACGACAGCTATGAGCTTGCTTATTTTCTTTACAGCGTATCCAACTATGAAGCCGCCTATTCCGCCTATGCCTAACTGGTAAACAAGCGGCGAAACTATTTCGCTCATATAATCCCTCTTCTACATATGCTACACAAGTTTGATTTAAATGCCTATTGCTCATAAAGATACAAGGCACATGACGAAAGGGAGGTGAAAAAGCCACGGATACATTAGAACTATACTTGCTAAACCTTTTGCTCACCCTAGGCATGTTCGCTATTTTGATTTTTCGAGCATGGGTTGAATTAAAAAACTATCGTATGATGTGGCAGGAGTTTGAGTGGAGGCAAACACACCAAACTATGGGACGCATACTTAAGGCTGAAAAGGACTTATTTTCAAAAGTGGAGGGCGGCGAAGAACTTTACAGGCTGTTGTGTGAAATCTTCAAAGTTCGCGAAGATTAAACTAGGGAAAATGCCAACCTTCAATCAACTCTCTAACTGCCAAATGGCGTTTCTCCATCCCATAACGCCCAAACGGTTTCGTTAAGTGTCTCTGAGACCTCGTTGAGGTTATGTATAGACCTTTTCTTATTTCCCTCTTCACTTTAACCTCAACTTTTCCAAGGTCGGTATATCTTAAGCCGCATTTCTCACATCTAAAACCCTTATTTTTCCCCATCGATTTCAGTCGTTTGCCACATTTTGGACAAATTGGATTATGATAGACAATTTTTGGTGCAAGCTTTAGTAATCGAATTTTTTCAAGATTTATCGTTAAAGGGCGATTCTGCGAGGGAGCGCGAACACCGCCGTAAACTTCCACATAATCTCCAACTATTAATTTCCTTGCAACATTGCGGAGAACGCCTGTCGGTTCATAGGCTGCGCAGTCAACTTGTGCACTTTCATCCTTAAGCGAGAAAATCACATGCCTTCTCGGAATTATTTTGGGGTTTGCCGCTAAGGTTCCTCTTGCAACAACAGGATGATAAGGCTTAATTTCACTCAGTTTTTCAAATCGCTTTAGGTGGGCGTCTGTTCCCTGATTTGTGCGAAAAATGACCCATCTTTCCACAGGCTCAAGAGGCTTAACCATTTCAAATGCTTTTTTCACAATTTCAGGAGTTTCCCCTCTGATGCCGAAAAGAATTGGGTCTGGTCCTCGTGGTGTAATGATGATTCTGCCCTTTTCCGGGTCAACATTGTTAAAGGTGTAGGGTGCTGTCACCCTATCCATTTCAAAGATTGAGGCCTCGTCTACTCTCCTTTTTAAGCCATAATTTTCTGGAACACGATATGCAAGGATTTCATATGTATGGTCTCCTTGAAAGGCTTCGCCAACCGCTGCCAAACCACCGATTATTCCTCTGCACATTTTGAAACCCAAAGCTTCAGCCTCAAACTTTTTTAGAAGTTTTAGCGCCTCTTTTAGGCTTACAATCCCCGTTATCGCATTTTTGGCAAAAATTTTAACTTCTTTTGTAGGTTTTGCTTTTTTAAAGAAGACTATGCCGGGGTCTGTGCCTTTAAATTTTAAGTCTGCATGTTCTTCCACGGTGCTTATGGCTGTTTCTTTAATTTTATCTTCAACATTTTCGTTATATTGTATTCTTAGGCATAGTGCTGCGTTTCCCCTGGTTTTCCATGGCACGTTGGGATTTAACCTGATCAGGTTTGGATAGTCGATGAAGTTGACGTTTAGTTTTTGCAGTTTTTCCACGAGAAGAGCAGCGACGTATGTGGTGCATCCCTTTCTCGGTGAATCCGTGTCGTCCAGTCCTATGTGCATCGTTTTCATGGTCATTTATGGCAACCCAATATTCAATGAGTTAGAGATTTAAATGCAGTGTTAAAAGGATTGTTTGGTGGATAAAAAAGGGGGGTGCTTGCTATTTTGCCTCTTCAACAACTATCATTGTTAGTGTTGACCTGACCTTGTCAAGTCTTCTAATGCGCCAGGTTACGATTTCCTTGAGCTTATCCATCGAGTCTGCTTTAACGCTTGCTATTATGTCATAGACTCCGTAGACGGCGAAGGCTGCTTCTACTCCTTCAACTTTCTTTAAATCCCTTAGTACATCTGCTTCTGAACCTATCTCCGTATTTATCAACACGAATGCTGTTGGCATCTTGATCTCCTCATTTATTGTTTGCTTTTTGCATTAAAATATTTTGCTATGTTGTGTTCTTTGTGTGCGTGCGTGCAATTGTTGTAGGCCCCTCTATTTGGAGCCAAATAGGAGTTGGATTCTGGGCGGGCATTTGGGGGGATTGTGTACATAAAGGGAAGTTTGTGGAAAATTTTGAAGGATGCTGTTTTAGATGAGAGGATAATGAGAATTTCAGGCATAATTGGAAGAGATGTTCTGTAGATGAGTGCTCTAAGGGTTCTTCGATCTTTAACAAACTCTCACTTGGCATGGTTGTTTTATTTTAGGTTGCATTAAAGATTTAAGGTGAAGTCTTCTATAAGTACATGAAAAATCAGTTAAGGGTTTATGTGTTCTAATGCGTAGAACTAAATAGTTTTGATTCATGTTTTATTGGTGAAGGGATTAAATAATGTACAGATTCTCTAGATTCCTTTCTGATACAATGCTTGTTTCTGCATGTTGTCTCCTTATGATTTCTATGGTAGAACCTTTCTTGACAAATAATTTTGTTTTTCCTGCATGGGGAGGTTATCCACTGAGAACTAGGGTATCTGTGACTTACTGGTCGTACAAAGCAATTGTTAGTGTTGGCAATTACCATGAGCTATTCATTTTCAACAATTATTGGTTTAACAAGAATGAAGATGCCCCTATAGTTATCAAGGATACTTCAATGGTATTGATAACAATGTTCCTGACACAGATTTTCGCTCTTGTTCTAGGTTTACTTTGTCTATTTTTGAGAGAGAAAGAACTAAGGATAATTCCCTTGATCTCATCTGTAATCGCCGTAATATTGATGGTTCACACATGCATTGGGCTCACTAACACTATATTCCTTTCCTCCGTAAACTATGAGGCTGGATACTGGTTAATCTACGTTTCAACCGTTCTATTTCTGTTTGCCTTAATACTAAGTTTCACAGTTAAGACGACAAAAACAACAAGTACTATGCACACACCCTCTCATACTCTAACATAATAACATACACCAATAACAATAGGATATGAGAGAAGATAATCTCGTTAAATGCCAATAACAGATAGAACTTTCTTCTAGATGAGATTAATTTGGCTTTGTACTGTAAGCTTTTAGGTAGGTAGATAGAGCGGAGAGGTTCTTTTTCTTTCATATTGAGATGACTTTAAAAAGGAGGGGTTTGTTTTTTATGGCGTTATCCAGAATTTCTGGCCGTATTTGGTGCATGCTGTGACTATGTCGTATATGTCTATTTTTCCTTCTCTGCCTCCGGTGGCTGCCATGTCGGCTGATGTTATCCAGCCGGGTGATGGCACGTTTGGTCCGTATTTTGCTGATCCTATAGTTCCGTAGGCTGTGGCTATTTTAACAATGTCGTATATTTTTATTTGCATGTAGCCGGCGCGTGGCTTTGTTGTGCCTTCCCAGTACCATGTCCAGTCAACTTCGCCTAATGGCGGTGTTTCAAGTTTGTAGTTTGTGTTGCGTTTCCAGCTGAATCCTAGGCTTGTGTCGTAGCTGAGCAGGTAGTATGGGCCTGATCCGTAAAGTGTTTTTTCGAGGCCAACATCGCCTGGTGTGTTGCCATAGTATGTTCCTCTGCCCCAGTATTTCAGTGTTATCTTTGTGCCTGGTGCAAACTTGTAGTATATGTATGGGTAATAATAGTAGCTGCTTGGGTCGAATCTCATTTCGAAGTTTACGTCTGAGGCTGTGTACTGCGATAGCGTTGTTATGTTTCCTCCACCGCTGTCTCCAACCACTGAGATGAGATCCACTGGCGCGCCCGTTTTCCTCCACACTACTCCTGTTGTGGCGAAGCCTGGTGTTGTTATGTTTGTTCCTTCAACATAAACTTTTGTTATTGGCCCGGTTACGAATGGCGAGTTTTCCCATGCTTTGCGGCATAGTCCGCGGGTGTACCATGGGTACTTGAACCACCAGAGGGCGTGTCCCATGTAGTAGTCAGGGTTGCCAAGGTAGGCTTGTACCACTGAGAAGTCCCAAACGCCTGCTGTCTTTCCTGGTCTGATGAACTTTATGGTGCAGAAGTCTTCACGCGAATAGAAGTTGGGACTCCTAGTCTGGATCCAGTACCATGCTGTGAATTGGTAGTCATAGTAGTCCTCGGTGTAGAAGACGCTGCCGTTTATTGGGTGAACCCATTTTGCGTTCGGATTCAGATAGTATACAGATATGTCCTTTGTCAGGCCGTCTTCTGGGTCAACCCACGTTAACGTTGGGTCCTCCCAATCTTTTTGGGCTCCACAACCAGCAAACATACTCCAGTCAAAAGGTCTGTATGGGTTGTTCACAGCGGAAAAGTGTGGGTCCCAGCAATACACAAATGCACGCGAGGCTGCCAATGAGCTTACCCACGGGTTAAAGTTCACCGGAATGGTGTATGTGCCGATTCTTATGGGCTGTGTTGGGTCGTCAACCCTCATCCAGTTCATTTCGCTGTAGAAGTTGTCTGGACCAGTGTTTGGTGACGTTACGACGCCTAGGAGGTTTCTGTATGCGTACACGCCTTCAGTTGTGATTCCTGCGCTCATCCAGAAGCAGTACTTGTCAACTACGAGGTATTGAAGGTACTTACACTTTTGCTTGCATAGGGTCAGGTTTGTTTCATAATAGAAGTCGTCCACAGCTACGTCTATCTCGTCCTGCCACGGCATATAGCCGGGCGGTGGGATCGAGCCGTCGCCTGGTCCCCCAGTGTACGTGTTGGTTACGCCCCATTCTCGGCTGTGGTAGTAGGACTCTAAGTCTGTGGGGGCATCTCCCGTAGCCCATCCGTCACAGGCGAAGACAGCGTGCTCGAGTAGAAAAGTGTGTGAGTCGAAGTACAAGGGAATTTCGATGGTGACAATGTTGGGTCCAAGCACTGAATTGATTGCAGGAATAATGTAGTATTTCAACTCATTCTGTCTTTCTGGTGGGTAATACCATTCGCACAAGAATGGTATGGGATATATGTCCCTGTTTGTCTGATTATTTGGAACTCCTGGCCAGTCTAGGGGGAAGTCCACTATGCCGTCTGGTGTGGTTGGTCCACCTGGCCCGCTCCTGTCTATCCAGCCTCCAGCCGTTAGGTATTCCCTTGCTTTTGTGAGGTTGTAGTTGTATGGGTAGTGTCCTCCCAAAGCGTCTACCAGCGATTCGTTAGCCCACCCAGCCATTTGGAGATCCTTTCGCAGTGGAACGTCATTTTTGTAGCCTAAACCCTGCCAGACGCCTGCTATATAAGCTGCCACATCAACGCAGCATGCCATAGCCTTTCTGAAGTTTGTATCAAAGGCTGGGTTCTGGATGGGGTACTTATACGCTGCTGTTTCAAGCGTGTAATTGCAATTAAACGCATAGGTCCAGATTCTGTTGGTGGCAATTTTTGGTGTAACAGTTATGCTAGGGTTCGCTATTGCATTAAGATATTGCGTTCCTGTAAGCATGTCTGCAAGGAGGTCAATTTGGCCAAGATTCAAAGCTCCCCACGCAGCATCTGTGCTACTGTAGAAGAGGTATTCCAGGTCTGCCCGAGGCCCGTTTACAGCATGCACAGGCATAGCAGTAATCAACGCTGAAATCATGAATGCGCCTATGAACACAAAAACTTGTTTTTTACCAATCATAATTTTCTCCTCTCAAGCATAAAAATAGGCAAAAACTGGTATTTATCTTTGGAGGCAACAAAGCAAAGCCTCTTCAGCATAACCCAGAAGCAAACCCTGTAACTTTAATAATGTTTGAAAAAGCTTAAAGAAGCCACATTTAGTGCTTAATTCTCAGCGGTGAAAACATTTGGGCAAATACAACAATCCACACATACCAAATTCCCAGTCACCTGTTACCAGATGGTCCTACTTAGAAATCGGCACATGTGAAGAAAGCCCATATTGAATCATAAACATATATGACATAGTCACAATAGCAAGCCATCACGGAGAAAAAATCCTTAACAATCAATCTCAACTTCCTTTTCTTAAAATAGTCTGAAGTATTTCTTGAACTTTTGCTGAGATAACTATTACCAGCAAGCCTAATAATAGAACACTACAAACCCCATATCTTTTTTTTTGCGATATACGCAAACTAAAAGTGAAAGTTCTTTAATAATAATTAATGTGGAAGATGTGAGTAAACCGAGGCTTTTTGATAGGCCAGAGTGCAAGAACTGCATTTTTAAGGGTGGAAGCTACTGCTGGAACCAATGCCCATACAACATCTGGCGAAGACAATAATGCGAACGTTTTAGACATCATTGTCAAGTGAAGGTTTTTACTCCAGTTACAGTTTAGGCAGTCTTGATGTTAACTTTGAAAAGATACTCTTATCTTTTATTTGGGATAATAACTATTAGGTTTTGAACATGTTAGAAGAAAGCCGTGCAAGAAATTCTATTACAAGCCGTGAGATGCGTGCTTTAGAGCTGAACGCTGAATATTTTGGAGTTTCCCAACTTCAGCTCATGGAGAACGCTGGATATAACGTGGCTTTAGAGATTGCATCAAGATTCAAACCAGACAAATCTGTTGCCATTTTCTGTGGTTTAGGCGGCAACGGAGGCGACGGCTTCGTCGCTGCACGACACCTATCATCAATGGGTTTTAAAGTTACAGTGATTCTTTCTGGCAAGGCTAAGGAAATCTCTCATAAGGCAGGTTTGGAAAATTGGAATGCTCTTCGGTTTTTAAAAGAAAGTATTTCCATCCATGAAGTGTATGACAGCTCGCTCATACCAGATGTAACTGCGGAAATAGTTGTTGATGCACTGCTTGGAACAGGAACAAAGGGAAAGCTGAAGCCGCCAATCTCACAGTTGGTTGAAAAAATTAACGCGTTAGACGCTTTTCGAGTTGCTGTTGATGTGCCAACCGGAATAGATTCTGACACTGGGGAAATATTAGGCACAGCTGTAAAAGCCAATCTGACAATGACATTTCACAAAACTAAGAATGGACTTGAAAACGCAAAAGAATACGTGGGCGAATTAATTGTAAAAGACATAGGCTTGCCCCAAGATTTCGAAAAATTCGCGGGCCCCGGAGACGTTTTGCTAGTTACAAAACCCCGTCCAACAGAATCCCATAAAGGAGATTTTGGACGAGTGCTAATTATTGGTGGAAGCGAAACATTTTCCGGCGCTCCAGCTTTTGTAGCTCTAGCTGCTTTACGCACAGGCGTTGACTTAGCCTATGTTGCCGCTCCAGAAAAAACCGCCTACGCCATCTCTTCCATGTCGCCAGACCTAATTACCATAAAACTTGATGGAAAACACCTAAGTCTAGGCAACATGCCAGCCTTAAAAACGTACATAGAAACATCCAACGCCATCGTTTTAGGACCTGGTCTCGGTTTGCATGTGGAAACCAGAGAAGCTGTCAAAGCTGTAATCGAGGCTGTTGAAAGCGCTGGAAAACCGTTACTCTTGGATGCAGATGGCCTAAAAGCCTTTGCAGAGTTTAAAAGGAAATTAAAAGTGCCTTTGGTGCTAACGCCTCACGCTGGAGAATACGCTATACTGACCGGTAGGAAGCTTTCAGAAAATTTGAAGGAAAAAGCTTCAGAGGTGCAGAAAACAGCCGCTGAGTTAGGCGCAGTAATACTGTTAAAGGGGCCAGTTGACATAATTTCCGACGAAAAACGTTTCAAGCTCAACTTTACAGGCAATCCAGGCATGACTGTTGGCGGAACTGGAGATGTGCTCTCCGGAATTGTTGGAGCCTTTTTAGCTCAACAAGCCGACCCCTTTGAAGCCGCTGTTGCCGGAGCCTTTGTTAATGGTGCTGCTGGAGACTTCGTTTTCGAAGAAAAAGGCTACCACATGGTATCAACAGACCTCATCCGGTGGATTCCACAAATCCTAAATGACCCCATGAGCCACCTAAAGGTGCGAAAAACAGGTGCAAAAACAAGTTAGAATCGTTGTTTACCATGCTGGGCAATGTGACCCCAAAAAATGCACAGGCTTAAAGCTCAAACGCTTTGGACTGGTTCGCCTAGTGCGTCAAATAAAGTTTCTCCCGAGAAGGGCTGTTGTGCTTAACCCCCTCTCCAAAATTGCTTTTTCTCCCGCTGATGGAGAACGTATTGAAAATTTCGGATTGGTTGCCTTAGATTTCAGTTGGGAACACGCTGAAAAGGCTTTGCTAAAAAATGTGAGGGGAACATCCAGATGCCTACCTTACTTAATTGCTGGAAACCCTGTTAATTTCGGGAAGCCTACAAAGCTTAGCACAGTTGAAGCCTTAGCCGCAGCTTTATACATTGCTGGGTTTAAAGAAGAAGCCAATCGACTGCTCTCCATATTCAAATGGGGACACACTTTTTTCGAAATAAACTATGAAAGGCTGGAAAACTATGCAAACGCGAAAAACAGCACTGAAATAATAAAAATGCAAAACCGTTTTATGGGAAATGTGGAAGCGCAATGAATACGGTGTGAGCATGTTCTCTGAGGATTTGAGGGAATACCTTAAAAGGATGAGCGTTAATGCAAGATTCTTCAAGTTTGAGGAGCACACGATGACTGTTGATGCTGCCGTTAGCCATTTAGGCGTAAGCCGCGAAAAAATAATCAAAAGCATCCTCTTTATTGATGATTCGGGTCTGCCAGTTTTAGGCATAGTTACCGGAGATAAAATGATAGACGAGAAAAAGCTTGCATCGGCTTGCGGGGCCAAAAAAGTTAGAAGGGCAAAACCCGCTGAAGTGAAAGAGTTTACCGGTTATGATGTTGGCGCTGTACCGCCAGTCGGACATAAAACGCAAATAAGAACAGTCATCGACGAGAAGGTTATGCGTTTCAACAGGGTTATTGGAGGCGGAGGAGAAGTCAACGCGCTCCTTGAAATAAGTCCCATAGAAGTAAGAAGGTTAACAAATGGCGAAGTACGAAATATAAGCGAATAAATGCCATGTTAATTTGAGTGGAAAAAATGGCAGTCATGGATTTCTTCCTTTCGGTGATTTTCATATCTTTGTCCGGAGTTATGATGCCTGGACCTATGTTTGCAGTGACGATTGCAAAGGGATATAAGAATAAAATTGCGGGAGCCTTGATTGCCTTGGGACATGGGGCGGTAGAGTTCCCCCTGATATTTCTCATTTATTTTGGCTTTACATGGTTTTTCGCTTTAAGCACAGTTCAGAAGATTATAAGCTTTGTAGGAGGCTTGATCCTAATCTACATGGGTGTCCAAACATTTAGGGCTCAAAAGAAAGCAGG
>Ga0315309_1002514_pt1 | contig 10682 bp, 8 predicted proteins | sample TDP4_MG_FD_203080 | JGI IMG/M metagenome (GOLD analysis project Ga0315309, IMG submission 203080) | Freshwater sediment microbial communities from Lake Towuti, South Sulawesi, Indonesia - TDP4 | ecosystem: Environmental > Aquatic > Freshwater > Lake > Sediment | place: Indonesia: South Sulawesi...
ACCAGCAGTCGCTTTTGGTGCATTCTTTGAGGCATATATTACAGATTGGATTTTCCGCTGGTTCTATCCTGCTTGAGTATCATCACCCAACATAGGAAAGGTGATTGCAGAAACTGGTTGAAATCGAACTAAGGTAGGATTGAAAGTCTGAACTTGACGCAATCATAGACGTTGAAATCGACAGTCACTATTCGTTCGTATTCGTTTTGAAAAACTAGAAATTGTTTCTGTGTATCAATTCTCCCTTTAGCAATCCTCAGCTGACCTTTCGAGACTGTTCCGTCAGTTGCGTTCATATACGAAGGAAGGCAGCGACTCCTTGGACAGGGGCATTGTCTTGCTTGCATGCGGGCTTGGGCTGTCCTTTCTGCCTTCGGATCTGCCGGGATAGTCTAGGGTGGATTGACTTGGGGTTACAGGGTCATGGAGACAGTTGCCTATAAAATCGTGCGGAAGATGCTGTTTACGCGGCTTGCTGAATCTTTTCGTACGTCCGATACAGCTTTGCCCAGAAGAAAATCATGAGCCAGACGTAGATGTCATTCTCCCTCTTTTTTGTATTCGTCATAGGCCTCAAGAATAGCTTTCACGTACTCCTTCAACTTTTCAGGCGATATCTCTGGACTGACTGATAGCGTGATTGACAAATTAGCGTGAAACATGGGCATTGGCAGGGATGTGTCGAAGGTTCTTCTGGGGACCGCGCGAACCTGCTTGAACGGTCTGGGTCTTCTGGGCGGCTCTGAAGGTTTCACCGCACCATGTAGCCCTTCAATCTGAAAGGCAAAGGTAAGCATGTTCAAGAAAGCGTTGAGACCGACCTTATCAGCCCTTAAGTCGCCGACGATTCTGGAAAGATCGACTAGCATCGTGTTTATATTGAGCTTTTCCTTTTTAGCCCGTTCCACATACTTCGTGATCATCTCATCCTTAGAAAGCAGATCTCTTAGAATCTCCCTAGTGTGATCTCCACCCGAATCTATTCGGTAAGCAAACGCAAACTCGGCGGCCTCTTTTGTCAGCCTATATTTTCCGGCTTCCTTTTCGCTCTCCTCTATGAAGCCCCAACTCTTCAGGAAATTGTTGTTTCGACTGATATTGTGAAGCTCAACGGTGGATTTGTTCACGACATCGCTTATACCGATATAGTCTTTCTCAGCCCCAGCGTTTAGATAGGCAACGAGAATGTCACATATCTTCAGGAAACTTAGACGCCTTGGAAGAAACCTGGGCATACTCAATTCTGCTGCCTCCTGATTCCTTATCCTTCTGCAGGAGATATAAATTATTTGACCGTGGTAAATCAAGGTGACAATTGCGTTGTATCAAAAAGCTTAAAATATTTCGCCACGTAATCAGATTTGTGCGATGAATGAAGATTCTCACCGTCGTGGATAGATCTTTTGACCACGTTGAACTAGAACATGGAAACGTGGGCAAAACTGTTGAGGGCTTGAGGGGAAGAGGGGTTCCAGATTGAGCAAAGAAACTACGAGGAAGTGGCTGAATGAGTGAAGATGAGGCAAGACTCGAGCTCTCCGTGAAGTACAAAGATATGGAAGTGAAATTCTCTGGAACTCCGGAAGATGTCACGAGGTCGCTCTTTGGCTTTCTAAGCAATGTCTTGCCTACTTTTGAGTTTGTTTCAAGCCTAATGTTGACTGTTGACCTGGAGAAATTGTTGAAGAGCATAATCGGTCTCGTAGCCTTTACACCAGAAGGCCCCGTGATAACTCTTCCAAGGGAAAAGCTCGGCGGCGAAAGGAATATCATTCTCTTACATCTGATCAAGTCCTATGTTGGATATCAGACGGGTCGGCTCGCAAAGGATTCTCTCTCAACCACCGATGTAGTCAACTTGACCGGCGCCAGGCATGGAACGGTTACGGCACGTCTAAGCGAGTTAACAAACATAGGATGGATCGAAAGGATAGGACGCGGAGAATACAGGATAACGACTCTGGGCGTGAGATTCTTCATGGAAGAGGTTCTACCGAAAATAAAGCCTCAAGAGGCGTAGTGGCATGAATGAAGATTCCAAACTTAAGGTTCACGTGGAATTTGGAGAGATGACGGCCAACTTCGAAGGAGATGCGGATGAAGTTTTCAGGGCATTATCCCGCTTTCTGATTCAGGTATGTCCCAACTTGGAAATGGTTCAAAGGCTTGTGTATGCACCAGATTTGATCAAGATCTCAGAAGATCTCGTTGGCTTTGTGGAGCTAACTTTGGATGGGCCTCTCCTCGTTTCTATGAGCAGTTTCTCAGCAATGAACATGATCTGCTTGGCACTTTTGGGCGCTTACGTCGGGTATAGGTTGGGAAAAACGAGTAGGGAAACTTTGTCCTCGAATGAACTTGCAAGAATAACTGGCAAGGCGAGAAAGACGATAATGAATGAGCTACCTAAGTTGCTCAGCAGAGGATATGTTGAGAGAACATCTGAAAGCGAATACTTGATAACTACTTTAGGAATAAAACGCACGGAAAAGATGGTTGAAGATTTTAGGGCTGAGGTGAAGAGCTAGCATCAGCAATCTGAGAAAGTTGAAAGTAGCAGAGTTGAGATTATGTTTCAGCTGTTGTTTTCTTCATATAACTTAGCGCTGCTTTGACGTGCCTATCAACTGTTTCTATACCGGCATACTCATGGTTTTCAAGGACGGGTGAGCGTTCTTGTGAGGAGAGAACGCTTCTATATCCTATCTCCTTCAATTCCCTCACAAACACCGGATAATTGACAGGCGTTCTTCCTGTAAAGGGTTTTCGTATTATTTCCCCTTCGGAAGTTCATCAAAGTCAAATGAACCATGGTGTGATAGAACTATTGGGTTCTTGAACTTTTGAACGGCTTCCCTTATGTATTCGTCCATCGTACCAAAGGCCGCAATACGTAACAGTATACAAGGCTAGTTTCATTCTTATCGCCCCTTGTACACTCATTCTTCTCGTCAAGCATGTAAAAAATATTGGCCCTCAAGGCCGAAAAGTCTTTCACGAAAAGACTTAAGAATAAAGCTAAAACAATATCAAATGATGTGACCAGAAATGTCGGACGAGAAAGTCGTTATACTTGGTGGAGGAAGCCCTTTTGTTCCATCCATAATCTATGCGATGCTTGAGAATAAGGAAGTTCTCGATGGCTGTGAACTATGCCTGATGGATATAGACCCTACTCGCCTGCCTACGTTAATCGAACTCGGACAAAAACTGTCTGAGAAAGCAAAGGCGAAGATGAAAATCAAATGGACAACAGATGCCAGAGAGGCTCTTGAAGGCGCCACCTTCGTCATGCCAAGCTACAGGATCGGCGGCGAAAAACACATGAAATTCGATTTCATAATTCCGACGAAGTATGGAATATGCGGTGATGAGACGGCTGGACCCGGCGGAACATTCATGGCGCAATGCACCATTCCGGCCACCCTCGAGTATTGCAGAATCATAGAGGAGCTTTGTCCTGATGCTTGGGTTATCAGCTACATCAATCCAGCTAACTTTGTGGCAGACGCGGTTCGGAGAGAGACCAAGACAAAGTTCATCTCTATCTGCGACTGTTTTGCCGGGTTCGCTATGAGGGAACTTCCAACATGGCTGAATATGCCGCCATTCGAAAGGCGGTACTGCGTAAATGAGGATATAAGACCGCGCGCCATAGGGATTAACCATAACACTTGGCTCACAGATCTTTTGGTCAATGGAGAAGACGGCTATCCGTTGCTTAAGGAGCGTCTATCTGCATATAGGAAAGAGAGGGAAAAAAGTGGTGGAACCCCTTTAAGCCTTGAAGAAGAATTTGAGATTCGACTCTTTGAGACGTATGGTTACTTAAATGTCTGCCCATATCATGCCGTTATGTACTGGTATCACGATAAGACTATGAAGCAGAGGAAGGGGCAAGCAGAGAGTGCAATATTGGGATGGTCTAAATCAGCTTGGGAATTTGTTAATAAGATGGTATCTGGCGCGGAGTACGATCCGAATCGACCTGAATACTGTTTCCACCTCCATCATTCAAGACATGTTGTGGGCATCCTCGTAAGCATAGCCGCTAATGAAGGACGTGAGTGGGGTGGAATAAACTTCCCAAATAGAGGCGCTATAGCAAACCTTCCCTATGACGCTATAGTGGAAGGACCCTGCATAGTTGACAAACGAGGGATAACAGCCATAACTATAGGTGACCTTCCTAAATGCTTTCTGGGAATTACATTACATACCATCAATTGGCAAGAGCTGACTGTAGATGCGGCGCTGAGCGGAGATAGAAACATCTTGTATCAAGCGCTTCTCGCATGTCCCTACGTCCACGATATGGAAGCTGCCGAGAAAATAATGGATGAGCTATTTGAAGCCCACGAAGAATATATGCCGCAGTTTAAAAAGCGGTAGGGCAATGTGGGTTCTAAGCCGGATCGGTGCAGCGAAGCCGCTGTCACGACAAGGTTCATCAAAAACCTTTGATTACACATCCGTCGGCCAAGAGCGAAAGATGCTGCAGAAATCACATGAAGAAGAAACAATTGATGAATAGAATAGCTCAGGGGAACCTGAACAAAATTGTCGGAATTTTCGAATCTTTGCTAAAGATAGCCTTGCTTGTTTCTGTCTTTGTACTTTGGCCGCTATATGTTTTTGCGATACCTTTAGGGTTAGAACTCTTCTTTTTCGGGAACCTCTCGACAACCTATTCTCCGAGTTTCCCGATTTCAATGACGTTTCTTTTCGTCCGTGCAGAAGTCAGTCTTGGGTTGGCTTTCGTATCGCTTCTTTTGATCTACATCTTATGCTTTATCTTAGCTTGGAAACAACGGAACGGCTTCCACCAAGTCATTAGTGGATTTTCCTCCAAGCAAGTAGATCTGTCCTTGAAAAATTTCCTGTCTGCAATGCCAGTTCTGTCGAGCTTAACTTATGTCGTCGTAGTCAGCATCCACTTCTTTGAGGAGTCTCACGGCATACCGGTAGGTGAACCCCCTGTGCCGACAGATCCTCTGCTGGCTTTCTTTCAACTGACGGCGTCACCTTTAATGGAAGAGATCATCTTTCGGATACTACCCACAGGTGTCTTTCTCATAGTTTCTCTTTTGACTTTGCAGAGGAAGAGGACATCCGCAATGGTTTGGCAGGAACGTCTGAAATTTTCGCTATTGTGCATCATAAGTCCTGAGAATGCCAAGAAAAGATTAGGACTCAAGACAGTAGAAGATTCTGGGTTCTCGGCTGGTATAAGGTTCGATGAATGGGTTATGGTTCTTTTCACGGCTGCCCTTTTTGGCTTTTCCCACTATTTCTTCACCAGTACATGGAATGTCGGCAAAATCGCATCGGCGTTCGTTCAGGGTTTAGTCATGGGCCTATCCTATCTGGTATATGGCATTCATGCGCCAATTCTCATACATTGGTACTTTAACTATTACTTCTATGCCTATGGTCTTGCCGCAATTGTACATCCAAACCTAGCCATCTTGAATTCCCTAAATCAGAGGTTGACATCAGTTCTGGGAGTTCTAGGTTTGCTGATCATGATATCTTTAGGAGTAAGACTGTTATCGAAGAGCACCGTGTCTATTTCTAGGATGCATCTGTACTTGGCAAGGAAATTGAGGTATGAGCTAAGGGCACAGGCTTGCAAATTCATAGTTTCTCTTCGCGAATCGGGTTTATCATTCTTCAGGCATATGACATACGATCTGGCCACATTAATCCTAGTATTAGCCATTTTTGCCATAAGGCTGGCAATTGTGAACTTTCCCAAACCCGAGGTCGGCCGAACATACTACGACACTGGCTTCGTTTTCGACGAATCCTATTACGTAAAGGCGGCGAGGAAACTACTCAACGGCGAACCGTCCAATAATGAACATCCTCCGCTATCGAAGGTCCTTATAGTGCTCGGAATAGTCTTGTTCGGAGACAACCCATTAGGCTGGCGAATCTCTTCCATAATCATGAGCTCGATATCCATAGCCCTTCTCTACGAACTTGCGCTGCTTCTCAGCAGGAACAAGGCTGCGTGTTTTTCTGCCGCGCTATTATTTGCGACTGACATTATGGCCTTCGATATTGGTCAGATAGGTATGCTTGATGCTTCTTCCATAATGTTTGTTCTCATAGCAAGTATATTGCTCTTAAGAAAAAGGTATGACCTTAGTGGCCTATTTTTTGGATTGGCATTTCTATGTAAACTGAGTTCCATCTTTGCGGTTGGGATCATCTTCTTTCTGCTTTGGATAGGACCCATTGAAGGTAAGAAATCTTTGGTGAGATATTTGAAAGAATGGGCACCTTTGGCTGGAAGAATCTTGCTTATCGGGTTTATTACGCTATTGATTGGCCTATGGATTTACGACGCGGGATACAAAGTTTTCAATGGAAACCCCGTGAACCACCTTAATTTCATGTTTATCTACAATAATAGCCTAAAATATGAGGATGCAGGAGACGTGATTCTTCCATTGCAATGGATAAACCCTTTGAACCCCTTCTCTCCGGTTCCATACCACGTCACTACTGTGAGAGAGATACCTACCGGCGGAATTGTAAGAGAGTATCACCCTATCGCTTATTACGGCTTGTACACGCCTTTATGGTGGAGCATTTGGGCGATTGGGCCTATAAGCCTGATACAGACTATTCGAAAAGCGCATAAGAGTGAAGGACAAGGAATAGATGCATTTGTTTTCTTATGGATTGTAACGAACTTCTTTCCATACATTATGTTTGCTTACCTTATTCAAAGATGGGTTTACCCATTCTACTTTTGTATGACTTTGCCTGGACTCTACATGGGGTTGCCTCGTTACCTATCATGTTCCAGACTCTCCAAGGTACTACTTATATTATCAATATTGATACAGTTGTTCTGGTTTTTCTTATGGTTCCCTGTCAAGCCAAAGATCATCATTGACTTTCTGTCTTTGCTTGGCTTACCGATTTAGGCAGACTAACATGGAAAGAGTTTCTATTTAGTTTGAAGTGGATTTTTGCTTTGTGAAATTTCTATTCGCCTTGTTTTTAATATTAGGGTTATTTGAGTCACTATTAACAGATATAGTCTGTGATTGAACTCAAATCCCAACTGTGTTGAAGAGAAATCAACTGCAGATAGTTATAAATATACCTTTTTAAATAGTATTGATCGCTGTGGAGGGTAAAAATTGAAGAAAGGAAAAGTCTACAATCTCATAGGTGCTTTGACTTTTGTTTCTATGATGCTGATCTTACCTCTAGTGCAAGGTGTTGGTGCACAGTTACCGCCTGGCATCCCTAGAGAAGAAACTCTGATACTCGATATAATACACGGCAGAACTGCTGATCCGAGCCAGATGAACGCGTGGGTTCCGGGTACCCAGATTGGTTGGGGTTTACATCAATTCGTATTGGATACTCTCTGGTATACAAACCATGGGGACGGCTCGCTAATCTGCGCCTTGGCATCTAGTCCTCCCAAATACAACGATGACTACACACAGTTGACTATGAAGTTGAGGAAGGGAATCTTCTGGAGTGACGGCGTCGAGTTCACGGCGGACGATGTAGTCTACACTGTCCAGGCCATAAAGAACAACGAGGGATTTACCAATTACGCCCTGACGAACAAATGGGTCGAGAGCATTAGCGCACCCGACAAATACACTGTGGTTATTGAGCTTACTTCGCCAAACCCGTACTTCTACACGAACTTTCTCATAGAGGTGTGGGGCTGCCCCTACTACATAATGCCGAAACACGTCTTCGAGAAGCAGGATGACCCCGCGAAGTACAAATTCTACCCACCAGTATCCCTTGGATCATACGTACTGGAGAGTCGCGATCCAGATGGATTCTGGTTCCTACTCAAGCTAAGGGATGACTGGAAGCGTACAAGTGTAGGAGTGTGGTGTGAAGCGCGCGGAAAGCTGCCAGGTCCGAAGTACATATTGGCCGCTGCATACGAGACTGACGAAGCGAAGATCTTAGCTCAATCGAGACATGAGCTCGACTGGATATTCGACGTGACAACCGAAGGCTGGAAATCGCTGAAGTCTATGAACCCTGCGAGCGGAAGCTGGTTTAAAGACTATCCTTGGATCTTCCCATATGACTGCACAGCTCGAGGCATGTTCTTCCAAACCGACAAATATCCATATAATATCACAGATGTAAGGTGGGCGCTTACGTTAGCCATCAATGCGACGGAGGTTATGATAACCGCTTTTGACGGTTGTCAGATATTCGTACCAGTACCCGCTGGAATGGCTTATCCCACCTTCAAGAAGTGGCAGCTTGGGCTCAAAGATGAACTGGCTGAGTTCACGTTAACTCTGCCGGACAAGTCTAAGTTCAAGCCGTTCGACCCGACCATACCCTATAAAATCGCGGACTATGCTACGTCAAAAGGCTACGAGATAACGATGGATGTAAATGAGATATGGGGACCAGGATGGTGGAAATTCGCTCCCGACGTTGCTACGAAGCTGTTGGAGGCTCACGGACTTCACAAGGGTGCCGATGGCAAATGGAGATTGCCTGATGGTACCGTCTGGACGATCTCGGTAGATGCGCCGACTTACGAGATAGATTCAACAAGGATGTGTATGGGGGTGGCTGAGTGTTGGAGAAAGTTCGGCATCGATGCCTCAGTTCAAACGCTGGAGGGAACCCCCTTCTGGAACGACTATAACTACGGGTTCTTCACAGTTGGCGGATACTGGGGTTGGGGTTCGGAAGATCCAACTCTTGTGGGCAGAGTATACGAGAGCCTTCATTCAAGGTACTACAAGCCTGAAGGTAACTACACACCGAACGGACCAAGGTATACCAACCCAGAACTCGATGAGCTGATAGACGAAGTTATGGCGATATCTCCATTCGATCCCAAAGCTGAGGAGTTAACGCATGATATTCTGATGCACCTTGTCGCTAATATGCCGGCGGCTTTTATGTTTGACTGCAAGAAGTTCTCGCCGTACGACACTACCTACTGGGTGGGATTCCCAAATGCTGAAAATCCACACTGGTCGTTCCTCTACTGGTGTGCCGGTGCCAAATTCATTCTGCCAAACCTTAGGTCGACAGCTGCTCCGACTGTGACCACTACCACCGTAACATCAACCGTGACAAGTACAACGACAAGTACGGTGACAACAACGCAAGCAGCACAAACCATGACAGAAACAGTATCGGTTCCAACGATGGATGTAACAAGCGTAGCAGGCGCCGGTGTAGTCGCCCTCATTGTCGGAGTAGTAGTCGGCTGGCTAGTCGGCTCGCGAAAGAAATAAATCCGACAATTTCCCCCTTTTTTTGTTCACACACGCGTTTGTGGGAAGAGTCATGAAGGGTTTGGAATTAAGAAGTTTCAAACTTCTTGCCCACGTTATTGGCAGACTGTTATTCTTTCTTTTGACAGTTTGGATTGGGCTTACAACAACGTTTATAGTGTCTCGAGCAACTCCAATAGATCCCAGTACAATCTTGGTCTCCAGATTGCTGGCTTTGGGATCGTACCTTAGGCCTGAAGAAATATTGGCCATGAGGCAGCAGATTCTGGAACTCTACGGTCTGGATAAACCTGTGTACATGCAGTATCTCTTATTCATAAAGGGTGTCCTTTCAGGAAACTTAGGACCCTCCTTTGCCTTCTTCCCTACTCCCACCATTGACCTCATACGGAATTCGATTTCCTGGACTGTGCTCCTATTGGGGTTCTCTACAGTCTTATCCTGGATAATAGGAAATGTTATCGGCGTGCTCGCAGCAGTCTTCAGTCGGAGCCGGATATCTAAAGCACTAGAATGGATCGCTATGGGCCTTTACCCTGTTCCATATGTTATATTAGCCATTCTACTTTTCCTGTTCTTTAGCCTTGTTATCCCAATGTATAGGGGTGTGGGAGGAGCAGGAATGGTTATGCCTTCCCTTTCGGTTTCATACATACTTGAGGTACTCTCACGCCTCTCAGTACCTGCTTTATCTATTATACTGGTTTCCTTGGCCTCTTGGTTCCTGTCAATGAAGGCTCTAGCGTTAAGCGTCAAAGGAGAAGACTTTGTCAGCTACGCCTTCATAAGAGGGCTAAGTCGAAAAGTCGTCACCAAGTATGTTATGCGACACAGCTTGTTACCTCAGATAACTTCACTCGCGCTTAGTCTTGGATACATTTTCAACGGCGCCTTGGTCACGGAATATATATTCGCCTATCCCGGTTTGGGAAGACTACTTTATCAAGCAATCACTAACGCCGATTACAACTTGATGTTAGGAATACTCTCTTACTCTATAATAGGAGTGGCTCTAGCGGCCTTCATTCTGGATTTGGTCTATCCGCTCATAGATCCCAGAATTAGGTATGGAGGTTAGAAGGATGAAGGCTTCAAATCCCTTGAAGGCAACTATCGGCATACTCATAGCGTTACTGACTTTCGCTTTCATACTCCCTCATTTCGCCCCCTATGATCCGAGGAGGTGGGCTACAGTACCTAGAGACCAGCCGCCCTTAGTTACCTATCCGTTCGGCACTACGACGGTTGGGCAAGATTTGTTCTGGCTAAGCTGTTACGCGTTAAGGAACTCCATCACTCTGGGTGTTTTGACGGCTTTCGTATCTATATCAATAGCTTTTCTCCTCGGAGCCACCGCGGGTTTTACAAGGAGTTCGATTCTACGACACACATTAACCTTATTCATTGATAGCTTCT
>Ga0315309_1002515_pt1 | contig 10678 bp, 9 predicted proteins | sample TDP4_MG_FD_203080 | JGI IMG/M metagenome (GOLD analysis project Ga0315309, IMG submission 203080) | Freshwater sediment microbial communities from Lake Towuti, South Sulawesi, Indonesia - TDP4 | ecosystem: Environmental > Aquatic > Freshwater > Lake > Sediment | place: Indonesia: South Sulawesi...
GATGGGAATGATGAATTATGAATTCTGAATGATGAGCCCGAAGAGCGCAGTGGTGGGAGTTCACCGGGCTTGATAATTCATAATTCATCGTTCATCATTGGCACTTACCTATGGGCTTGCGCGATCGGCTTCGAACCCTCTCCCGGCTCTTCTTGCTGCTTACCGTGCTGGTAGCCGTTGCCCTGATCAGCGCCATCACCACCATCCGCCTGAGCATCCGTGGCCACCAGGAGATTATGCCGAACCTGGTCGGCGCGCCGCTGGAAGCAGCACAGGGGGTTGCGAGCGGCCTCGGCCTGGAGATGAAGGTGGAGGACAAGCTCTTCAGCGCCCAATATGCGGCCAACCAGATCGTGTCTCAGCAGCCGCCGGCAGGCACGCGCATCAAAGTGGGTCAGCACGTTCACGTGCTGGTCAGTCTGGGGCCGCCGCGTGTGGCTGTACCGAATCTGGTGGGTACCAGCCTTCGGGCAGCACAAATCACCGCGACTCAGCGGGGCCTGACGGTGGGCAATGTGGCTGCTCTACCCTGGGCCGGGGCTGGACCAGACCAGGTGGTGGCCCAAGATCCACCCGCCTTGACGGCCAACATGCACAGTCCCGTGGTTAATCTGCTGCTGTCGCGCGGCGAATCCCCTCCCGCCTACTTGTGCCCTAGTTTTGTGGGGCAGCCGCTGGCGGTCGTGCGCCGTACGGTCGACAAAGCGGGACTCAAAATCGGCTCTGTGACTCCCGTTCCCACCGACGCTGCGCCGCAAGGGACCGTCCTCGATCAGTCCCCGGCTCCTGGGAGTAAGATCAGTCCCGAAACGGCCATTAGTTTTCAGGTGGCGCAGTAGTTCTCCTGGCTTAGCGTGCCGGCGGGCCTTGAACCCCTGCTCAGCTCTTCACCTTTCCCGCCAGTCAGCAGACCGTTTTCAGGTTCTTGCGCCTAATGGCATCGACACATTGTCGTGTCGGTGGAACACAAAGCCTGGGGATGGGTTAGCACATGTGTTGAAAAACTCCAAAGGCTGGGCACGAGAACTGCAACATAGTGTCTGATGTTCTGCGCGGGCGGCAAATTTGTCCCGGGTTTTCCGGCAGTCAGTACCCAACATGGGTGGAATGCCGCAGGTTCGAGCCTTAATATCCCTCGCCACTTTCAGAGGCCAAGACTGCTTTGGGATGGGACTCTTTGCCCTAGTGGGGGTGAGGAAGAAAGGACGACAGGCCCGCATAAGTTCCCCTTTTGGCCTGTTCCTCTCCATCGCGCTTCTCTGGTCGGCGACGGCGCTTCGCGCGGCCGATGACTGTCTCTCCTGTCACGCCCCATCCAGTGGCCTGACGAACTCGGAGGGCAGCAATATCACGGTGAACCCGGAGGCTCTCCATAAGAGCGTCCACAAGGACCTCCAATGCGTGGACTGCCACGCTGGTGCGGCGAAGCTCCCTCACACGGCGGAGACGGCCTCGGCCCCCTGTCTTGTGTGCCACGCGGAGGTTTCCCGCGACCTCGCCTCCGGGGCCCACGCCATGCTGGGCCAACCGAACAGCTCCCAAACCTGCCTCACCTGTCATGGTGACCACAACGTGACACGACCCTCAACCCGCGGGGCTCAACTGTGCGCCTCGTGCCACGCCGCGGAGGTAAAAGAATTCTCGGCCAGCGTCCACGGGCGGGAGCAAGGCCGAGGCAACGGCGACGCCCCGAGTTGCCGAGATTGCCACGGGCCGACCCACCGCGCGGTCGCGGCGGGGGATGCGAATTCTTCCGGCAACAAAGCGAGGCTGCCGGAGACCTGCGGGCGTTGCCACTCGAACCCGGAGTTTGCCCGCAAAATACCTGTTCACCGTTGCCAAGCCTGTGGAAGCCTGTCAGGCGAGCGTTCATGGACGCGCCGTGCGCGCCGGCAAGCTGAACGCCGCAGCCTGTAGTGATTGCCACGGCGTTCACAACATGCTGCCCGCGTCTGACCTGCGCTTGCCGATCTCCAAGCCGCGGGTGGCGTCAACCTGCGCTAAGTGCCACGAGCAGATCTACGCCGTGTTCAAGCAGAGCATTCACGGCCGCGCTGTCGCCTCGGGGGTGGAGGGCGCTCCTACCTGCACCGACTGCCACGGGGAGCACCGCATCCTGGGACCGGAAGACCCGCGCTCGCCGGTCTATGTGGCGAATGTTTCCCGGGTGACCTGCTCGCGCTGCCGCGAGGATCAAAGGCTGAATGCCCGCTTCGCCCTGCCCACGGGACGGGTTTCAAGCTACTTGAACAGCTATCACGGGCTGGCCGCCAAGACGGGGGTGCGGACCGTGGCCAACTGCGCAAGCTGCCATGGCGTGCACAACATCCTGCCTTCCAGCGATCCACGCTCGACCATTGCCAAGGCCAACCTGCCTCAGACTTGCGACCGCTGCCACCCCGCCGCTGGCAGGAAATTCGCCATCGGGCCGGTGCACGTCGTGGCGACCGCGGGAGAAGGCAACCGCCTCCTGTATTACGTGCGCCTGTTCTACCTCTTCACCATCCCCACGTTAATCGCGCTCATGCTGCTGCACAATCTTCTGGACTGGTGGCGGAAAGCGCGGCGGCTGGCCGCTTATCGCAGCCTCCAGACGCCGTTCCGGCTGACGTTCAATGAACGCGTGCAGCACGTTTTGCTGCTTGCGAGCTTCATCGTGCTCGTTGTCACGGGCTTTGCGCTGAAGTTCCCACAGAGCTTCTGGGCGGCGCCGATTGTGCGTTGGGAAGGCTCCCTTGCCTTGCGCGGCCTACTGCATCGCATTGCCGCCGTGGTGCTGATGGGCGCGGCGGTATATCACGTGATTTACTTGATCGCCCTGAAGAGCGGCCGCCAGTGGCTGCGGGAGATGCTGCCCACGGTGAAAGACGTGCGGGATTCGGTGGAGACCGTCGGGTACAATTTGGGCTATCGCCGCCGGATGCCTTCCTTTCCCAAATTCAATTACGCGGAGAAGGCTGAATACTGGGCTCTGGTGTGGGGCACGGTTGTCATGGCCCTTACCGGAATTGTGCTTTGGGCGCACGACTTCATGTTGAAGTACTTCTCTACTTCCTGGATCGACATTGCCACCGCCATCCACTACTACGAGGCCATCCTGGCCACGCTGGCCATTGTTGTCTGGCACTTCTACGCCGTGATCTTCGATCCCGAAATCTATCCGCTGAAGTGGACCGTCCTTACCGGCCGCGCGCCTGCGCACGAGGTTCGCGAGGGAGAAGTCGAACCGGCCAGCGCCGCGGTTGAGCTCACGGAGGCACGTGGTCTCGCCCCTTCCGCCTCCGCTCTCGAACCAGGAAACGGTGAGAATGTGGAAGCAGTTGACGGTTCCGCCGCTGCCACCAACAAGCAGTGCATCAATTGATCCTGGGGGATTTTGCTCCTAGGGCAACTCGGCGAAGGGCATCATCAGCGGCGGCTCGGCGAGGAAGGGCAGCCGCGCAATCTCCGTGACGGCTCGGAGGACGTGCTTTTCCCGGGTGGCTTCGAGCGTCATCACAAAGGGCAGGTGCTTCTTGGGCATAGCCGGCTGTTGCAGTACGGAATCGATGTTGATGCGGTGGCGAGCCAGGATGCCGCAAACTCGGGCCAAAATGCCGGGGCGGTCTCGCACCACGAGGCGCATGTAAGCCGCCACAATGCTCTCCCCCGGCGGGGCGATTTTCGCCGGATGCCACCTCGTGTACCCAAGGGGCGTGGTGGAGGCACCGCCCGCCAGCATGGAGCGCGCGATCTCGACCACGTCGGAGAGAACTGCCACGCCCGTCGGCTCGCCCCCCGCGCCCCGGCCGGTCATGGTAGTGTTCCCGCCCTTGTTCCCCACCAGAAGAACCCCGTTAATCGAGCCCAGAACATTGGCCAGCGATGAAGCCTGCGGAATCATCATGGGCCGCACGAAGATTCCCAGCCGGTTCTGGCGGCGTCGGCGCGCTGCCGCAATCAGCCGAATCGTGCGGCTCAGCCGATGCGCGTAGGCGAAGTCCACCTGATCGATGCGCGTGATGCCTTCGACAGGAATGCTTTCCACGCGTACCGTCTGGCCAAAACACAACATGGCCAGGATGGCGATCTTGTAGCGCGTATCGTAGCCTTCCACATCAAAGGTGGGATCGCGTTCCGCATAGCCTTTTTGTTGCGCCTCGGCCAGCGCCTCCCGAAAAGAGCAGCCTCGCCGTTCCATCTCCGTCAGGATGTAGTTGGTCGTGCCGTTCAGGATGCCGTAGACGGCCGTGAAGTGTTCCCCGGCCAGACCCTCGCGGATGGCGTGCAGCAGCGGCGTCCCTCCGGCAACGCACGCCTCAATCCCCAGTTGCACGCCGGCCGCGCGGCTGCGTTCAGCAAGTTCCACGCCGTGCTCCGCCACCAGTTGTTTGTTGGCAGTCACCAAGTGCTTGCGCGCCGCCAGGGTGGCAAAGGCTACGGCGCGGGCCGTGGTGAGGCCGCCGATCAGCTCCACCACGATGTCCACCTCCGGGTCATTAATAACCTGCTTCCAATCCCGGGTGATTTCGACGGTGCGGCCCAACCAGGAGACGTCCCGTACCTGGATATCGCAAATCGTTTTCAGTTGCAGTTGGCAGCCCAGTCGCCGCTCCACCTCGTGCTGGTGGTCGAGCAGCACCTTGGCGGTTCCACTGCCCACCGTGCCGAAGCCCACGATCGCCAGGCGGATGGCACGTGGGTTGGCATCGGCGAAACGGACCCGGTCTGCAGCAAGCTGGTCTGTCTGCTTCCGGCTCATCTCAAACCCATTGAAGGAACTAATCTAATTAACATTGAACCACCTTTCCTGACAAGCAAAATGCCCCGAGTCGCGCGTGGCCGCTACGGAACAACTTTGTGCCTCTGCGTCCTTACCACTCAAATTCCACCCGCGTGCGCCGGGAGGCGAACTCCTCATAAGGCGCGAGGCGCAGCGTGCGGATGTAATGGGGCTGGTCGGCGTAGGCGAGGACGATGGTAAGGAAGTTCTTCTTGCCGCCGAAGTTGAGGAAGGGTTCGGGAAGATAGAAATCCGTTTGCGGCCCGACGGTCGCGTAACGGCCGAGGAATTTGCCGTTCAGGTAGAGGAGGGCGTCGCGCTCGGCCTCGAAGGTGAGTTTCCACGGGACCGACCATCCGGCTGCGGGGTTGGGCAAAGCAAACTCGGCGCGGCACCAAGCGAAGGCCGGCACAGTTTCCTTCGCGGGGAGTGCTTCGCCCAAGGTGACGGGGCGCCAGCCGCTCGCGGGGAAGTTGGCGTCCATCTCGCGCCCGCGCGTCGCGGCAGGGAAGCGTTGGATCTGCCAAGTGTCGATTACTGAGCTCTGCTCCACGCTCTGGCCATACCGCACGAACTCGAGGCCACTCAAGTCACCGAGATTCGGACCGAAGTGCGGGCTGCCGAAACGCTCATAAGCGATTTCGATAGTATTGTTCCCCGGTGCCGCATACTGGGACAGGGGGAACTCCACGCGCTTGCTGGCGTTCGACGCTTCCAACACCAGCTTGCCATTCAAGAAGACCTTCTTGAAATCGCTGGCGAAAGTGGAAATGAACATCGTGGGCTGGCCCGCGAGATTGAATTCGCCGCGATACTTAATGTAGCCGTAAGGAACTGGGCCCAGCTCTTCCAGCGGGCGTGCCGGGCCGGTCAACCATTCTCCGGCACGCGGGTCAAACTTCTCCGTCCAAGTTTGAATCTGGTTCAGGCTTAGGGGGCGATAAGGGGCGAGCGGCGTGCCCACCGTCAGCCGCGCCGTGCGCCACTGCCGTTGATACTCAAAAGTTGTCAGCAACCCGTCGATGCGACACTTGCTAGGTGCGGGCGGCAGCAATACAGTCACCGCGTGCTCGCCCGGCTGCATTTCCAGGTCCGCCCAGACGCGCCGCTTGTCGGAGCCGCTTGCTGCCAGGAGATAGCTGTCACCAATAAACGGCACAGCCATGGGCTTGGGCTCTTCAGCGCCGGGGACGACCCCGGTGGGAAACTCCGCCGTCCAGGTGCGCAACGCGCGCTCGCCCGGCACGACGACCAACAGCAAGTGATCGTTCACGAGCAAGAGCTTCTCGCTCTTCTCCACGCGCACGCCGATGACGACGGATTCGTATTCCTGGTCCCAGTAGTTGTAAACGTAGTTGCCCACCACCTTGGGCTCGTCAGGGGAGGCCAGCGAGATTTCCGCCACGCGCCCCGGCTCGTCGTAGACGATAAGATAATGCCGGTCGACGATAAGGCCGTGGGCAAGCACTTCTGCCGTCGTGTAGCGGAGTATGCTGCCGGGGATGGGAATGCCCACTGGCAGCATCTTCATCTCCCGCGGCCCCATCACCAGTTCGCCCTCGCGCGGCGCGGCGATGACCCGTTTGGTAGGGCTGAACGGGTCCTGAACGTACATCTTGAACCGCTGCTCGGCATTGGCATTCTCGCGCACGAAGACCACGCCGCTCTTGCCACTCGCGCGCTCGGTCACGCTGACGCTCGGGTTCGTGGATTGCGGGATGCGTTCGACCGCCTGGGCCCGGGTAAGCACGTTGCCGAAAACAGCCAGCGATGCGCCGATGCCCCGGGCGGCATAGTATTTCTCCCACAGCCCTCCCGGTTCGCGGATGGGTGCCGCATAGTCGTAAGTGGTGGTGAGCGTTTTCGCAGCCCAGTCGAAATTCGTCCCGCCAAACCCCATGTAGTAGTTGAGGTAGGTCCCGCCGTGCTCGATCGCTGTTTTAGTGACCATGTTGAGTTGCGCGCCATCCACGCCTTCTTGCTCCACCGAAAGCTTCCCGCCGAACTGGCTAAACCATCCGCCTTGCAGTTCTGTTACGCCCAGAGGCGAGTTGGGCTCCTCCCGGCGGAGCTTGGCGAGCGCGGGCGGGACTTCTTTCACAATGTTCCAGCGCGGATAGAAATTGCATGTGTCCATCAGGCGCGCCATCTCGGGGTCGGAGTTCTGCCGCGCCTGCTTCGTCCAGCAGGTAATGATCGGGACGTTGATGCCGGCATTCCAGACCAGGCGGGCGAGGGCGCGGAGATAGTCCAGCTTGTCCGCATCCGCCAACGGCCAGTAGTCGTACTCGTTTTCCACCTGCACCATGATGATGGGCCCACCCACGGTTATCTGGTGGCGCTGGATGATGGGCAGGACCTGATCGAACCAGTGCTGCGAGGTTCGGAGGCTCCCGGGGTGGCGCGAACGCAGCGGGAAGCGCCTGGCGGCGATCCAATCGGGAAACCCGCCGCGTTGCCATTCGGCGCAGACGTAAGGTCCCGGCCGGGCAATCATCCAGAAGCCTATCTCCTTCACAACGTTGACGAATTCTTCGAATTCGCTGAGGTCCGCGCGCCCTTCCTCACGCTCGTGGTAGTTCCAGAAAACATACGTCTCGATGGTGTTGAAGCCGGCACGCTGGAATTTCAGCAGGCGGTCGCGCCAGAGCGCCTTTGGGCAGCGCGGGTAGTGGAAGGCGGCGCTGAAAATGAATGTGTCGCGGCCCTGCAAGGTGAAACAGTTCGCGTCATAGCGAATGATGAGGGGATTCTCAAATAACTCCTCAGCCTGCGAACGCGGGAGGTCAGCGAGCAGCCGGGTGGCGGGACCACCCAGCGTTCCCGCTAGGGTGCTTTTCAGGAACCGGCGGCGGGATGATTTCATGGGCATGACTCCACCTCAGCGCTCTCGAGCCGTAAACAATAAAACGAAATGGGAAGGAAAGGAGAAAAGATTCCGCCTGCGAGGTCGGAGCGGCCCAAATCGTGGCATGCGCCAGCCGCGAGTTCAGTACTTTTCCCAGTGCAGGACGTCTGAGAGCGGCCGCTTTGCCTTTTCCGAGATTTCCGCCGGATAGCCGATGGGAATCAGGCTGACTAACTTGTAGCCCCGGGGCGCTCCCACCAGCCGGCAGATTTCCGTTGCGTAGGGCTTCTTGTCTCCGGCGACCCAGCAGGAGCCCAGGCCGTGCGCGCGGGCGGCCAGCAGGATATTCTCCGTGGCCGCGCTGCCATCCTCGAGGTAATACTTCGTCTCTTTCGACAGAACGATGACGCACACCGGGGCGCCGGCAATGAACCTCCCATAGTCGGTGGTCCCAGCAATTTTGCGCAGCAGCTCGGGGTCCGTCACCACGACGAATTCCCAAGGCTGAACATTGTTGGCCGTGGGCGCCAGGCGCCCACAGTCAACGATGTCCTCGATGATCTTTCTGGGTACCGGTGCGCGCGTGTAAGCGCGGACCGAGCGCCGGGTCTTCAACACCTCAATCGCATCCATGGTTGTAAGCCCTCCGACCTATATGCTCCCTGGCCGTAAGACGGCCATCTTGGTCCCCGTGGGGCATGAGCGGAGAACGGCTTCTACCCGTCGGACGCTGGGGGGCCGAGAGACCGATAAGCGAGCCGAACCAGCATCCAGAGAAGATAGTAGAACACGACGATCACAAAAACACCTATTCCGCGCCAAACAAGCGGAGCCACAATTCCGAAAACCCGCCAGGGCAGGTTGAGCACAAAGAAGGCCAGCAGTCCAGCCACCAGGCCCAGAATCGTTCCCCAAATCGGCAGCCGTCCCGGAACCCAGGCGGATGGAGCAATCATCGCCCAAAGTCCCCAGGCGAGCGGGGCAAAACACCACACGACGGTAAGTGGGAAAAACCGCTGCTCCGCCAAGCCACGCGCAAGGAGAACGACGAAAACCGCACAAGCGATCCCCATGGAGGCGATGGCGCTCGCCGAAACAAACCGTCTAAACATATTGACCTCCTCAACCGCCCCGCAACTATATAACAGCCCAGGCAGCTCGCGTAGCGGCCAGCTTAAACTAAGTGCGCGACGAGAATCCGTAAGCCAATCAGGCAGAGGATTACACCGCCAGCGATTTCCATGCGCTTGCCGAATCTGGCGCCCAGTTGACTCCCGAACTGAAAACCAGCCAGCGAGACGCCGAAGGTCACGATGCCGATGACAACGCTCGGGTACCAGATGCTTACCCGGAGCATGGCCAAGCTCAGCCCAATCGCCAAGGCATCAAGACTGGTAGCGACGGCCAGCACCACGAGCGCAAGTCCGCGCGAAGGATCCGCGGTCTGCGCGTCCAGGCTCGGACCGAATCCGGCGCGCATCATGCGCACGCCCACAACCATCAGCAGACCGAAAGCAATCCAGTGGTCCCACGGGGCAACAAAACGCTCGATCCGCATGCCGGCCATCCAGCCGACCACCGGCATCAGGAACTGAAACAGGCCGAAGTGGAATGACAGCCGGAATCCTGCACGCGCGCCCCAGGCCTGGCCGCACGCGCCACAACCCACGGCAACCGCACATGCGTCCATAGCCAGGCCCAGGGCGATCAGTATGATTTCAAGTAACTGCAAGCCATCTCCCGGTCAAGCTCGTAACACCCAGGGTCACACAATCCACTCTCAGGATTCAGAGAAAGACGTTCGCGGTAGCCCCCTGTGGCCGCGGCTGGAGAAGTCGGGTCGTGCCTGGTCTTTCCGAAACTGCCGCAGGTGCCAGTCGTCGGCGTAGAGGTTGAAGAAGCCTTCCTTATAGGGATGCTCCTTGATGACGTCCTCGTTGAGTTCAATGCCGAGGCCGGGCTTCTCCGGCGCGTAGAAGTAGCCGTCGCGCGGCACGGGGCAACCGGGAACGGCCTCGCGCACCCAGGTCTCCGAGAAATCGTCGAAGCACTCCTGCACTTTGAAGTTGGTGGTACAGAAATCGAAGTGCACGCTGGCAGCAGTGCAAACTGGGCCGTTGGAATTGTGTGGCGCCATCACCATGGAGCGCACATCAGCCATCGCCGCGATTTTCTTCATCTCCAGGAAGCCGCCGGCGTGAATGATATCGGCCTGGATGATGTCCGGCGCGCCGGACTCTAAGACTTCACGGAATCCGTAGCGAGTGAAACAGCGTTCGCCGGTGGCCACCGGGATGTTGACGTGCTCGGCCACTTTCCGGAGCGAGGGGATATCCTCCGGCGGACAGGGCTCTTCGATCCAGCCGGGTTGATAAGGCTCGAGCATCCGCGCCAGTTCCACGGCCGTAGCCGCGCTGAAACGGCCGTGCATTTCAATAAATATCTCGACGTTCGGCCCTACCGCGTCGCGAATCACGGCCACCAATTCCACCGAGCGGACCTTCTCCTCGCGCGAGAGTTCCAAGGCCCCGGGGCCGAAGGGGTCAACTTTCAGCGCTTGGTAGCCCTTGTCGAGCACCACCTTGACGCGCCGGGCGAATTCCTCGGGCTTGCGCTCCACGGTATACCAGGCGTTGGCATAGGCTTTGATCTTCTCGTGGCAGCGTCCACCCAGGAGTCTCCACACCGGCTGGCCAAGCGCCTTGCCGATGATGTCCCAGCAGGCGATCTCGATGCCACTCATCACGGTAGTGGCCATGACGCCTGCACGCCAGAAGTCGTTGCGGTACATCCGCAGCCACAGGTCCTCGATGTTGAATGGGTCGGACCCGATGACGTGTCGGCGCGCCGCACCTTGCAGATACCCCAGCACGCCCTCTTCGCGGTTTTGCAGCGTGCACTCGCCGATGCCAACCAAGCCCTCGTCCGTCTTGACCTTGAGAAAGACTAGGTTCCGCCAGCTTGTTCCTAGTATGAGGGGTTCAACCGCCGTGATTCTCATGAGAACACCTCCTGGACAGATGCGCGCGGAGCGGTCAATGTATGAATCGCAATCACACTTAGAGCTC
>Ga0315309_1002516_pt1 | contig 10678 bp, 15 predicted proteins | sample TDP4_MG_FD_203080 | JGI IMG/M metagenome (GOLD analysis project Ga0315309, IMG submission 203080) | Freshwater sediment microbial communities from Lake Towuti, South Sulawesi, Indonesia - TDP4 | ecosystem: Environmental > Aquatic > Freshwater > Lake > Sediment | place: Indonesia: South Sulawesi...
AACGGTTTCTCTGTCAACACTCAAGGGCACTTTCTGTTGAACATCCATGCTGTATTTACATTCTATTGTTGTAACCGGCAAGCCCATCTCATAGAGGTATGCTGAACCGTTTGCTTGGTGAATGTGAATGTTGGTTTTTCTTGTTGTGCGTTTGAAGACTCCGGCTTCGTTGTTCTCAGTCATGAGTGTTGCGGAAACTATTTTGATTGGCTCTCGGCTTGGAATCGGCTCGTCGTTTACTGTGAATTTTATGTGTTTTGGTGGCAGATAGTGTCGGAGTGCAAAGAGGATTTCATCGAAGTCAGATTTGCTTGCTTGAAAGAGAACGCTGACGAGGCTACCTTTAGTTCTTTTAGTTCTCCTTGGGTGTCTACCATCCTTGTCGAAAACAACTGCTCCCTTTGTTGTTTCGATGTATGCGTTTATGCAACGGGCGATTGCCTGCTTCTCTCCCAGGTTAAATCGTCCTCTCTTTGTTGGCTCATTGCGTTTATAGGTTTCTTTGAATAGTGTGAAGCTATCAGTTAGGTCTCTGAAGCCTTCTGGGCTATCATCTATGACTGTTGCCTTGATCTTGCCGCTTTCTATTTGAAAATAGACTTCACACTCGTTGATGTCTTCGTCCCATGCATTTTGAATGAGCTCGCGTAAGATGTAGGTTTTCGGCTTGTCTCCTTGAATCTGTGCAAGACCGTTTTTATCTACTTCAAACCAATTTTTTGTTTTCATTGTTTTTCACCCAAATAGAAAAAAAATTGGTTAAGGATGTGGACTTTTGTGTTCTCTGTAGTCACATTTTGGGCAGTAGTTTTGTTCAGCAAATTTTGTTATGAGACTGGCTCCACAGTTGGGGCATTTTTTGTGTTGTTTGCTGTTGGGGCATTCGTATCTGGCGCCTTTACCGCCTTTTCCAATGCCTAGTCGTATGGTTCGCATTTGTGCTCCGCAAATTGAACAGGATGGCATACTTTTCACCTATTGGTAGTCGAATTTGTCTGGTTTTCCGTCTAGGCTGTAGATGTGCGCTGGCTCTTCTAGTTCACCTTTATATTCGGCGCCGAAGCGTCTGGCGATTTCTTCTGCGAGTAGGCGTCTGTGACAGTGCGCTGGATCCTTCTCGAAGCAGACTAAGAGAATGTTTCCGATTTTGGCTTCTTGCGCTCTCTTTTCCATCCATGCCCAAGAATTTTCTATTTCTTTAAGGTAAAGTCGCTCGTAATTTCGCCACGTTATCGCTTGCTCTTTCCATAGTCGTAGTAAGTTCTCTGAAGGTGCCACAGCATTGTTGCCTCTGTTTCTGGCTACGTAGTAGATGAAGCATGAGCCTAGTTTCATGGCTACTTTGTCGGCGCCGCCGTGCTTGTTCAGAAAGCCTAAGTAGGCTGTGAAAATCGGCATGTTACGTTCCCTCCGTCAGCTTTTGGCTTGTTTTTAGTTCGGATTCAGTGTATGGTGTTCTCAACTTCGCTTGAATCATCATGGAAGTCGCAGTGAGCCATTTCTTGACGTTTATGATGTCTTCATCAGTCAATTCTACAGTTCTTCCCATGTTTTTTCACCCATGAAAAAAAGAAGGGGTTAGTTAGGGTTTCCACCACTCTGGAAAGTTTTTGTTCAGCCAAGTCTGGAGTGTAGTTATCTTTTGCCCGACACTGTTGTTTGCGACCTCAGCATTCCAAATGTTGTCGTAGATTCCTTGTGCTTCATGAAATGCTTGTTTAACAGCTTCTCTGCTCGGAAAGTATTGAATGAAGTCTCGTTCAATGCCATAGGCATACTCTGTCCAGGTTATCGCTATGTCTCCGCCATAGATGCAATTTCGACAGTCGCGAGGGCATTTGTCTGTTCCCGTGAGGTTGGCTGCGCAAATTATAGTTGCTTCTTTCTCCATTTTTTCACCCTTGAGAAAAAAGATGATATTTCTTATCAAGTCTTGTTAAGAGGGTTTTTGCTCTCTCTCCAAACTCTTTGTTGAATTCACTTGATGCCTTTGTGCTCACATAATCTCGAAGTGCAAAAGCAATAACCATTAATTCATTAGTTGACAAAGGCACTCGGTGTCTCCGCCTGTCACAAAGCTCTTCTATCGTCAATTTATTCACCCAAGCGTTTTATTACTTCACCCTTGAGAAAAAGGGGGTGGTTTTCTTAGTTTTCGAATAGCTTCTGCTGTTGAAATCGAGACCCATGCTATGCCTATGGCTCCAACAAGTTCGATGGGAGAGTCAAAGACGTAGAGGATGATGAAGCTAATGAAGGCTACCACGATGTTGATTTTAAGTAGGTTTGTGGTTTTCAATGATGGCACACACTCCACTTATGGTTTTGCCCAACTAGGTAGCCCAACGGCATCCCAAGACTCAACTAAAATGGTTTCTCGTCTGGCTTCTCTGAAGATGGCTGCTGGACTAAAAGCCAGGTCTCTTAGTTTCTTATTGCATAACCATAGTTTTCGATACATTGCATGGAGAAACTCTGCTCGTTGCCTTTCAAGATGCGAGAGCTCTTCTTCGATTGGACTTAGGTTATGCATTGTTCTTTTGCTCCATGATGATGCACACACTACAGATAAATGAATGTTCATCCTTAGATAAATAAGCCTTACTCCCAGATAGTTGCTCGAAGCCACAACGTGGGCATCTCCAAGCGTGCATTTGCTGTCGGATGCATGGGTCTGGATGATACTCTGCTCTCTTGTTCAATTCATTCACCCTAAAGAAAAAAGAGGGTTTAATGTTTATGGTTTGGACGACAGTCATCGCAGATGATTCGCGCGCAGGTCTCACACTGTTCAAGTTTCGTGATGTACACTGTTTTGTGGCAGATGTCGCAGTCTCCAACATCGTCTTTAGGCGTTGTGAAGTCTGTTAGTGGTCGAGTTCGAGCTGCCTCTATGTATGGGTCTAAGACTGTGCCTCTGAATAGTTGGCCTAGTGTTGCTTTCTTCTTCATCATTTTTGCTGGCTTCACCTGTTTTCACCCAACAGAAAAAGAAGGGGAAAAAGTTGATGTTGCTTCGGCGCCTACTCTACTTCTATTCGAGGAGCCTGAAAGAAGGTCATTGAGCCTTTGATGTTTTGGGCTTGAATCTTAAGGGGCATGTCGCTTGCATATTCTAGGGTTACGACATCTGCCACATCTACGAGTTTCTTCGCCATCTCAGTTAGATAGCTGAGGCTAAAAACCGCTTTGGCTTCCTTGTTTGCTGAGATGTCTAAGAGGTCTTCAGCGATGCCCTTCGTGAACTTGATGTCTGCCTCACTCTGGTCCCCGGCGGCTTGTAACCACATCATCTCTGGAGTCGTTACGATTTTGATGTGGTCGCTGACTAACTGAGCGTCTTGGACTGCGTTGTTGAAGCCTTGAGCTGTCATTCTAACTGTGGTGTCGAAAGTGATTTTGGGTTCAGGAATTTCCTCTTCAGCTGGCTCCAAGATGGGTAGCGTGAAGGCGCGCTCGTATTTTCCATGAATCTTAATGGCGAGTAACAGTCTGCCCAATGTGGCTTCCTTACTCATCACAAGTTCCACTGTCTCGTCTTTTCCCGCGCGCTTCACAATCGTTAAGGCTTCGCCGATGTTAAAGCATATTTTTCCTTCGCGGTCAACACTGAACTCATCAAACGCCTCTTTTGGGTAGCTGAAGGCAACCATCGCTACACGGCTTGGATCCATTGCGCGCAAGTTGACGCTTCCACTCGAAAACGTGAAGGTGGCTTCGTCAACTATGACTGCGATGGCTGTGAAGATTGCCTCTAGAACCTTAGCCTTCAACTTCAAATTGAAGATAGGTGTCAACGGGGTATTCTTTGGCGTGGGCTGTGGCTGTGGATTATCTGAGGCTTGTGTTTGGGGCTGAGTCTCTGCAACATCACTAGGCTTGTTTTCCGAATTTTCTGCACTCATGGGAATTTTTCACCCAAAAAGGGTGAAGGAGAAAGCAGTCACGATGTGGAGTTCGGAGAGCGCAAAATATCGCTTTCAACCCTCACCCTAAATGATAGGTGCCGCATAGCCTAAAATGTTTTGTTGCTGTCAAGAGTTTTGCAAAGGAGAGAACACGTTTTTGAGGCTAAACGGCACCCAAAACAGAAAAAAGGAGAGGAATTAACGTTTTGGTACTGTTAGACTGTGGCGTCCCGATCCATTTTTCGGTTTGGGCTGAAGTATCTGTCCCTCGAAGGTTGATGCGACCTGCATTGTCGAAGTTAAAGCATCCACTATCAACCGTCCATCCTGAGTTATAACGTAAAGCTTGTGTGGTCGCTTGGAAGAATTCAATTCCCATTGACTTTTTAGTAAGCCTTCGTCTTCAAGCGAACTCAGCAACGGATAGATGGTGCTTGCGCCAAAGTAGACACCGAACCTCTTTCGCATCAGCTTAATCAATTGGTATCCATGAAATGCCTGTGTCGCCGCAACTTTCATGACGAAGTAGGGTAGGAGACCCCTCAGCATTCTAGTTTCCTCTTTCAAAAGAATTCACCCAAAATGGGTGAAGGCAAAAACGATGTGAGAATGGAAAGGAGAGCTTTCAAAACTCAGAGCATCGCTTTCGCCAACACCCAAACATAAAAAGAAAAAAGAGGGGGTAATTAAGGCATCGGAATGTTTCTGTAGGCTTCGATGAAGGCGTTGAGCGACCACGCGACTATAGCCGTTAAGATTGCTGCTAGGGCTAGTATGCCAATCCATGTTTTCCAACTCACAGTTTTCACCCAGACAGAAAAAGAGGGAAGTTAAGGCTGTTTACGTTTTTCTTTGATGACTAGGAGAATGAGAAAACCGAGGCCGTAAAGGCTGAGCGCAATCTCTAGCGGAACGATTACTTTGCTTCCCATCACTATTTGTGGACCAAAAAAGGCTATTTTGCATAGTAGGTAAAGCATGGTCACTTGGTTCATGATGAGGTCTGCGAAGCCTATGATTTTAATGAGAGCATTCATGATTTCACCCAAAAAAAGTGGGTTATGGTGGTTTCATGAAGTGTTTGTTCCATCCGCATTTGGCACATGTGATGTTTAGCAGTTGCATAACAGCCACGTTTTTAGGTTCTTCCCACTTATGTTTTTGAACAGGAAGCAGTTGTTCGCTCATACTGATTTTGAACGTATCGTTTCCGCATTTGGGACATGTTAACTTCGGCATGAACTTCACCCATATTAAGAAAAAGAGGAGAGTTTAGAGTTAAACCTGCTTTCGGCTAGTTTCTGGAATGCTTGTTTCAACTGTCTCACGTAAGGCTTGTAGTATTTGATGCTGTCTTGAAAGTATCCGTTTCTGCTGGTTCTCCAATACTCAAGCAAGTGGTCGATGTGTTCAGGCAACGCCTTCAGATTTTCTATTCGTTTTTCCAAACGGTTAATGTAGTATTCCTTCATGGCTACGCCGAACATCGACTTTGAAATCATGGCTAAAAACTGTTCTTGACTCATCGCCTTCAACTCGTCAATTTGCTTTTGACACTCGTCGATTTTAGCCTGCACAACCTTACGGATGTTACGATACTCGTAGTTGGCTTCTTCAATGAGGGCTAGTAAGGTGGCTCCATCCGTCAAATAATTCACCCTAGAAGGTGAAACCTTTAGAGCCTAGTCTTTCCCAGCGGGAACAAGCCTCGGACCTGTTGAGCGAAAAGACTCTGAAGGTTACACCCAAAAAAAGAAGGGTTATTGAGAGGTTTTTTCGTAGTCTGGACACTTCTCTGGGTCGCACCATGAATGTCCGATGACACAACCAACATCAAAGTAATACTCGTCTGCTCTGTTCTCGCCCCAATGCCTACAATCGTTCAGAGGTTTCTTCTGAGCCTCGATTTCCTTCTTGAAGGTTTCGTATTCTTCGCTTTGTTCTCGCTGGATTCTAGCTCGTTCTCTAGCATCTTCTTTCTTGCCCATTTTTAACACCCTGTAGGGGCGTGGCGTCCTTCTGAGAAAAGGAGGGATTGAGGACCCCGCTAGAAACTTCACCCATGAAAAAAACAAGGAAGGTTAAGGGGGTTGTTTGTAGATTAGAGGGCAGTTTAAATTTGGCTGCCTGACTTTCGAGCCTCGTCCAACTTTTGTATTATGTCGTCTAGTTCCTTCAAACTGATGTCTTTACTAAGCCACAGTCGGAAGGCAACAGCGTCTAATTTCAAAGTTTTCACCCATACAAAAAAAAGAGAAGGATAATCTAATCTCGAAACTTGAACGTAAATAGTTTGCCAAAGAACAGTATCGTAACCATGTCTTTCTTTCGAGATTTGTATTCCTCTGGCGTTTCGTTTCGCTCAACTAACACCTTTATGCCTTTTGCGACCTCTCGCCACTCAGAGACGACGTTAGGCCCAGATTTCCAAATGTGCATTCCGAAGAGTTTTTGCATTAAAACACCCATAAATAGAAAAAAAGAAGGGGGGTTAGTGTCCCATGCCCGTTGGGGTTTCGTAAATGGGTTTCTCGTATTTGTGGAATAAGCCGCCGTCTCTGAAGTCGATGCTTGGCTCCTCAAAGAAGTTGACGCATCCTTCACACCAAACTTGTTTCTTGTCGCCTGTCCAGAAGCGGTAATCTTTGACATCGTAGTTTCTGACGCATTGAAAAGGCTCGTTGCTGTCTCGCTTGAATAGTTTGCAGGCAGGATAAGAGGTTTGAATGAAGGGATACTTACCGACTAAATGCTCCTCGTTACTGTAAACTCTAACGTGTAGTCTAAAGGCTATACCATAGGGCTGTGTTGGTTTAACGTTCCATTCGTCAACTCTCTCTTTTCCCATCATTCGACACAATGCGGTTTTTCCCGTTGGGCTAACAGAGACTACTATGGCGAAGTCAATGTTTGTTTGGTCGTAACCCCAGCTTTCATAAAAGATGTCGCCGACTTTAACCAAAGTTTTCACCCTTTTGAGGCGACTTTCTCGGAGTTGTGGCGTCCCGTTAGAAAGGAGGGATAGGCTCCGAGAAAATCACCCTATGAGAAAAACAGGGAAGGTTTCAGGTCTGTTCTAGTCTGCTGTAGCATTCAAGTATTTTGTGTCGTGAAACGATTTGTCCACAGAAAGAGCAATGACGCTTTTCATCCTCTTCTATTATTAGTTTGTTTTCATAGATGGGGTGATAATTCACTTGTCCGCATTCGCATTGAACCTTGAGAAAGCGCACGTTAGTTAGGGGTCTAACCTCAGTTTTTGGCATACTTTCACCCTTTTGGGTGCTTGGCTCTGCGCACAGCGAAGAGGCTAAAGCATGTCCAGAGCCTAACTATTGAGAAACACCCATAAGAAAAAGAGAGAGGGTTAAACGGTTCTGCGCCATCCGTGAAGCTGTCCTAACCACTGATAAGCCCTCTGGTAAACCATCGAGCGGCCCACTAGAGTAACCTTTACGCCTCTGTCCTCGAGGTCCTGTATTATGGTTGTGGTTTCGCTTATTTGCGCCGTGATGACTAGGTAACTTCGTTTGAAAAACTGAAGCTGCTTCTCGTATGGCTTAAGATATGCTTTCACTAGGTTAACGCTTCTCGCCTTAAGCAAAACCACTGTTTTGAAAAGTATGAGTGCTGTCTCCTGGCTTTCTCCGTAAGACTGCTTGACTCCGTAACGTTGCTCTATGCTGATTTCCTTCTCCATGACGCTTAAGATTCTGCCGTATTCCTTCGCTAAGTCTTCAGGGCTTTTTTGAACGAAGGTTTCTAAATGCTTCTTGTTCTCGTCGTAACTAATGGAGTCGTCGATTTCCATGATGTCGATGTTAAACTTTTCACAGATTAATTTCAAACGCCACTTTTCCAGAGCATTCAAAAACTACACCCAAAACAGAAAAAAAGAGAGAGGCTTAGGGTTACTTCACTTTGCGGCATTTGCCACAAGTGATGTCTCGGTCTGTGACCAGCCAACAGGCGGGTAACACACGCCTACGGGCATGGCATACATGACATTCCACGTAACTCTCCCATTCTTCAATTTTGGTCATTTCTTCACCCTAGCGTAAGCCGTGCCTTAGCCGTGTCTTCACTGTCTCTCTAGTTTCCCTTTTCGTCTATTGCCTCGTTTCTCTAGGCTGTGGACGGCGAAACCCTAGAGCTTGGCTAGGGTGCTGGGCGTCTGCTCTACAACCTTAGCCTTGTAGTCTTGCCGCCTCAATTTCTGCACCTAGAGGCGTATAACTAGAGTAGTGTTAGGCAACTGCTCAAGCCTTGCGACCTGAACAGTAGGAGACTTTAAGCGCATAGGGTGAATGCGCACACCTTTTAAGGGTGCGTCTCTAACTCAGAACACGACACGCGCACGGCTTAACCTTTTTCGGCTGAATCCCTTACGGCCTCACAGCGTTAAGACGCTGTGGCTCTGCTTTAGCGTTAACCTTTAAACGTGGCTTCAACCTTAAACCGTCTTAGGCGAATCAACACGGTTTTAAACCGTGTGTGGTTCTCGGCCACGTCTTACGGTTGCGAGCTGCCTTTTCGGTTATTCGTGTGTTACGATGGCTTCTCGCCACGCTGCACACGACTTAACATTTATCCGAATCATGGGTTCGCATTGAACCGATTATTCGGACGCCACATTATCAAATTGCTCCCCGCAATTCGACATCATATCTCTTATCTTGCTTCTTAATAAACATGCATCCTTAAATGTTCAACACAACTACAATGTATTTCTGTTCAACAGATCCAAATCATTCAAACTGTCCAACACTTCTACAATTTCCAGCAACCGAACCTTTTTTATAATTTCGATGCATCGAAAATGATAAAAAGCGTTTCGGATTAAGCGCATAATCGGAAAGTTTTAAATGCTCTGGAATGATAAAAATAGGCTTTAGAAATGTTCAGCACCAGGAGGAAAAAAATTTCTTGAAACGAAAGGTTACGGATTTGAGAAAATTTATGGGTTGGCCGAAATTAATGGAAATAATAACGTATGCGGAGACTTATCCCTTAACGAATTTAGATGATCTTCATTTATTTGCTGATTTAATAGCGGTTGCCTTTGCTACTTGTGGAAGGATAAACGAGGTTCTTACGCTGACACGTCGCAACTTTAAGGTTTCTCAAACCTTCATTGAAGTTGTTAACATGCCTTTGAGCAAGCGCTGGAAGAAGGAAGACACTACTATTGAATGCATGCGTTGCCACACTATGAACGAGAAGTTTGAGGCTGTCTGCACAAGCTGTGGCGCCAACCTAGTGTTTGCAGGGAAGAAGCACTACAAGACCAGCAAGGTTGAGGCCTTTCGCAAGCCGTTCAGGTTTCCACGTTCAGAGCCGACGACTCCCTACGTGCTCAGGCGGCTTCGTGTCGAACATGCCTTTCTGTTTCAGAACCCGAACACTCGTAAACCGATCACGGACCGTTGCGCTCTCACACACTTAACAGTGATAGGTCGCAAACTACGGATCCCTCTCGGCTTGTGGAATCACCGGTTCAGAGCTGAACGCCTCAAACAAGTTGTTGAGGAATACCACTTCAACAAAGAAGACCTTAAACAGTTCAGCGGCATAGTTGAGGATTCGACGCTTGACATGTATGCGGGCACAACTGAACCATACGAAAAGAAAATGGGGTTAGTCTAATGGGATGCTCGTATATTAAACCAATAGTTGACGAATCATTAAGATGTGAGTTCTGTGGTCGACCTGATGGGCAGTTATTGAAAGTTCTGGGTCTTGGCGGCTTTCAATTTGTCGCGGTCCAAAAAGAACATTTTGAACAGTGCCTACCAAACCCAAGAAAAATCAACATTTGCGATTCTTGTCACTGTCGCTTTCACAGTCTTCTGTATAAGCATAGTAAAGAGGACGCAGAAAAATTATGTCGGGAAGGCTATTAGAATGAGCAGACCTTGTCCGTCTTGTGGCTCAAATGAATGGGACGTCTACGTTTGTCCTCAATGCGGTCAAATTCACAGGGTTAAGTGTCGGAAATGCGGGTTTGAAAGAGAGGCGAGAAACCACATTGTCGCAGCTTAAACGAATCAACAATTTTCGTCTTCGTAAGATTCGTAAGCGCAAGCCGTTTGAGCCTCGCGGGCGCCCATACGATTTTCTCCGCAACTATCTGAATTCTCTAGGCTTCACTGTTTACCCAACAGAAATCATCTGTGGCAGTAAGGGTGTGCCGCTAACTCAGTATCATCCTGCTCTCGACGTGGCCGCGTATAAGGATGGGTTCTACTATGCGTTTGAATACAAGAGTGTGGAAGAAGGAATTCACGCTAAGGTGTTTGAGCAAATCGAGACTTACCGTCGCAGCTTCGATTATGTTCTGGTTGTTCTAAATCGTGGGTTCACGTTCACTCGCAAGCCTCGAGGTCCATTGACGCCTAGAAGCAAGTATTATCAACAGTTGATGTCTCAAGGCATCGGCTTATGGTGCATCTGTGGAAAAGAGTGGATTCAGGTCTTAGAGCCTAAACTTCAGCAGCCCATTGAAGAAAACAACGCCTACATTGAAGAGAAGTTTAAACGTTACGTTTTCAAAGAGTTGCCACTTCAAGAGTTTGAACCGAACCAAAAACTAATTACTGAGTATCTCGTTAAGCACAATGTCTCTTAGTAGTAGTGACGTTCAATCTGTGAACGTGGTGCCTTAAAGAAGTTGAAGGATGCTGACTAAGTGCGTGCTTTTAAGAGCGCACATCTCCATGCCGTGAACAGTCTTTTTGAACAGAAACTCTGTTTGCGCTGCATATTTCAGA
>Ga0315309_1002517_pt1 | contig 10675 bp, 11 predicted proteins | sample TDP4_MG_FD_203080 | JGI IMG/M metagenome (GOLD analysis project Ga0315309, IMG submission 203080) | Freshwater sediment microbial communities from Lake Towuti, South Sulawesi, Indonesia - TDP4 | ecosystem: Environmental > Aquatic > Freshwater > Lake > Sediment | place: Indonesia: South Sulawesi...
CACTTCCCCGTTAGAGATGTTGGATCGCATTATTTCGATGGCGCCTCTGGCGGTATCTTCCACGTATGTGAAATCTCTCCTAGCCTTGATGTTCCCTAGAGTCACTGCGTTGTTTTTCGCTAGTTGAGTTATTATTTCTGGAATTACGTAAGGCTGGGTTTCTCTGGGACCGTAGCAGTTGAAGGGGCGAACAATGACTACAGGTATTTTGTGTTCGTGGCTGAAGACGAAGCATGTTCTGTCGGCGGCGAGTTTGCTGACTGCGTATGTGGACAACGGAAGTGTTGGATGGTTTTCGTCCATAGGTGTGTATTGGGCTGTTCCATAGACTTCAGACGTCGAGAAATGGACTATTCTTTCAACGTCCAGTGTCTTGCATGCCATCAGGAGGTGCATTGTTCCTTTGACGTTTACGTCGAAGAATTTTTCCGGGTTGTCGTAGCAGTGTGGAATGTAGGGTTCTGCTGCCAAATGGAAAACGTATCTTACATTTTGTTTTTTTATGGTGTGATCAAGTTTCCAGCTCAGCACGTCGCCGTTTACGATTTCAAGATCTTTTTCGATGTCGGTCAGGTTTGAATGGTCGCCGTAAAGAAAATTGTCATAAACGATGACTTCCGCGTTGTTTTTCAACAGTTCTCTGACTAAGGCAGACCCAATGAAGCCCGCGCCGCCCGTGACTAGAATTATTTCTCCGCTGAAACTGTTCATATTGTTTGCACCTCCGTTTTTTGTTCAGCTAGGTTGACTATGCAATCGCACACTTCTTCGATATCAGAACGCTTGAGATTGTTTCCAGAGGGCAGGTTGATGCCTTTTCCGGAGAGTGCGTCGGCTACCGGATAATCTGCTGGATTGAATTGACTGACATAAATGGGTTGGACATGTACGGGGTAGAAGAACGTTCTTGTTTCAATGCCCTTTTGCCTAAGTCTTTCCATCAACTCGTTTCTAGAGAGTCCGAAGCTTTCTTCAATCAAAATCGAGTACATCCAATAGACGCTTTTTGCCCATGGAGCTTCGGGTGGAAGAGTCACTTTAGCTTCGAGTTCTGAGAGAAGAGAATTGTAGAGTTTGGCATTGTTTCTGCGTTTCGAGACGAATTCGTCAACACGCTCGAGCTGGGCTAATCCGAGTGAAGCTTGCAAAGCTGACATGCGATAGTTGAAACCTAAGGCTTCATGGTAAAAGTGTTTGCCGTGACGCCCAAAGGCGTGAGCGCCTAACCATCTAGCTTTTTCGGCGATTTCTTCATTGTTTGTGACGAGCATGCCTCCTTCACCTGTTGTGATTATTTTGTTGGCGTAGAAGCTGAAGCAACCGATGTCTCCTATGCCACCGGTTCTTTTGCCGAAATACTCTGCGCCGTGAGCTTCTGCGGCGTCTTCAATCACGTAGAGGTCGTGTTCTTTGGCTTTTTCCAGTATGGGGTTCATGTCGGCTGGATGTCCATATGTGTGGATAGGCATGATGGCTTTAGTTCGCTTCGTAATTTTGTTTTCGAGCTTTGATACATCCATGTTCCAAGTGTAGGGTTCAGAGTCCACGAGAACTGGTTTTGCTCCCGTGTAGGCGATTGCGTTTGGAGTGGCAATCATTGTGAACGTTGGGATTATGACCTCGTCACCCTCCTTCACATTAATTGCTGCTAAAGCTAAGTGAAGTGCTGCTGTACCGCTGTTCGTTGCCACGCCGAACTTGCATCCACAGTACCTTGCAAATCTCTCTTCAAAGGCTGTTACATACTCTCCGATGGAGCTTATCCACCCTGAACGGATGCATTTCGCTACATATTCAACTTCTCTTTCTCCGATTTCAGGAGCACAAACTGGTATTTTTATTTCTACTCGCTCACTCATTGATTTATCCTTCCATACGAATGTCATTTAGTCTTCAGCATTTTTTGAGACAACCGGGAAACTGCATAGAGAGTTATGGCAGTGAATATGGCGAATAAACCTATGAACGTAAAAGCAATAGAAGCCAGTGCGACATTTGTAATAATATGATGTTCTGTGACGTAAACGTGTAGCAAAAAGGCTCCAAATAGTAAACCGACGGCTAAGAAAACCGCGCCAGGCAAGCCAAGAGAAACCAGTGGTTTCTCCTCCACAATAACTCTCGCAATTGACATTATGACGCTACCACCATGTCTCAGAGGATTGTACCTTGATGTTTTTTCCAGACCTTGATAACGGCAGCTCAAAGGGACTTGCGCTAGTTTTAACCCTCGCCCGCTAGCTTTCAGTAAAATCTCTACACTCACGCCCATTCCGTTCTCAAAGAGCCTCAATTCTTCTAAAGCCTTTCGACTATACGCCCGAAAGCCATGCTGGGCGTCACTCATCTCATTGTTCAAAGCAACATTCGTCAATTTGGTGATGGACTTTATTCCCGCCCTCCTGTGAAACGGAATATCTTGTCTAGAACCTTCTTCGTCTAAGAAACGTGAGCCCACGGCGATGTCCGCACCTTCATTTAGAATAGGTTTTATCAACGTTGGAATTTGCTGAGGGTCATGTTGTCCATCTGCGTCCAGCGTAACCATAACGGTCGCACCAAGGTCTCTGGCTCGCCGGAACAAACTCTGAATGGCCGCGCCGTAACCAAGGTTCTCCTCATGTCGCACCACTTCAGCCCCAAGTCCCTCCGCAATCTCAGCCGTCATATCCGTTGAGCCGTCATCACACACAACAACTCTGTCCACATACCTTTGAGCTAGCAAAACAACCTTCGCTATGCCTCTTTCTTCGTTATAAGCGGGGATTGCTGCAACGATGAAGGGCTTTTCAACTTCGACTTCGGTCATGTTTATCTCACTCACCTAATCTGTCAAATCTGAGAACGGAGATTCTATCACTGTAGAAGATATATTTAAAACAGTTTGGAACAGTGAGGCCATACCAGCCGATGTTTTGATTTTGCCATGTAAGATAGTTTTCATTCCACCATACCATGTAAACTGGATTAAAACCGTGTTCCAAAGCGATTTCTAAAGCTCTTTGAATGTCCCTCTCAAAGTAAAGAGCCATTTTTGTTTTGTCTAAGTATAGATCAGCCCACCATAAGAAGGCACGATGCAGGAGCACGACGGAGCCTCTACTCATGTTTTTATTCAACCATTCGATGATCTCTATAGTGGGTTTTACATCTCGAAGAGGAATGCTGTTATACAGCATCGTAGATGGAAGATAAGAGCTTGTTGTAGGAAGGAAAAATAGTCCAAACCTGTCGAAGAATGGAGGCAGAGCCAAAAATATCGACCCGAAAACAACTGTTATAGAAAAAATTCCGACCACTGTTCTTGTAGTGACTTTCATCCAGCTCAGACTCCTGAAAACGGAAACGACACTTCTGCACCTAAACGTGGACAATTTCTCAACGCAATTCGCTGCAAAGAATGTAAACGGATAAACCAGCATAAACATCCATCTGTTCCACCAATTTACCGCGCAGAAAGGTGTTATCAAAGCGTTTAAAGACCCAAAGAGAAGAAACAGTGTCCAAGTACCAAGGATTCTGTCTCTAAAGAAGCCAACAAGAACGAGAGGTAGCCACCACAAATAGAGGACACCAAAGAGAGAAAAGACATGTAAGACAAGGTCTAGATAAGAGGAATAACTCTGAACACTATTCGAAACGCTAAAGTAATTAACCAAGAAATAAAGCCCCCCCAGGCTTGGATGAACAGCACCCTCAGAGACTATGACATTCTCTGGAGTGTTGGAGGTTGTAGGAAGAATGAAAAGGCTCATCAGAAGCACAGCAAAAGCGGGTAAGACTGCCAATGAGGGCTTAAGAGATTTGAGCCTTTCACGTCTCAGCAAGTTACCAATAGACACAGCAAAAACAATGGTGAACAACACAGCAGAAACCAGTATGTGAGAAAGAACAAGAAGCAGAGAAAGCGTAAGCAACATCGCAAAATTCTTCTTTGTTTCAACTCTATTAATCAAAGGTAAGGTGAAGAGAAGAATCCCGGAGCCTAGCAGGTTTCTGTGCAAGTCCCAGGACAATCTCAAGGAAGCCAGCTGGAATGCAAAGAAAAACGCTGCTGTCAAAGCAGACTTCACTCTCCAGTTTAACGCCTTTCGAGAAAAATAATAGATGCCGCCCACATTACATCCGTATAACAAGGGAACAGCTAATTTCAAAAGAAGGAAAGGGTTCATCTGCGCGATTTTGTTTACTGATATTAAGATGCCCTCAAGTAGCCACATGGAAAAGATCTGTGTCCAATCGTTCCAGATGACTCCGCTCTTTGTCCTAGCTGCATAGTACACGGTGTCAAAACCTATTGGGTTGGGGTAAGATAGAAGCTCGGGGATTAATCTGATGACAAAGCCTAGAGCAAAGGAAAAAATGAACGCTCTTCTATCGCTTAGGTTCATCGCATATGTCTTCAACCGATTCAGGTTGAAGGTGTTAAACATCCTTAATCAACAGTGTTGCAAAAACCTAGTTGATATTGAGTGTTACGTGTCCACTCTTCGGGGTTTTTGTCCACTTTTGAGGTTTCCCTAGAATCGCTCTTGTGTGGACGTATAGTGATACTAAAGCCAGCAGAATCCAGTCAAGGTAGATTAAGGGAACGTACATTGCGTTCTTTGGATTTGCGGAGACCAACATTGCTGGAGTCAACAGGTTGAGTGCAAGCAAGGCTACGCCAATTATCTGAAGGAGGGGAATGGCTGTACGTCCCTGAACCAGGCTGTATAGAGCCCCAACATAACCTACGAGACCAAGTATCAGCATTATTGGAAAAATCAGAGTTAGGTAAGCGTCGAGTGTTCGGCGGTTTGGAGTTCTGAGCATGTCCTTGTGTTTCACGACAGCTTGCGTGTATCCTCTAAGCCATTTCATGCGCTGACGTATGAAAACCCTCAATTTCGCTGGAGCCTCAACACCCGTCGTTCCGGGCACATACTTCACTTTATAACCTCTCTTGGCGAGCCTAACCGAGATTTCCGTGTCTTCTGACAGCGCTTCTGAATCCCAGTACCCAACTTCTTCTAGGACACTTCGTCTGATGTACTGGTTTGTTCCCAAGAGAGGAACGAAAATGCTCAACTCATCCTTTCCGAGCTGTTGAATGTTAACCACAAAATCATTGATGACAGCGAGTCTTGTTATCACGCTTTCGTCTGGGTTCACTGTTCTCAGTTCACCTTGAACAGCGGCTGTGTCGGGGTCTCTAAAATGGGGAATTATTTTCTTTAAAGTTAATGGTTCAAGTATTGTGTCGGCGTCGTAGACAGCTATAATTTCACCCGTCGCCTCTTTCGCCGCCAAGTTTATAGCTGCTGGTTTTCCGTTACTCGTGTTGCTGTGAAGGTACTTTATCAAAGAAGAGTGGTTTTTAGTCCATTTGCGACAGATTTGTGGTGTCTTATCGGTCGACCCGTCTTCTATCAATATTACTTCTTTCTGTGGATAGTCTAATTCTACCAGGCCCTTGAGGAGGCGTTCTATGACTTGATCCTCGTTTTTCACGGGCACAATTATAGAAACCTTGGGCTGATAGTCGTCTGGTGGATCAAGCGTTTCTTGATTTTCGTCTTTGCGCTTCTGGTTTTTGATCCATTGAATGAAGCCAATGATAAAAGCTGGTGTATTGTAGAATAACCACAGGCTAGATGTCAGCACAATTATTGTTAGTGTTATCGAACCTATGTCCACGCTACTCTACCGCACCAAGACTTCTGTTTTTGTTTCGTTTTGTGGCTAAACTGGTTTGAGTCTGTTGATGATGAGAGCTGTTCATGTCTTGTGTGTCTCGTGTGTGTTCATTTTGACTACTGTTAGGTATCTGATAAATTTTGGGTCTACCGCCCACTGAGTAGCCGATGTGCGACCCCATGTTTGGGCGATCCGACTTATTTTCAAGGCGAGTGCATGCCCCACTTCTCTCATCAATTGTGTGATTTGGTTCTCCATAGCGTTAGACAGCTTCTCTGCGACATTGGTTAAGACTTTTTCTAGTAGGAGGCTTCGCACTTTGTCCACGACTTTGATGGTTAGGTCGATACACGCCCGCTCCACCTTGTTTAGGGCAGTGAACCAAACGCCCCGTCGAATAGCCTTTCTCTTCATCTCAGCTAGCTTCATTCTCGTAAGCGGGGTTTGAATCTGTTTGAAGTTGTTGAAGACGTTGCCTCCTAAACGCGACAAGCGTTTCGCCCCAAAACAGATTTTTAGTTGGGTTTCTCACAAGATATAAGATTTACCTTAAGATAGGATGTTGACTGCCTCCATTGGAGTTTTTAGGTGGCTGTTTTTCGTAGTCTCTGACGTCGGGGGCAACCCACTATGTTTTTATTTTGGGTTTTCAGTCTCCTTAACGCAAGGAGGGGTCTGTTGTCCTCTAAGAGACAGAGAAAAAGGCTCGGGGGAGAGCATCTGCAGCGCATCATTGATTTGTGTAAGTCTGTGGAGGAGCGCAGCCTGGACCCTTTCCTCGTTGACGTTAACGATGTGATTGAGATTATCCGCGAGTATTTTCCCGAGTGGGAGTCTCTGGATGAGTTCAGTTTGGACGCTGAGGCTGTGAATCGTTTGGCTTCTGTCATCAAGCTTCAGAGCGATTGGGTGAGGCACAGGTCGACTTCGCTCTACACCGACCCTTTTCTCTTGGAGGAAAAGCTGCGCAAGTTGAGCAGAGAGAGTTTGGCTCGTCTTTTCTTGGATGCCTGGCATCCCATTGTTGAGTTGGAGCAGATATCTCCTCACAGCCTAACTGAAGCCATCAAGTACTGGCAGAGCCTTCTCCCCTTAAATGAACGCTGGCTGAAGATTGCGTCTTTAAAAACTGAGATGGGAGCCGCCACAAGGGAAGAGTTGATTAGGCAGAGGATACTCGCAGAGAAGGCTTTTTCGCAGGAGTTAGAGGCTTTGTGGCAAGAGTTGAAGGAGAGAGTAGGCTCAGTCGGGAAGATTGAGTACTGGGACTTTGTGGGCGCTGACACTTACGAGGAGACAGTGAGGCGGGCTTACATGACGAGTTTTCTTGTCACCTATGGATACGCCACTTTTGAGGTGCACCGCCTGGAAGAGGAAATCTTCATCAAACCATATGAAAAACCCATTTCAATGCTCGGGAACAAGCAAGCTGTCTCTATTCCGATTTCTGTAAGCGTTGAGGAGTGGAAACGATGGAGAGAGAGCAGAAGAGACTGACGAAAAAGGCACTTTACATTAGGAAAATCAAGAGGTCAGCCCACCTCTTATTCTATAGGCGGCACAGAAAGCCAGGTGTGAAGGGCTGGGAGCTCAGGAAGAGGTTGGGCGCTGACTATCCGAAGGTTTTGGGCTTGTTAGACAGCTACTTGGAGAGGCTGGACATGCAGGTGAAGACAGTTTTCGAGGCTGAGAAGCCCTCTGAAAAGCCTACCTTGGAACAATTGGACAGGGCTCGCTTCTACATAACTCTGCGCGGCGGTCTCACGCCGAAAGAGACCAAGCTGTGCGGTTGGCGCATCGATGACATAGCTGGCTTAGCCATAGCCATATCCTACGTTATTTCGAAGAAGGGAAAGGCTCCGAGGGAGGATGTGGAATCGCTTTTGCGTGATAAGCTTCCCGGCTGGAGGGTGGACATCAACATGGACCGTTACATTCGAGCTGGGTACTTGGCTGAGGACGAGAACAAGCAGCTGTATCTGGATTGGCGGACGAGGGCTGAAGTCGACGAAAAAGCGTTGGTTGATCTTCTCTTGGGAGTGGAAAGTGAAAGAGCTCCCGCACAATCGAGTTAGGCTCTCGCTTTCCTGTAAGCAACGACTATTATGATTATCACAATGACTGCGCCTAAGACGAGAAACGGACTGTTCAGAAAGACATCCTCAGCGTAGGGTGGAACATTATAGGTTATTGTGTCTTCCACGGCTTGAACGTTCGTGGCTGTCACAGGCAGAACGAAATCGAAGGATGCCCTGAGTGAGTTTTGATTCAACTGAGTTTCATGATGGTATGTTGGATGAACCCCTAGACTGTCTGTGCGATTTGTTCTCTGCCACTGAGACACAAGTGTGCTAAAGTGTTGGTCAAAGTCGACTGAAAATCCCTCGGTTAGGTCGACCTTGAATTTTCTCCAATCTGTCAAAACTCTGTAGGTTCTCACCGTCGTCGCCTTGTCTACTGTGAAGCTTATGATGTCTGAGCCACCCAAATGAAAGGCTACGTGCACTAAACTCTCGTTGTCGTTGTAATCTATTCGAGCGTATCCCCACCCCACACGCTTCACGTTTTTCTGTGCCAAGTTTTGCATTATGATTTGTGGAATTGTTGTGGCGTTGAACTGTGTGTTCGCTTTGATGTTCGTGTATGTAATGGGGTCGATGCCGCTGAAGTTAATGGTGACATAGACGTCTTGGTTGATGAAGCTCTCAACAGTCACGGCGGCGAGAACAGGAGCAGAGGAAGTTGAAATGATGAGCACAAAGAGAACAGCGCTGGTTATGACCGAATTCTTCATTGATCCTTCTCCCATTTTCAGGGTGTTTTCCGCTTTCAGATTCATACACCTTTACGTGATTAAGCTTTAAAGGTTGTTATGAGTCATCAGCAGTGAGGTAATCAAAAGGAGAGGTGAAGAATTGACTGGCTCTCTTGGAGACGATTTAGTTTCTCATGTGGCTTCCAAACCGCAAAGTGTAGAAACGGTTTTCATGGGGCAAGCCTTCACCGCAGTAAAACTAACAGCAGGAATGGTTGGATTGGCTCTTACTCCGCTCAGCAGGTTTGACTCCTGCATCGGAGCTTCAAGGCTTGCTGGAAGCTTCAGCAAGCACAACTCAGCTGAGTTGGCGAAATTTTTCCGTTCAAGCCATTCTTTCCTGCGTTCCATAGGGTTGGCTGCAATAAATGCAGTTCTTCAGGGAGAGTTGAAAAAGAGATCGGATTTTTTGGAGGGTGACTTTCTGAATTTTCTGCGTGTTAAGCCTCGTGACAGAGTTGCCACGATTGATTATTACACAACGAAAATTGAGGCGCTTAGAACGACTGATTTAACCATCTTTGATGACAGATTCGCGGGAAAGCGGAAGGACATTTCAATTCTTCCTCTCTCGAAGATGAGAGAAAAACTGCCCGAAGTTGATGTGGTGGTGCTTCCGCCAGCCTTCTTAGAGAGGATTGAAGAAGTTAGGAAGTTTGCGTCAAATGCACGCGAAATCGTTTTTGCTCATCCGACTGTTCCGCCTTTTCCAGAGCCCTTCTTTGAGCGAGGCGTTACCATGGTGGCGTCAATGCGTATCCTAAACCCGGATTCCGTGCTTAAATTTGTAATGGAGGGTGCTGGAACAACCCTCTTTAAGAGGTTTTGCAGAAAGATTGTTTTCAGGGCGAAATCTTAGGTTGACGTGCCTCTTTCGTTTATGACCAGAGTCTTTTGACGCTCTCGAAGTTTTCTATGAACTCCAACCCTCTGTGTGTTGTTTTGTAGACTTTCTTGTCAATTTTCTTGTGCCTAAGCGTGATGTTTTCCAGCAAGCCCTTGTCGAGTAAGAGTTGAATGTACTCGTTGAGTTGGGCGTAGCTGAGTTTCGCCTTGTACATTATGTGCGTCTTGATTTTACCGTCGACGGCTGTTCTCAATATTTCAACGGCGATGTCGTGTCTGTCCCTTCTCTTGCTAGCGTTACTCAATAAGGAAACTCCCTTCTCCCTCTCTGTGTTCCAGAAGAATCTTCTTGAATATAATAAGGATTATGAAAAAATCTTCTGTAATTAAGAAAGATTAGTATTGTCTATATTATTAGTGTATGGGGATTTTACGAAAATGTTTATAATCTGTTTGAATCAATAATTCAAAAGGAGCTGGAGATAAATGTCGACCGAGAGAATGATTCAACTTTTGAACGAGCTGATAAGAAATTCGAAGAGAAGCGACAGAGACCTAGCCAAGATTCTGAGGGTGTCGCAGCCAACTGTGACGAGGATGAGGAAGAAACTGGAGAAAACGGGTTACATAATGGACTACACGGTTATTCCTAACATGACGAAACTCGGCTTCGAAATCGTTGCGTTCACATTCCTCAACATCTACAGATACAACGAAAAGAAAGAGCCAGACTACGAACTCTCCGAGAGAGCGCACAAGTGGGTGGCTCACAACTCAAAAATCATATTCGCAGCCGGCGGAGACGGGTTACAAGGAAAAAACTGTATGATGGTTTCGGTGCACAGAGACTTCACGGATTTCACGCATTTCATAAATGCTTTTAGGACGATGTGGGCTAGCAACATAAAAGACATCGACAGCTTCCTAGTCACTCTGAAGGGAAAGATGCCCAAGCCCTTTACTTTCAGAAACTTGGAGATAGTTTCTTAAAAACCTCGAAGATTCTTCTCAGTTCCTTTACTGGGTCTTGGTGCTCATCCACCCTTAGGTCTATAGCCGGGCGGGTTCCCTTCCACTGCTCGTTTACGACAAGAAGCGCAGCGGACGCTTTTCCACGCTTGTCTCCGCCAGCCTCTTGACCACTCTCTAAAGCGCTCAGTAATCTCTCTGCCAAATGCCCGCTTGTAGCCTCAAATGTCTTAGCCACTTCATCAATAACGCCTTTGCCAACGAGCATGTTGCCCAGAGCCACATAACCCCTTCCAATGAAGTGTCCCTTCCAATCGATTGTTTCTCTGCCAGTAAAAGCAGCTGCTCTCCCCCACTTGTCTATAA
>Ga0315309_1002519_pt1 | contig 10670 bp, 12 predicted proteins | sample TDP4_MG_FD_203080 | JGI IMG/M metagenome (GOLD analysis project Ga0315309, IMG submission 203080) | Freshwater sediment microbial communities from Lake Towuti, South Sulawesi, Indonesia - TDP4 | ecosystem: Environmental > Aquatic > Freshwater > Lake > Sediment | place: Indonesia: South Sulawesi...
CATGTTTTATCCTTCGGTATCCGAACAAATAAACCATAAGTCTACAAAACGAAGCTAACAAAAACAAATATCACAAACAACCGACAAAACACTAAAAGACGATGTCCATGAAAATTCCCTTTGACCGTGTAGCCGAAATCTATGACAAAACAAGAGGACTCCCACCAGAAGTTATGAGGAAAATCGTTCAAATCCTTGTCAAAGAAATGAAGGGGTACAAAACAGTTCTAGACCTGGGAGTAGGCACAGGAAGATTTGCCAAACCTTTACAGGAAAACGGATTCGAAGTTATTGGAACCGACATATCAGAAGACATGGTGAAAAACGCGAGGAAAAAGGGCGTCAAAAATCTTCTGCTCGGAGACGCTTGCTCTCTACCGTTTAGAGACCACTCCTTCGACGCCGCCCTCTCTGTGCACGTTCTCCACTTGATCAGTGACTGGCAAAAAGCCCTAGAAGAAATCTGTAGAGTCACGAAGGACGAGTTGATTTCAGTCACTCACGAGCGCCCAAGTCCCGTCTCAAGAGCATACGAAGAATTAGCCAAAAAGAAAGGATACGACGCCAGAAACGTAGGATTAAGCGAACATGAACTCCAAGAAAAAATCAAGCCGACAAAATCTGTTTCAGCAATCACATGGGTTTCCAGCGCCGACCGAAGCTTAGCATACTTCAAACAGCGAGCCTACTCGCGGCAGTGGAGGGTTCCAGAAGACACAGACAAGCAGATTGTAAACGAATTAGTGAAGCGTTTTACTGGACAAACCTATCCGCTTAATATTCACATTTTAAAGTGGAACATAAACGACTTGAAACAACACCTAAAGAAACAAACGCAAAACTAACTCTGAATTATTTTTTGCATGTATCACCCGCTACGTTGACGATGTTTCCCGAAAGCTTTATAGAGAATGTTTCCTTCATGAGAATTTTCTAAAACGCTCTAAAAAGGACGCTTACAATTGCAGAGACAAAGTCCGCAGAGCCTCAAGGTTGCGATAGAGATAAACAACAACTATTGTAGCAGTTGCACCGTCTGTCGCTCGGTCTGCCCCTTCGAAGCCATTTTCAAAGACGAGAGCAATGGCGAAATCAAGATAGACGTCGAAAAGTGTCAAGTCTGCGGGCTCTGTTCAAGCGCCTGCCCAGCCGAAGCCATAGACTTAGTTTACTACGACGACGATTCACTGGTCTCTTACACCAAGAATTTGATGAAACAGAAAAGGTCTAAAACGTTAGTTTTAACGTGCAGAGGAAGCAGCCCAGCCCCCTGCGAAATGGCTGACATGCTCAAAGAAAAGGGAGTCCGAAGTTTTGTCTCCCTGCGCCTGCCCTGTGTCGGACGGGTTTCACCCGAGTTTTTTCTGAGAACACTCGCCCAAGGCACAAAGAAAATAGTTGTCATGCAGTGCGAAGAAGGTTTCTGCCGATTCAAGAAGGGAAGCGAGGTCAACGCAAACAGACTCATGCTAACACAAGCCCTTCTCAGCCAACTCGGCTTCAAAAAAGACACGGTGAGTTTTCTAAAGAACTCTAACAAGGCTGTTTACGACACTCAAAAGTGTGTAGGGTGTGACAAGTGCACGTTCATATGTCCATACGAAGCCATAGAAGCCCAGCCTTTGGCCACACCGCAGATAGACCAGGAGAAGTGTGTCGGTTGTGGCGCTTGCGCCCTAGTCTGTCCCCACTTGGCGATTCAGCTCAAAACCTTCGAATACGAACCAGTTTCTAAACTAGTTCTAGACTGTGGCGCCAGAGCAAGCAAACTGAAATCCGACGGTGTGAAGCCAGTTGTTCTGGTTTTCTGTTGCCAGTGGTCAGAGTTCTCCGCGTTAGACACGGTTAACCCAAGTTCCATGCCAGAAAACGTCATGCTCCTTGAGATTCCGTGCTTTAAGGGATTAGACCCCGTTCACGTCGTCGAGGCGTTTTACGCTGGCTTCGACGGTGTCCTAGCCGTGACATGCGCTGAGGAAGACTGCAAACTCAAGGAGGGAAGGGAGATAGCTGAACTCAACGCCGAGGTTTTGAAAAAGACCCTGAGCAAACTACACCTAGAGGACAGATTTGAGGTTTGCACAGCCTCTCCGCGTTACGTTGGTGACTTCAACTCCAAACTTGAAAACTTCCTCAAAAGGGTGTCTTCTTCGCTGACGGCGAAGGAAAGGGAGCGGTGACCAAATGTACAAAATCGTCTCCAAGCAAGAACTCGCTCCAAAAATCAAAAGGTTTGACGTCTACGCCCCAGACATAGCCGCCAAGGCTAACCCTGGACAGTTCGTGATTCTGAGAGTGTGGGAAAAAGGCGAAAGGATTCCAATCACCTTGGTCGATGCTAACACTCAAGAAGGCACCATCACGCTTGTTTTCAACGAAGTGGGCAAAACAACTCAGCAGTTAGGGCAGTTAAACCAAGGCGACTGCATCCCCAACATAGCAGGTCCATTGGGCAACCCTTCTGAGGTTCAGAGGTTTGGCACGGTTCTCTGCGTCGGCGGAGGCGTCATGATAGCGCCACTCCTCTTTCAAGTCTCAGCCCTGCGCAAGGCTGGAAACGAGCTCATCACGGTCATCGGTGCAAGAATCAAAGACCTGCTCATTTTTGAAAAAGAAATGAAAGACCTCAGCGACGAGTTTTACGTCGCAACCGACGATGGCTCGAAGGGTTACAAGGGACTAGACTTCCTCAAAGACATACTTGGCAAGAGGAAAATCAACCGCGTAGTAGCCATGGGTCCAGTTGTCATGTTGAAGACCGTTTCCGAAATGACCAAACCCTTGGGCATAAAGACAATAGTCACGTTGACGCCTATCATGGTTGACGGCATGGGCATGTGCGGCGCCTGCCGAGTATCGGTGGCTGGAGAAACCAAGTTCGCGTGCGTCGACGGACCAGAATTTGACGGGCATCAAGTCGATTTTGACCAACTGATAAAGCGGCAGAAAATGTACTTACCCGAAGAGAGACTGTCAGCGCTATCCCATGAAAGGCTGGGAGGAATCAAACTTGACAGAGGCTAAGGCTGAGAAGCCTCCACAAGACCGCTGGCACGCTGTCCAGATGCCCAAGCAGAAGCCGGAGGACCGAGCGCACAATTTCAACGAGGTTGCTCTGGGCTACAATGAAGAGCAAGCGTTGGCAGAAGCCTCAAGATGCATAACCTGCCCGAACCCAGGGTGTGTCAAGGGATGCCCTGTGGAACTTGACATTCCAGCGTTCATCAAACTCATCAAAGAGAAAAAGTACGACGAAGCCATACGAAAGGTGAAAGAAAAAAACAGCTTACCCGCCATCTGTGGGCGAGTCTGCCCTCAAGAGGAACAGTGCCAAAAACTCTGCGTTATGGGCAAGAAAGGAGAACCCGTGTCAATAGGAAGGCTGGAACGCTTTGTAGCCGACCTCGAACTTCAAAGAGGAGTCACGGTTTCCCCTGCATTAAACTCAACTGGCAAAAAAGTGGCCATCATCGGAGCTGGTCCCGCTGGGCTAACAGCAGCCGCCGACTTAGCCAAACTGGGTTACAAAGTTGAGATTTTTGAGGCGCTCCACCTCGCTGGCGGTGTCCTCGTTTACGGTATCCCAGAGTTTAGACTGCCAAAGAGAATAGTTCAGGCTGAGGTTGATTATATTCAAAAGTTAGGCGTGGAACTACGAACTGACGCCATGATAGGCAGATTGTTCACAATAGACGAGTTGTTCAAGGAAGGATTTGACGCTGTTTTCATTGGAACAGGCGCCGGACTGCCACAGTTTATGCGTATACCTGGCGAAAACTTGGGCGGAATCTATTCGGCTAACGAATTCCTGATTCGTGTCAACCTGATGAAGTCCTATCTGTTTCCTGAGTTTGATACGCCTATACGGGTTGGCAAGCACGTGGCGGTTATTGGCGGCGGCAACGTAGCCATGGACTCCGCTCGAAGCGCGCTACGGCTGGGCGCCGAGCAGGTTTGCATAGTTTATCGTAGGTCGAGGGAAGAGATGCCTGCACGGCTGGAAGAAATCTTGAACGCTGAGGAAGAGGGCATAATCTGCAAGTTTCTTGCTGCACCTCTAAGATTTATAGGAGACGAGAGCGGCTGGGTGGAAGGAATGGAGTGTATCGCCATGGAATTAGGTGAACCAGACGAGTCGGGAAGACGAAGACCTGTTCCAATTAAGGATTCAGAATTCGTCATGGACGTGGACACGGTGGTCGTGGCGATTGGGCGGACTCCTAACCCGATAATTCAGCGAACCACAAAGGGACTGGAAACAACCAAGTGGGGAACCATTGTAGTCAACGAGGAAACGGGCAAAACCAGTTTAGAAGGAGTCTACGCCGGCGGCGACATTGTGACGGGTGAAGCAACTGTTATAAGTGCTATGGGTGCGGGCAAAAAAGCGGCAAGAAGCATACATGAACATCTAATTAAACAACCCAAGCCATAAGTTATGAAAATCTGCTAAAAACCTGTTCAGCGGTGCTTTTTCAAGTGTTCTTCAAGAAGTTCGCGGTAACTTTGACAGGTTTTGCCACAGACTTTACATTTGAATAACTCGATTTCAAGCGCGTTTCCGTCAGGGTCGACGAAAGCAGCGGTTCGACCACCCCATGGTTGATCTTTTGGTTCGGTTACAAATTCGACTCCTTTGCCTTTGAGATTTTGATAAGCTTTGTCGACATCGTCAACCAGCAGACAGATTTCCGGTTTTGCTTTTAACTCCAATCCAAGCGCTACTCCAGCTATGTCAAAGATTGCACCAGTGGGCCATTCGCTTATTTTCTCAAGACCGAGAATATCCTGATAGAAATACACAGACTTTTTCAGGTCCGAAACACCAATTCGAATGTATGGTATCCTCTGGACGTGACTACTTTTCTTCATTACATTTTTCTCCTTAATATCGCTGTTACGGTATCACAAAATTTATTACCTTTGCGGTGCTCGCTCCAAATGAGCGGTTTTTTGCCTTTAAACCAAAATTGCTTATATCTCAAACACTATTTTTGACTAAATGTGACCAGAAGCGTGACTGACCTGAAGAAGCGTTTTGAATTCCTTGAGCACACGGCTGACCTTTACATCGCTGCCTATGGCAAGAGCTTAGAGGAAGCTTTTGAAAACGCCGCCTACGCTATGTTTGAGGGCATGACCGACTTGGATAAGGTTCAGCCAAGACTGGAAGACGCTGTGGAGGTTGAAGGCTACGATGAACAAGCCTTGCTCTACAACTGGTTAGAAGCGTTATTGGTGAAGTTTGACATCGAGGGCAACCTCTACTCCCGCTTTAAAATTGCCAGCATAAAGAAAACACCTAAGAGATTCAAGTTGAAGGCAAAGATTTGGGGTGAACCCTACAATCCAGAGAAGCATCTGTCTAAGGTTGGGGTCAAAGCAGTTACTTATCATCAGATGCAAATAACTAAAGATAAGAAAGGCGCTGTGACAGTCAAGTTTATCCTCGACATTTAGGAAAGACGTGAACATGACCAAGAAAGCAGTTGCTTTGAACGCCAAGATTATAGTTGAAGTTAAGCCAAAGGCGCCCTTCAACTTTGACGCCACTGTGCACAAGCCTTCTCATTTTCCAGCGCCAATCGAAGATTACATGGAGGGTGTTTACTGGCAGACCATGATGTTTCACAGCAAGGTTCTAGGCTTGAAGATGGAGAGCAAAGGCACGATTGACAACCCCGCAATAAGGCTCACCTTCTTCTCCGAGGTTCCGCTGACGAAGAAAGAAACTGACGAAATAGTAAAAGAGATTCGGTGGCGGTTCGACCTAGACGGCGACCTCTCTGAGTTCTCCAACAAGTTTGACCACGACGATTTGCTGGGTCCGTTGCTCCAAAAATGGCGGGGCATGCACGTAAGCTGTGGCAATTCGCTCTACGAATTACTTGTTATCAGCATTGCGTTGCAGAACGCCACAGTTAGGCGCACGGTGCAGATGATGGAGGCATTGCTAGACAAGTATGGAACAAAGGTTAGATTTGATGGGAAAGAACTCTACGCCTTCTGGGAACCTGAAAGGCTAGAGAGAGCCAGCGAACAAGAACTGCGAGAGTTGAAGGTGGGCTACAGAGCCAAATACCTCAAGAAGACTTCTGAAGACTTCGCGAAGGGAGTGGTTGACGAGTTTAAACTGCGCCAAATGCCCATGGAAGAGGCAAAGAAGGAATTAGACAAACTCTACGGAGTGGGTCCAGCATCCGCTAGCATCCTGCTCTTCGAAGCACTGCATCACTATGACACGATTGAGAAAATCGGTCCATGGGAACAAAAAATCTATTCGCGCCTATTATTCAACAAGGAACTGGTTCCAGCCGAAACAATCCTGCAAGAAATCCAGAAACGATACGGAAAATGGAAAACACTAGCCATGCACTACGTTTTCGAAGACCTCTTTTGGAAAAGAAAAACCCAAAAAATCGAATGGCTGGAGAAATTGATTCGGCTATAGAAAGGTTAGCGAATCAGAAGAGTGATCTCTTCAACCAAGGTTTCGGGCACTATGTTTCTCTTGCCCTTTTTCTTGAACGTGACAAACCCTAGGCTTTTGAGCGCTTTCAAATCTTGGTAAACGTTTTTCACGTTTCGTCTCGTTTTTTGAGCCAAATCGTTTATGGACTCTACGCGCAGACTCGCAAGGCTATATAGCAGTTCAAGTCGTTTGGGCGTTAACAACGCAGCTTCTTTCGGTTTCAAATCGCGTATCTCCTCAACCACGTAGTCGAGTTCTCCACCTTCGACGTAACCACGGTAAGCGTGGACTAATCCCGCCCACTCTGAATACACGCCTATGAGTCGGCGGTCCACCTTCTTTTGCAGGAACAACTCTTCAAACTGGTCAAAAGTCACGCCGTGTTGTCGCTCATAGCTTTGGATTCTGGCTTGCACCTCGTCAAGAGTCAGTTGCCGACTGATTCGAACCATCATAAACCATTTCTCACGTCCAAGAGTCATATTTTCGTCAAACAGCAATTAAACTTCTTTGGCTTAAACACCAAAACTGAAGTCAGGTGCCTCACTGAAAATGTTAATTAACATTCAAAGCTCTACTGGTATTCTCTGTGAAAAAGGCATGTTAACCCGAAAACTCAACGACCACCTGTACTTAATCGACTTGAAGCCTGTTGGAATCGAGAATTTTATCGCCTCTTACGTGTTGAAGGGCGCGGATTCTACAGCCATAATTGAAACTGGACCCACTTGCTCGGTTCCAAACCTTCTCACGGGTTTGCGAGAAATAGGCATCGCAAATGAAGACGTTGATTACGTGGCTGTCTCCCACATTCACATAGACCACGCAGGTGGAGCAGGAACCCTGATGCAACACTTACCCAACGCCAAACTGTTAGTTCACGCCAAAGGCGCGTCTCACATGATTAATCCCGAAAAACTTTGGGAAGCATCAAAACAAGTCTTGGGCGAAGTTGCCATTGCGTACAAGGAGATACAGCCTGTTCCAGAAAACCGAATTGTCACACAAGTCGATGGCACAATTATTGATTTAGGCGGTGGCGTTCAACTCAGGGTTTTGGAAACTCTGGGTCACGCCTCACATCACTTGGGGTTTCTTGAAAACATAGGCGTGGGGATTTTTCAGGGCGACGCCGCTGGAATCTACATACCTCAGCTGGATGTGACCATACCCACTACTCCTGCTCCCTTTAATTTAGAACTGACCTTGGCTTCGATTCAAAAAATAATTAATTTAGCGCCAAAAAGGCTGTACTACACGCACTTTGGTCCAGTTGACAACGCTGTCAACCGACTGAAGGCTTACACCACGCAACTCAAACTCTGGAAGAAAACAGTCTCAGAGGCAATGAATGAGAGCGACAGCGTCCAAGTCATGTACGAGAAGATTTTGAAAAACGACCCTCAAATGCGAGTTGCTGCAGAATTCATCAAGAATCATATGGTTCTCCGCCGAGGCGTGGTCATGCAGAACATCCAAGGCTTCGTCGAATACTTAAAGAAAAAACCTTTGGCTTAAACACCAAAATTGTTTATATTCAGTCTGGTTCTTTTCATTAACTTAGAAGGCGATCTGTTTATGGGAGAAGAAAGAGAATATCGTGGACCTCCGCCCAGGGTGCCGCTTGAAAGACTCGACAACTACACATGGCGTATTCCTCAAAAATATAAGGCGGGCATGCGAGTTCCAGGTATAGTTTTCGCAGATGAAGACTTGCTCGAAAAGATGCGAACAGATCGAACTCTGGACCAGTGCGCCAACGTTGCACACCTGCCGGGCATTTACAAGTATGCTATCACTTTACCCGACGGCCATGAAGGTTACGGGTTTCCTATAGGCGGCGTGGCAGCAACAGACTATGAAGAAGGCGTGGTCAGCCCAGGAGGCGTCGGTTACGACATCAACTGTGGTGTCAGACTCTTAACCACAAGCATGTCAGAGCAAGACATCCGACCCAAACTCGCTGATTTGACGTCAACCATTTTTAACAACGTGCCCTCTGGGCTTGGCAGCCGCCGCAAGGACTTCCGCATAACATCCAGTGAACTCGACCGTTTGGCTGCAGAGGGTGTGCCCTACATAGTTGAACGTGGGCTAGGCTGGTCGGAAGATATAGAGCATTGTGAAGAACGAGGCAGCATGCAGAACGCCAACCCAGACAAGGTTTCAACCAACGCCAAGAGTCGAGGTCTACCGCAGATAGGCACGTTGGGTTCAGGAAACCACTTCTTAGAGATTCAACGCGTCGACAAAATCTATGACCAAAGAGTCGCCAAAACATTTGGTATCACTCACGAAGGTCAAGTCACAGTCATGATTCACTGCGGTTCACGAGGCTACGGGCATCAAATATGCTCAGATTACCTGCGAGTCATGGAACGGGCTACGCAGAAATACAAGATAGCCCTGCCAGACCGTGAACTTGCCTGTGCACCTGGAACCAGCCCAGAAGCGCAAGATTATTACCAAGCCATGGCTTGCGCCGTCAACTTCGCCTTTGCCAATCGTCAAGCAATCACTCACTGGGTTCGCCAGAGTTTTGAGCAGGTTTTCCAGAAGCCAGCAGAAACCTTCGGGTTGCGTCTGGTTTACGACGTTGCCCACAACATAGCCAAGATTGAAGAACACAGGGTCAATGAGCATATTAGAAAGGTTTGGATTCATCGAAAGGGCGCAACAAGAGCCTTTGGACCCGGCAGCCCCGACGTTCCAGTTGATTACAGAGACATAGGTCAACCAGTGCTCATTCCTGGAAGCATGGGCACAAGCAGCTGGGTTCTGGTTGGAACACCTAAAGCGATGGAGGTATCGTTCGGCTCAACCGCACACGGAGCAGGACGAATGATGAGCAGAGCTGCTGCCAAACGAAGATACTGGGGTGGTGAAATCAAGAAGGCTTTGGAACAACGAGGCATAATTATCAGAGCGGCAAGCGCAGTTGTGTTGGCTGAAGAGGCTGACCCTGCCTATAAGAATGTTGACAGAGTAGCCGAAGTGAGTGACAAAGTTGGAATCGCAACCCGTGTCGTGAGACTTCTGCCAATAGCGGTTGTGAAGGGCTAAAAACAGCAAACACGCCCCATTATTTTTTTGTTCAACTTAACCATTAAAAGCACAGCATATGATGTATTGGTAGTGAGGAGTGCACATGAAGATTGTTGAGAAGAGGGAGCCTTCAACGCCTAGTGTTGTCAGAGTCAAGTGGATAGACGGCATGCGGTTTGTGGCAACAGACAGCATGGGACACTCTATCGTTATGGATGCCTCAAGGCAGGTTGGAGGCGAAGGTTCGGGTTTCAGCCCTTTGCAACTGCTTCTGGCGGCGTTAGGAGGCTGCACGGGTATAGATATTGTAGATTTAATGCGGAAGCAGAGGCAAAAGGTTGACAATTTAGAGATAGTGGTTTCTGGAGAGCGAGTTGAAGAGCCGCCGCGAGTCTACAAGGATATCCATGTTGAATACAGAGTGAAGGGAAAGGACGTTAAAGAAGAGGCGGTTCAACGTGCCATACGGCTTTCTGAGGACAAATACTGCTCTGTCGGAGCCATGCTTGAGGCGAAGGCTAAGGTGACCAGCAGCTACATTATACAATAGAATTAAATAACAACTGAGACAAATAACCAAGAAAAGATTGGAAAAAGGAGGAAGCAAAGTGTCTGCATTTGAAAAAATAGGAGCCGACCGTCAACTTCAAGACCACTGGATAAGGAGACTGATAGCGGGAATTATTGACTGGATAATCACATGGATAGTAGCTTACGTAATTGCGCTGATTCCTGCATTCACTGCATTCTTAATCACTGGAATCTTCTTTCTCGGACCTTTGGAACTTCTTCACGGTGTTATATTCTTTTTGTACGCCTCGTTCATGGAATCCACCCGCGGAGCAACAATGGGAAAGCAGATTATGAGCCTGAAAGTGACGACAACTCAAGGAGGCTTGCCTGGCTTTGACAGAACTTGGATTCGAAACATCAGCAAAATCTACTCGTTGTTGTGGCTTGTAGACACCTTGATTGGCATGGCTACGGTAGGCGACCCTCACCAGAAATACAGTGACAGATTTGCTGGAACAACTGTGGCGTCCACCATACCAACAGGTCTCATCCTACCAAGTCCGCCGCCTCCGTCAACTCCGCCAAGCAGTGCTTAGAGGTGGAAAAATCTCAGGCAAGCTGTCAACAGACATTGGAAAGG
>Ga0315309_1002520_pt1 | contig 10670 bp, 8 predicted proteins | sample TDP4_MG_FD_203080 | JGI IMG/M metagenome (GOLD analysis project Ga0315309, IMG submission 203080) | Freshwater sediment microbial communities from Lake Towuti, South Sulawesi, Indonesia - TDP4 | ecosystem: Environmental > Aquatic > Freshwater > Lake > Sediment | place: Indonesia: South Sulawesi...
TTATCCTTAGGATAAAATGTTAGCAGAGTTATCAAAACATTAGTATCAACAGCATAGTTATAATCCCGAAAGGACAGTTTCATAACTTATATTGCTTCTTTTACTTTGGATATTTTATCAGATGTTACACCCAGATAATCCGCTGCTCTCATCTCATCAATCATCTTGCGTTCATAAGCATCAAAAACCATAGAAGTATACTTTTCCCCTCTCTCTTGAATGCAAATCTTGATTTCGGTTTTTTTGTCCTTCCTGCCAAATGGTTCTTTATATTTACTTTTCCATTCCTTGTGTTTTTTGAGATAATATTCCTTTGTGGTTAAATCTAAAATCCATAATCGCCTTAAGATAACTTCTTGGCTGACCTTAAAATCCCATGCGATATCCTTCAGAAAACTCTCGGGCCATTCCTTTTTCCCCGTATTTGCTTTGACAACAGGGTGATTTAATAACTTATCTTTCGGTACCAGAAACGCCCCCGCAAAGCGGTTACAGAATTTTTCGTGTGTCATATCAGATTCCTCCAAATCACAAATGCCGCCCTCTCGCAGGAGTAAATGAGCTAACTCATGGAAAAGTGTAAAAATCTTGGCCAATGTCTCATCAGACCTTCTCAGTACAATCACAGGGACATCTTCATCAATCAGAGAAAATCCTCCTATTTCTTTATTCTTTGTAATGCTAATCTGAAATACTAATATCCCGTTATTTTCCAATATTTTTATCCACTCCTCCAAAGCAGCTTCTTTAGTAAAAGAGGTGGAGCGGGGAAATTCCTTAATTCCAAACTGTATTCTCACCTTTTCTGCAAGCATTTCTGGATTGTCTGATATATTTGCCTTTATGGATAATTTCTTACTCTCTTCACCTAACTCTTTAATTAGCTCAATGGCGGAGTATTGAAAACGTCTGGCTTTTCGGATAGCTAAATATGTTTTAGGATTGAGTGATTGTTTCTCTGCGGATGGACGTTTCCGAAAGTCCTTGGGAAAAGGAGGTTCCTTAGGTGGAGCAGGTAATAAAAATGCGCTTAGAGGCCTCTTGTAAATCTTCGACAACTTTTCAATCTGAGCAAAGGTAGGTTTTACAATGCCGTCTTTTTTCTCCCACTCTTTTACAGCTTTTATCGTTACCTCTTTTATCCTCTTGGCGACCTCATCTATACTCATCCCAATACTTTCTCTTGCCCATATAAGTACAGCCGGCTCCACTGAAACATTAAATGATTTACTAGACATAGTCATTTTCTCCTGTTTGTAATCTTTGTGCTTATCTATGTCTCTATGGGATAAACAATCTATGGCTCACTTAGATATCCGCCTATATTAGCCTACGTCAATTTTCTTCTATTTTTACTTTTTTGTCAAAACTTACTTTAGAGGTAGGGTGCATTGATTCGCACCAATTATGGGAAAATCTCAATGAATCGGGACTCACCTCAGACTTGATATTAGCATAATGGTAGCATAAAATCATTTTAAACCATGAGATGTTTACCATGTGTGATATTGCTTTTCTTGTATCACGGTGGCCGGATTTCCTATCTCACGGGCTGAATCGTGTTGTATAGCTCTCCGATAGGAGTCCCTATGATTGCAATAGATATTATTATATTGGGCGTGAAATAAAGGAAGAATAGTGTCGGCAAAATCATTAAAGTTCGCATGGACGCATCACGGTGATTACTTCAAACTTGTAAACGATACTTATTCACGAATCAAGAAACTAAAACGGGAGCATGATCAGTTCCAAAGTAGTCTCAAGGGAAAAGAAATATCCGATGACGATATCGATTTTCTTGCGTCTCGAAACGATGCTATCGGCGAACTTTCTCTCATCGTTATCATTTTCTCTGCTTTTACGCTCGAAGCATACATTAATCACTACGGTATCAGTCGCCTCTCGCGGAACTACTTCTCGAAGTACCTCGATAAACTTGACCTTCTTGCCAAGTGGCTTGTCATTCCGCGGATCTTGAATGGTAAGAAACTGAATCCGGGCTCTGCTGCCATGCAGGATCTCTCTTGGCTTGTCTCTCTCCGCAACCGTCTAGCTCACTTCAAGTCAAAGACAATAACAGTAAAAGAATTAGAGGAATCGGATTGGTTGTGGTACGAGGATGCGGAGAGAGCAATTAGGACCGTGAAGCGAGTAGTCTCATTGCTCAAGAGAATTGACTCGAAAGTAGACACGGATTGGCTTAAACAGGAACCATGAAATAACAAATCACCGTTTCCATGCGACGTACTAAGAGCCGCACCAGCGTGTATCTTTCTGCATTGAATTGTCCACGATTTGTTCACCGGAGTTTATCTAAAGAACAAAAAAGACCGTGTGTATCAGTGTCAATCCGTGTCAAACATTTTGAGATTGCCGCGTCGTCCCGCCTATCTCTGGGCAGGGGATTCATCAAGACAACTGCTCAGCACAACACTTGTCTGACGACAGTCAAGATTTTGCACAACATAAAAAACTACCGAATCGCCAGGATGGCTTACGCCACAAAAGTCCATAAGTATATACGCATATACTTATATACTCTTGCGACCCAAACCGCGTAATCTCTGTAATCAGTCAACAAATCGAATCGTCTCTCAAATTAAAACTTAGCAGAAAATCGCCAATGAAAACAACCGGTTCATCGAAAACTTCCAAAATAAAGTCTTCGATTGCCTCTCTACAATCTGGTCAAAGTAACGTTATTTCCTTCGACACCAGCATCATCAATTCCATCACCTTAAATCCACTACACTTGAATCGCTCTATAAGTATATACGCATATACTTATACAGTGCTTGCCTCACTGTCAAAATCGCCAGGATGGCTTATGCCAGGAAAACAAAAAACCCATCTAAATCTTCGAGAAGAAAATCTCCAGAATCGTCTCTTCTCTCTTGTCAAAGTAACTCCATCCTCTTCAACACCAGCATAATCAATGCCATCAACTCAAATCCTCTACGCTTAAATCACTCTATAAGTATATACGCATATACTTATATAGCTGTGCGAAATCTTCTTTATTTATTGCTTGGCTCATATAACGCGCTGACTGCTTTGTGAATGAAAGCCATATTTTGTTTATCGAGCGAATAGTAAACATGAAAACCTCTCTTTTGAAACCGTACAATTCCCGCATCTCTCAGAACTCGAAGATGCTGAGAAGTTGCTTCCTGCGATATACCCAATTGCGACGTCAACTCAGTAACACACATTGCTCGACGCTTAAGTGCCTGAACAATGCGTATCCGTGCCTCAACTGAAAACAATTTAAATATCCCTGCCAGCTTTTCCGCGTCAACCATAACGGCTCACTCCTTATTTTACAATTTCAAAAAACTTTCCATTTCACACAACACAACATTTTGTATAACACAAAAACGCTGCCAAATCGCCAGGATGGCTTACGCCACAAAAATCCATAAGTATATACGCATATACTTATACAGTATTTGCCCAAATTTCAAAATAAAAACAAAAAACTCATTGGAATCTTCGAGAAGAAAATCAAGGACAAAATCGCCGAAGTCTGGGGAGAGAAATAACAAATTCACAAGACAATCGCCGCTCTTTGTTCCTGAAATTTTGCTTGAAAATTAAGCCGTTTTCGGGTATAATATGTATCGAACTAATGGACTGTTCATAGTTAATAGTTCGTAGTTCTTAGTCAATCGTAAATTATGGGGAGATTATTGATGGCCGCAGAATCACAAATCTTAAAACAGAAATCAGAAGACAGAAGACAGGAGACAGAAGACAGAATAGGGAAACAAGGGAATCAGGAAAACAGTGAATCAGGATGCAGTCCACAGTCCTAAGGACTCCTTACGGAGGACACCTTGCGGTGGTTATCAGCAGACCAGGGAATCAGGAAGGATTACCCTGATAACCCGATACTCTGATAATCACTGCTTGGTAACCCGATACTCTGATGCCCACTATGATTATGCAAAACAAAGCCAATTTCAAAAGAGCCAGAATAAATGTAAGCTGCTATTTACAAAAGGATTATGAAAATGAATCAGTCTTCAGTGGCCAGGAAAACAAAGCCAATCAAACCCAATTTCCACGGGACCAAAATGAACGCGAACTTATTTGCAAAAAAGGTTATGAAATGACAAAGGGCAAATCTTGTATTCGTATGCACTTACGGTGCCTTGTAAAACAAGTAGCCTTCGACTGGCTGGGCCTGACGGACGACGCCCGCATCCTTCGGCCAAGCTCAGGGCTGCGGCTAATTCAGGACAGGTACTATGACCGGGCGATAATACCATAGGCCAACGCCGGCTTAAGAAAAAAACAAAATAGACTTGACAGAGACAAGGGTAAAACTGTAAAATATATGTTGACTTGACTTGCTCTTATCGAGCAATTAAACTGCCTGGCCGTGGGCAATAGCAGTAAAAAGCCAATAATAGGCCTTCTGGGTGGTATCGGTTCGGGCAAAAGCACAGTTGCGGCTGAGTTTGCAAAACTGGGCTGCAAGGTCATTGATGCCGACAAAATTGTCCACGAGTTACTACAAAAAAAAGCCGTGAGAGACGAGATAGTCAGCCTTTTTGGCTGGACTACTCTGAATTCGGCAGGCAAAATCGACCATAAGAAATTGGCTAAAGTCGTATTCGCCGATGCTGAAAAGCTCTTGTCACTTAACAGAATTATCCATCCCTTCGTCCTGGAACGGACTGAGGAGCTTATAAGGCGATATAACCGCCAAGGGCAAGTTATGGCAATTGTGCTGGATATGCCATTATTGGTGGAGGTCGGCTGGGCTAAACGATGCGATAGGCTGATTTTTGTTGATTGTAAGCAAAAGCTAAGGGTAGATAGAGCCCAAAAAATGAGTGGTCTTAACGAAAATCAAATAAAAATTAGAGAAAATTTTCAAATTTCTCTGGACAAGAAGGCTGCCATCGCCGATAATGTGATTGATAACAATTCTGACTTTCCGGCATTGGTCAGGCAAGTCGCTGATATCTTCACTAATATTGTGAATGAATAGTTATTAGTTGTAGTTTAGTACAGATTGCGTATATTAGTGTTGGTCGTTTTGAGATTTAGGTTTTATTTTTACTATTCAAAGTTCAAATCCTACTGAATCCAACAATCAATAAGGTTGTTTAACTAAATAATATCCCCTGCTTCTGCAAGGGTGACAACAAATTTCTGTAAACGTAAAAGGAGTAATTATGGCTAAAGGTACTGCAAGAACCGAAAAGGCCACAGCTAAAAGGCGCAAAACCATGAAGAAAAAAGCAGCCGAACAAGAACAAGTTGCTGCCGAGCAAACGCAAGTACAGGAAAACCCTGTTCCGATTACAGCCGAAGAGGTCCCCAACGTAGAAACGGCTGAGCAAGTCAAAGACCAGAAAGAATTAGACGAGGAATCTACCCACGCTAAATACGAGCGGGTCAAGAAAGGTGAGTTATATTTAACAGATTTGCAGAAACTAACTGTGTCAGAACTGCACGATATTGCTAAGAAAGAAGGCATCACTGAATACAGTGCCCTTAAGAAGCAGGATCTGATCTTCAGAATTCTCAAGGAACGTATCCAGCAAAATGGACTAATGTACGGCGAAGGCGTATTAGAAGTTCTGCCGGACGGCTACGGGTTCCTGCGAAATCCTCGATATAACTACTTGTCCTCGTCTGACGATATCTATGTTTCACCCTCTCAAATCAGGCGTTTTGGCTTGCGCACGGGAAACATCGTATCAGGGCAGATCAGGCCGCCAAAAGACTCAGAGAAGTATTTTGCGCTTTTGCGGGTCGAAGCGATTAACTATGAGAACCCTGACCTGCTGGCGGATAAAGTGGTATTTAGCGATTTGACGCCATTGCATCCCGAGGAGCGTTTTATGCTCGAGACCACAACGGAAGAATTAAATATGCGAATAATTGACCTGGTAACACCGGTAGGAAAAGGTCAACGAGGACTGATAGTTGCAGCCCCGAGAACAGGTAAAACAATTCTCCTGCAAAAAATAGCAAATGCTATCACTACAAACAGTCCTGAGGCTAAACTTATAGTGCTTCTGATCGACGAAAGACCTGAAGAGGTTACGGAAATGGAGCGCAAAGTCGGCCCGGGCGTTGAGGTTATAAGCTCCACCTTCGATGAACCCGCTGCACGCCACTGCCAGGTGGCGGAGGTCGTTATTGAAAAGGCTAAGCGGATGGTTGAATATGGCCATGACGTTGTAATTCTGCTGGACTCCCTTACCCGGCTTGCCCGCGCCTATAACAGTGAAACCCCACACTCCGGCAGGATACTTACCGGTGGTGTTGACGCCAGTGCAATGCAGATGCCTAAGAAGTTCTTCGGTGCTGCCAGAAACATCGAAGATGGTGGGTCACTGTCCATCTTCGCAACCTGCTTAATTGATACAGGCTCAAAAATGGACGAGGTGATTTTTGAAGAATTTAAGGCCACCGGAAATATGGAATTGCACCTCGATAGACGCCTTGTTGATAGACGTGTCTGGCCAGCTATAGATATCAGCCGAAGCGGAACCCGAAGGGAAGAATTGCTGCTCGACCCAAAAGAACTGGAGCTTGTATATAGGCTGCGGAGGGTCCTGAGCGAGTTAAACCCGGTTGAAGCGGTAGAACTACTCAAAAGTAGACTCGCTAAGACCCGCACCAATGCAGAGTTCTTAATGACTATGAACCTCGATTAGCTTGTCGCAAATTGCTTGTCGATTTGCGATTTACTTTGCTGCTTGTTTTTATTAAGATAATATTCCGGTTGGCATACTGCGCCGGAATTTTTTATAGGAATAATCTAAATCGGATAGGTCATGGGCGAACCCCCGATAAAAAAATTCGAGGGCAGGCAACTCTCGAAAGTCTATGAGCCTAAAACCATAGAGAGACTGGCCACGGAAATTTGGTTTGCCGGCCAATATTTTCACGCTGAACCCATCTGGTCCGGTCCAGCCGGACCGGAAAATTCGAAATTCGAAATTCGAAATTCGAAATTGAGGCCGAAGGCCTATACCATCGTAATCCCACCCCCTAACGTCACGGCACCGCTACACCTTGGCCACGCATTGAATAATACATTGCAGGACATCTTAATCCGATTCCGTCGAATGCAACAGTATAATACGCTGTGGATGCCTGGCACCGACCATGCCGGCATAGCCACCCAAACGGTTGTTGAGAAACGAATACTTTCGGAAGAAGGAAAACGCCGGACAGATTTTGCCAGAGAAGAATTTGTCGCCCGCATACAAGCCTGGAAGGATGAATATGAGGCCACCATCATCAGCCAGTTGAAAGCGATGGGCTGCTCCTGCGACTGGGAGAGGACTCGCTTCACAATGGACCAGATTTGCGCAAAAGCTGTCCGGGCTGCGTTCTTCAAACTCTTCAAAGACGGACTAATCTATCGTGGCAAACGACTTGTCAACTGGGACCCGGCTACGCAGACAGTGCTGGCAGATGACGAAGTCGAGTATGAAACAGTACAGGGACATTTCTGGTATCTGAAGTATCCACTGGTTGAGCCAGTGGAAATTAAAGGTAAAAGAATTGAATATGTCACAGTGGCGACAACAAGGCCGGAAACTATGCTCGGTGATACAGCAGTCGCTATGAATCCGAGAGACCCTCGCGCTGAATTTCTGGCTGGCAAAAAGGTTCGGCTGCCGATTGTCGGCAGAATAATCCCGATTATCGCTGATGAGCACGTTGTCTTACCTGATCCGCAAAGCGGCGATGAAAAGGCACGATTTTCTACCGGCTTTTTGAAAGTTACACCCGCTCACGACCCGGATGACTGGGAGATCGGCCAAAGACACAGGCTGGCGGTCATCAATGTGATGGCGCCAGACGGCTCAATCAGTGACAAATTTGGCTGGACGGACTGGGAACAGATTAAAAATCCCGACGTTGAAAACCTGATTGGTATGGACCGTTTTGAGGCACGCGAAGCTATCGTTGAATGGTTCCGTCAGGAAAATTTGCTTGAGGATGTTCGCGAATATTCCCACGAGATCGGCCATAGTTATCGTAGTCATGTTCCTATCGAGCCGTATCTGTCCGACCAATGGTATATTGCCGTTAAGAAGCCGATTGAACATCTTGCAGCAAAATTTGGCGATGGCCTTATCGAAGGCACAGACGTGCCGGTTAATTCACTTGCCGGTCTTGCCCTAAAGCCTCTGTTCGACGGACGTTTGAGATTTATACCGGAGCGATATGCAAAAACTTATCAAACCTGGCTTGAAAACCTGCGCGACTGGCCGATAAGCCGCCAGCTCTGGTGGGGACACCGAATACCGGTTTGGAAATGCCTTGGAAAAGAGTTATTTCAACAGAATAAAGCCTTTTTTGAAAGGATAGAGAAGGCGGAAAAAGATCGAACTACGGACAGCGCACTTTTTAGAATACCCACAAAATTTGGAGACGTAGAAGCGGCAGCGCAAGTTCGAATCGAAGAAGGCAAAACATATTTTTACGTCTGCATTCCGGGTGGAAATCAGAATGTTGAGAAGGAGCTAGAAAGTATGGGATTTGTTCAGGATCCAGACGTTCTCGATACCTGGTTTAGTTCGGCGCTTTGGCCGTTTAGCACGCTCGGCTGGCCAGATGATAAGCCGGAGCTAAAAACATTCTATCCGGGTGACGTGCTTTGCACAGCCCGTGATATCATCACTCTATGGGTTTCACGTATGGTGATGATGGGACAGTACTGCGCTGGTGATATTCCATTTAGTAGTGTGTACATTCACGCAATGATTCAGGATGGCGAGGGACGCAGGATGTCCAAGAGCCTGGGTAATGGGATTGATCCTCTGGTGATTATCGACAGTCACGGTGCCGACGCGATGCGGTTTACGCTATCCAGTATGACCACCGAAACGCAGGATATTCGTATGCCGGTGGTTCAAATGAAACTACCGGATGGGCGGGTGGAAAATACCTCACCAAAGTTTGACATCGGGCGAAACTTTTGCAATAAGCTCTGGAATGCCTCACGTTTTGCTTTGATGAACCTTGAGGGGATCGACCCGGCTGAATTCGACCCTGGGAAAATGGATATTACCGACAAATGGATTCTTTCTCGCCTGGCAAAGACAGTTGCCCAGACAGGCAAATCTTTAGATGAATACAAATTTAGCGAACCGTTGGCACAGCTTTACAAATTTTTCTGGAACGACTTTTGCGATTGGTATTTGGAATGGATAAAGCCGAGAATACAAGATGAAGAGCAAAAACCGATTGCTCAAAACGTACTTGCTTTTATATTAGATCAGACTTTGCGCTTGCTGCACCCGTTTGTGCCGTTCATCACTGAAGGAATATTTCAGAAACTAAATGAAATCGCCCCCATCAGGCGACTTAAAGGCTTGGCTGAAGCTAAAAACTCGGAAGCATTGGTAATTGCCGAGTGGCCAAGAGAACTGGGTTCATTTGTTAATGAGGACATTGAAAAACAGATTTCGATTATCCAGAGTCCGATTCGTGCGATAAGAGATATCAAGAGTAAATATAACATCCCTCTTACGACACAGCCGATAACCTCGGTGAACACCAGCGGACAAATTGCAGAAATATTAAATAGAAACTGCAAACTTATTTGCCAAATGGCAGGTATTAAGGTATTTTTAGCCGGCAGCTATATAGAAAAACCGAAGAATGCCGCTACTGCAATAGTTGATGATATGCAGATTTACGTTCATGGCGCAATCGATACTGGAGCAGAGCGAGTTAAACTTGAAAAACAAAAAGAGCAGATAAAAAAAGCTAAAAATTCAGTGGAAGCCAAGCTTAGAAACGAAGAATTTATAACCAAAGCCAAGCCGGAAGTGGTAGCTCAAGCCAAAGAAAGGCTTTCTGAGCTGACAGAGCAGTTAAAGGCTATTGAAAAACACCTTTTGGAATTAAACTATTAACACAAGGAAGGCGGGACAAAAATGTATGTAGAAGTTGAATTATCACGCATAATAATCAATGAGGCATCTGATCAGCAGATAATTGTCTTAAAAGAACGTCACGGCGAGCGCGGTTTTCCCATTGTCATCGGGATAGTTGAAATCTTCGCCATAGATCGGCGATTGAAGGGCATCAAGCCTCCCCGTCCGATGACGCACGACTTATTAGACAGCGTGATTGAAAATCTCGGTGCCAAGATAGAAAAGATTGTGATAAACGACTTGCGCAACCACACCTTCTACGCACAAATACATCTGAGCTCAAATGGGCGAACCATTGAAATTGACTGCCGTCCTTCCGACGCGATTGCTCTGGGGGCAGCATCAAATGCGCCTATTTACGTTGCCGAGCACGTGTTTGAGAAGACCTCCCAGTAAAATTGGCTCCAAGAAAAATAATGAATATCGAACAAGAAATTTCGAATTTCGAAATTCGTTATTCTTAATTCGATATTCAATTTGTCAGGAGCGCTTAGTAGGCCAAAAGGTTGAAATAATCAATAGCCCAACGCCGATACAAAGCAGGCTGTCAGCGATATTGAATGCGGGCCAATGTCTGCCCGGCCAATACACAACATCAATAAAGTCACGCACTAAACCATCATGAAATATTCTATCGTAAAGATTCCCACAAATACCAGCAGCAAAAAGTGCCAGAGCTACGTGCACCAATTTTTGCTGGGATTTGCTAAAAAGAAAGACCACAAAAATTATGATCAATGCAATAAC
>Ga0315309_1002521_pt1 | contig 10669 bp, 12 predicted proteins | sample TDP4_MG_FD_203080 | JGI IMG/M metagenome (GOLD analysis project Ga0315309, IMG submission 203080) | Freshwater sediment microbial communities from Lake Towuti, South Sulawesi, Indonesia - TDP4 | ecosystem: Environmental > Aquatic > Freshwater > Lake > Sediment | place: Indonesia: South Sulawesi...
ACCACTCTCAGGCCATCGACGCACCTCTTCAGGGATAAACATTGGGAGCACGAGGTCGGCATTTATGTTTTGTACAATGGGTCTGTGAACCTCGACACCTTTGTATACTCCCCTTGTTGGGGCGTCTTTAGAGTGCATAGAGAAGACAGTCACGTAATGTCCCATCTTCATGAGTTCTCTAGTCATATACTCAGCGTAAGTGCCGAGTCCGCCCACCATGAATGGAGGGAACTCGTAGACAAAGAAGACTATCTCCATCTCGCTTCCTCTGAGGACAGCATTGAATCAGTAACTTCTTCATTATCTCTTTTCCAAAGCTATAAAAACTTTCTTTCAAAGAACGTCTGTCCGAAAACTTAATTGACGACTTTTTTCCTTTTCTATAATCGAGGGAGAACACTCATTGTTAGCATTCGTATTCGTTAGGGTTGAGGTGGAAGCTGGTTCTGGTGTCGCCTCTGAGATGGCGGAGATCGAGGGCGTAAGGGAACTACACCAGCTAACGGGTGATATAGATCTTGTCGTTAAGGTTTCAGCTCGAGATATAGATGAACTAAGTAAGATAATTTTTCAGATCAGAGATGTGAGGGGAGTGCTAGGAACGGATACCAGAATCGTACTTGCCAGCATCTTGGAGAAAGGAATATGATAGGTGGAGATGAAAGTGAAGAAGCCTATACAAGAAAGGATGGATGAACTTCGGTCTCAAAACGTATCAAATAAAGAGGGGGTGCGCGTTCTTTACTTAGAAAAATACCCATTGTTTGAGATAACCCAAGTTCTAGGCATAGACTCGTCCGAGCTTCAACAGCTGGATCGGGATCTAAACCTCTTTCTGACAAGATGCCCTGTGGGCCATAAGCTCGTTAATGACCCTGTCTTGCACGCAGAGGACGCTCATTACTGTGTTGCGTGTCAGAGATGGTTCAATGATGCCACGCTAAAGGATGAAATTGAACTTGAGACAAAAAGGTTAAAGGAAAAGGAAAACTCAAAGAAGTTCTAGTATACATCGGCTTGAAACAACGCGTTTCCTCAGACAGCTCCCTCCGGAAATTAATTCGTTTGGTCTTCAAGCTGTCCTAGACGGTCTCACTCGGGAAATCAGCAACAAGAACTCAAGAACCCAGGACATGCCGTTCATATGAAGGCCTTTTTGAGAGGATGTCTTCAACATAGGCTCTTAATGGTTCTGCCACGCTCCAGGCTTGTGACATGCATCCTCTTGAATCATGAGGCGGATCGCCCTCAAAGACTTCGCTTATGGTTCCGAGGCCAGTTCTACACGTTTCTTCACGGAATAGGGGCTCAAGAAAATTCTCAAACGCAAACCTTCTCCAGTATTCATCATGATTCTTAACCTTTAAGAAAGCTGTTACGAAAGGACCTAGAAGCCACGCCCATACTGTCCCGTTGTGATAGGCGGCGTCTCGGTGAGAGAGACCTCCTTGATATTTTCCGATGTATCTTGGATCATCGTCTGATAAACTCTTTAGACCATAGGTCCCCCAAAGTCTCTTCCAAACATCTTCGACAACCTTTCCACTCCTGAAACTGTCAAGCATGGAAAAGTCTAGAGATACCGCTATGATCTGGTTCGGTCTGATGGAGGGGTCGCGTTTATTGCCATTCACCACATCGAACAGATAGTTGCCCTCAGACCGCCAAAACTTATCATTGAAACTTCTCTTAGCTTTTTCGGCCAGAGAATGGTACTTTTCAGCGTTGCTTTTCTCGCTAAACCTTGACGAGAGCATCTCCATGAACTTTAGGGCGTTATACCATAGGGCTTGAATCTCAACGGCTTTGCCTTCGCGAGGCGTGACAGGTTTTCCGGCTATCGAAACATCCATCCATGTTAAACGTGGACCATGAGCGAGTAAACCGTCGCTATCCAAATGGATGCCGAAAAATGTTCCTCTAATATGCTGCTCAACAATAGACTGGAAGGTTTCCCAGAGATGTTTCCGCACAAAATCAAAGTTGCCAGTATATTTGAGGTACTGCAGGACAGCATTGAAAAACCACAGTGTTGCATCCGCTGAGTCATACACGGGTTCATCTCCCTTTCGGTCAGGGAACCTGTTCGGTATAAGCCCATCTTTACAGTATTCTTTGAATGTGAGTAGGATCTCCTCCGCGTCGTTGAATCTCCCAGTGACCAATGTAAGGCCCGGAAGCGATATCAAGGAGTCTCTTCCCCAGTCTTCAAACCAATGGTAACCCGCAATCACAGATTTCTTTCCCGTTGATCTTCGCGTAACCAGAAAAGAATCAGCTGAGAGTATCAACCAATTGAGCCAGTCCTCCTCTCTTACGTCCGTGATACTTCGGTAGAACTCTCTCATCAACCGATGTCTCCGACCGAGCTCCTCTGTGTAACACCTTCCCACATCAGAAAGAATGGTGGAATGAAGGGTCACAGTCTCTTCCTCTGCTTTTCCTCCAGCTGCGATTAGGTAGAACTCTTTGCAGTCTTTGGGAGCAACTTCAACTACGAATGCTCCAGGTCGGTAACTGTCATCGATGCAGCTTTCCCCTCTTGAGTCGTCTACCCTAAAGTGAATCCTTTCAATCCAGTTGCCCTTGTCAAACGAGTAGCGGCCATCCGTGGAAGACAGGACGAGATATCCTTATGCGGCTGGGCCTCAAATAAGATACCTTTGGAAATTGGTTTCTGAACAAACTCCAAGTTTTGCGCATCTTTATTCGTAGTCTCGAAAAAATGGCGCGAATTGAGTAATGGGCTTATGTTTAGAACGACTGATTCCTCAAGAGTATTCGTAGCTTCGTAACGGATTATGACCGCATTCTTTTGATAGGGCATAAAGACCTTCTTCTTCAGGTGAAATCCGGAAACAGCATATTGGAAAGTTGGCAGAGGGTTCAATGAGAAGCTCTTCAACCTTTTGTAGCCATCCGGATGTATGACATCCTTGAATTCATCTGAGTAAAAGGGATAATGGTTGTCCGCAATGTAAGCTTCTTCATCTACCTTCGCTAGAAGAAGGTGGCGCTCAACCGGAGGATTGAAAGCGGCAACCAGAAGCCCATGATACTTTCTTGTGTTAATATTTGGGAGGGTGGAGGAAGCGTATCCTCCCAGTCCATTCGTTACAATCCATTCTAACCCGATTGATTCTTTGAGATTTGAAAGGAAACTAGGTCCAACATAAATTCTGGGCATGTCGGTGAGGTCATTTCTTGACATCTTTATCTTTAGTCTCTTCTTTGAACCTTTCTCGCAGTCCTTCCGGAATACTGAACCCCACTAATCCACGTTGGGTAAGTTGCCTGAAGTATGCGTCTAATGAGATTTCGGCTTCGACTGCCATCATTTTGTACTTTGCGTGTAATGTGTCTGCGATGTCTTTGACAGTGTTGTTGCCATCGCAAAGTTCCCAGACCTCAGATCCTAACTTATCTAGTTGAATCTTTTTCTCCGTAGGAGATGGCGGTAAAAGCTTCGAAAACATCTTCCCTGAAACCCCTTTCTTTGCTGAATCTTCTTTCAATGGGATTAACAGCTTGATCTCGCCCTTCTCATTCTTCTCCCATTTCAGAACAGGGTTTCGAACAGGTTTTAACTCAAGAAACTCGCTTCTGGAAATAACTGGTCCTTTTGGCTTCTTTCTGCGTCTCAATCTGTCCAGCATTACTCTTAAAATTCTCCTTGAGAGGACCTTCTATTTTGAAACCACGTTACACTGTTTTATTAATCTTTTTCCGGAAAAACCGCAGAATTCGTATACGTAGTTCTCAACAATAGCAAGAAGCGAACCCGAATGAGCATCGGTTACTGCCCCAGCGGACACCGTCCTGCTACTAATCAAGAAATCAAGCGAACCCTAACCACTCCGGAGTTCTCAATTATACTAGACCCCTACTGTTGCTTCTGCAAAATCTAACATGACACTATGTGGGTCTTTCGCTTTCACGATGCCACTGGCAACGAGCACACCTTCGGTTCCGAGCTTTATGGCTGCGGCTACGTCTTCCCCGTTCGTTATGCCAGCTCCACAGAGGATCACAACCTCCAAATTGATTCTTCTCACGTTCTCAATAGTATTAGTCACGATTTCGGGCTTTGCCTTCGATACGGAGATGCCAGTTCCAATCAGCTCTGGCGGTTCAACCGCGATCATATCTGGTCTAAGGGCGGCTGCCGCCGCGCTGACGGCGGCATTATTCGTGCAAACAACCGTGAGTAGGCTGACCTCGCGCGCCCTGGTGATCACATCGTCTATATCTGCCAGTTTGAGCCTTCTTTCCGAGTGGTTGACTAGAGTCCCGTCGGCGCCGGCAGATTTTACATCTTCGGGAAGTATATGGCCGGTATAACTACCAGGTTTGATGGGATCAATGTGTTGTGCAAAGATGGGTATGTTCACTTCGTGAGATATGATGCCGAGGTCTGCGAATTGGGGCGCCACACCTATGCAGACATTGGATTCTAGGCTAACCTTTTCTGCCATTTTGGCGAGATCTAAGGCCCGTTTGCCCGTTGCTTCGGAGTACGTCTTGAAATTCACCAAGATGAGGGGTGTCCGAACTGTGCCCAACTGTATCACGCCACTCTCAAACTGATCTTTTTATGTTTTCATGTCTCTTTTAACTTTTAGGGAAATTTTACATGGCCTGAATATTGGGTATCATACAATGTCTATGGAAACCTCTTCGAACCTATTAATTCTAAGCGTCCCCGGTTTCTGTGGTATGATCTTTATCAGCGCCTCCGAACAGAGCTGCAGGTAGAGAGACAAACCGACCGGATGTTTTCCCAGTCGAAAGCTGAGATTGGCACATCTTGCCAGGCCCATATTTTGGTGTGCCAACTCTATTGTTCCCAGTTTCTTGCCACACAACTTTGTGGGCTCTCCTACAGCTAGGACATCATTTGTATGTATGCCGACCCATCCGTAATGAGGCAGTCCAGCATCTAGAACTCCAATGTTGGCGCCTATTTCAGCTGGCAAGCCTTGTGCAGATGCGCCCTCCAAAGAGATCAGAGAGTATTCAGGTCTAACTTCAATCGCTGTTCCTTTCAGATCCTTAACTGGGTCGGCTTCATCGATTCTCGTGATTCTCTTAATCTTGAAGCCTCCTCTTGCACGAATTGGATCTGAGAAGTTCCTAACCTCAACATGGATATGGGGTTCTGTCCAAAAGTTGAAGTAGCCGGATCTCAGAAGAAAACCTAAGTCTTGGCCGGGTTCCACTAATTCTCCAATCTTGACGGTCGGTATTACGTGAAGAACCTTAACCAGCCTTTCGGGGTTCTCTAGGCTTTTCATGAGAATAGCATAATCGAAGCCTGAGCTTTCGAAATATTTTCCCTTAGGACACTTTACCTGTCTAACCTTCGTTACCACTCCCTTAACTGGAGAAGGAGCTGCCTCGCCGAAGCCACGCTTCGGGTAGAGATCAAGAGCAGTATAACAGTGGTGGGCTAAATAAGGACTGTTAAAGAAAGAAATTCTATGATCTCTGGAGCAGTAAATACCAACATCCTCGGAAGAAGCAACAATATCCATACTTGCCCCCTAACATAGTTAGAAAATCTTCCCTCGGAAAAATCTTTAGAACAGGGCTCAAGATTATACCTGTCGCTATGGAGAAGAGCATTTCCGGTCTCAACCGTTTTTCTGAAGAAAACGATCCCTAAGAAAACGATTGTCATTTCCCTTGACAGCAAAGAAAGAGGAACAGAATCAATTAAGCTAAGACCTTCTTAGAGTCTTCAATGCTGAAAAATCCTTTGCCTCCACCTATCTGCTACGTAGACGAGAGCAAAGGGTATAATCATAGTCGTTATTGCAGAAACAGCTACAAAGGATGAAAAAAGCGGTTTATCAATAACCCCAGCCGAGTAGAATATTTGAACAGGTATGATGCCCATAGAGAATTTGGCGCTCAACCCCAACGCTACAGCCGCGACCGCTTCAAGGTTTAGTTTTGCCACCTTGCCCACTATGAAGACTGCCAAAAACTTTCCGAGAAAGTTGGCTCCAAGGAGCCAAAGCGTCAGTCTAAACCCGTCAACGAACCCTGAAAAGTTGACGCTGAACCCGATGCCGAAGAAGAACACTGGACCAAGAAATGCGTAAGTAACAGTTCTTAGCGCCGTGAAAGCTTGGGCCCCATTGTTGCAGAAATTTTGAAGATTTTGAAGCTTTTGAAGAGTTAATCCCGCAACGATGGCGCCTAATAAGATGCCTAGCTTGAAGTTTTGAGAGATCGTAGTCAAAACCAAGGCACTAGAAATCATTAGCAGAAATAGATGGGTCTCCTTGGGTTCTCTGTCAAAACGCGATATGAGGGGTATAACAAATCTGTGAAAAGATAAGGCAAAGGCACTAAAGGCGAGAAATCCTAGAGCCAAGAGTACAGGATTGAGTGTAGGTTGACCAGCGCCTACAATAACTGAAGCGAGCGAGGCAATCACAGCCTCAGCGACATCATCGAATATCCCTGGACCTACTATGAGGTTGGCCACCCTGGTACCGACAATGCCAAGTTCATCCAGTATAGGAGCAATGGTCGCCTCAGCTACCGTTGCCAAAGCGGTGGACACAAGAATGGATATCAGAGGTGGGTAACCGAAAGTCAGCAAGACGTAGAAACCGAGAATTGACGAGAAAGCTAAGTTAAGAATAGATAGCAAGGCTATCTCTGCAGATAAGCTTCTGAGTTGCTTGGTGTTCAATTGGAAGCCCACCAGGAATAGTAGGAATACTATCCCGAGTTGAGCAAGAGCGTAAAAGGCTTCTCCAAAAACTACATTGGTCAAAGCTGAGGAAAATGGAAGGAGTTGAAGGATGAAGCCCACTAGTAGCGGAGCTAGGAGATGTGGCATCCGCAACCTGTCCAGACCGAAATGCATGAGATAGGAAATGAAGAGCAGTGACGCCAGTAGCGCCAGCAGAAGTACAAGATACTCGTCTGTCAATCGCCATCCCCAGTTTCCATGCAGGTTGCCGCTTTGAATGAGTAAGATTTATCTAATTGTTTAGACACGTCTAAGAATGCTAGCTCACTTATATACTTTGCTACCCAACCAGAAGATTGAAAAGGAGACGAACAATGAAGTCAGTAACTATCATCCGAGACGCCGAGACCATAAAGTTGCTAGCTGACCTTGTTCGAAGGGAAATTTTGCGCCTAATAGCGGTTGAACCTCTTACACAGACGCAGCTGGCGGAAAAGATGAAGCTGTCCGAACCCTCGGTTTCTCACCATTTAAGGCTACTCCGCAACGCAGGATTGGTAAAGATCAAACGGTCGGAGATAGGTTCGCATGGCATATTAGAGAAGTTTTACGAACCGACGGCAAAGCTTTTCATCGAGGACTGGGAGAGAATACCGCCAGACCTAAGGAGATATTTTGTTCATAGCCACATGGAACGGCTAAGGGGTATGCTCAGCGTTTTCCAGGTCATGGCCGGAGAAAAAGGGCGAAACATAGAGGTCAGTTCCGAAGAAATAAAAGAATTGGCTCAAGCAATCGCAAGGCGCATAGCTATCGTTGGGGAAAAATATGAACAGACGAAAGCGGATATAGACAGAGAGATATTGCTCATAAGGATCTATGGTGAAACATTAAAGACTGAGATGGCTGAACCTAAGTGGCACGACTTCTTCTCAAAGATTCAGAGTCTTACCCCAATCAAACCACATGACGACAGTGTTGTTAAGGATGAAATGCGAGATGAAGGCTATTGCTGTTGCTGAAGTCTGATGCTTAACTGAACAGTTTCGTGATTTTCTATCGCTGCTATATAGATACAGAATGTTTGAACCTGAATTGCTTGTCTTCCTGGATCTACCCATAGGATCTTCCGTCTAAAGAATATTAAAGGCGTTTACCATTGCATTAGGTGTAGTCTCAAACTTGCTTCGAGTAGTGGGCTACATGCCTCTGGATAAGATGATCGAGAAGGCCCGCAAGCTCATACAGCGCGCTAGAGTTGAGTATATAGGTGACGGACTTTACAACGTAGTCGGGGATCATGGAACCTATACTGTTGCCAAGAAGATTGATGGAACCGTGATGTGCAGTTGCCCTGGCTTCAATAGAAAGAAGAGATGTTCCCATTCATTAGCTGTTATTCTGCTAACTCAGGCCTCTAGGCATCGAGGTAGATAGAGATAACCAGAAGGCATACGGCAGGCATTAGATCCGAACGGACTGACGAGTATTCGGAAGGCGTTTTTCTTCTATGAACCTAAACACTAAATAGTTGGACGATGAATCATCTAACAGACTGTCTGAAATCGAGGACGCCGGGTTCAAGCTGATAGATCGGAGTCATCATGATGAGTGCGAAAAGGACATCGCTGGAGAAGTTTCGGTTAAGGAGGACACTTGATAGCTTAGCCTCTAAAGAGGGTAGAGGAACAGAGCTTGTCTCGCTTTATGTACCGCCGGGGCGCCAGATCAGCGAAGTAATGGCCATGTTAAAGAACGAGTGGGGAACAGCCTCTAACATCAAATCGAGTACTACCCGAAAGAACGTTCAAGATGCCATAGTCAGAGTCCAACAACGACTCAAACTTTTTAATAAGGTACCTGACAATGGTCTGGTCATTTTCTGTGGGGCCATTCCCCAGAACGGTCCTGGAAGCGAAAGAATAGAAACCTACGTTGTCATCCCGCCTGAACCAATCTTTATTTACCTTTACAGGTGCGATGCAAGGTTTCACATTGAATATCTCCAAGAACTTCTGAAAGAGAGGGAAACATACGGGATACTCGTGCTAGATACTACCGGTGCCACCTTCGCAACCCTCAAGGGCAAGCGTCTGGAAATTGCTAGAGACATTACTTCAGGTGTCCCTGGGAAGCACAGAGCTGGTGGACAATCAGCCCGAAGGTTTGAGAGGGTACGTGAATCCAGAATTCTTGACTATTTTAAGCGTATTGCAGACCACGCCGAACAGATATTCCTGCCCATCTCAGATTTGAAGGGAATAATAATAGGCGGTCCCGGACCAACAAAGTACGACTTTGAAAAGGGAGACTTACTTAATTATATGCTGAGGGAGAAGGTGATCGACACCATAGATACGGCTTACACTAGTGAACAAGGTGTTGAGGAGATCGTTGACAAGGCGCCTGAAATCTTGAGACGCGTCAGATATGTCGAAGAGAAGAGGATAGTGCAGGATTTTCTGTACGAGATAGGCCACGACACCGGCCTAGCAACTTACGGCGAAAACGAGGTGAGAAGAACACTAAATCTGGGCATCGTGAAGACTCTCCTTCTATCGGAGGCACTTGACATAACTCGTGTGGTCGCAAAATGTTCATCATGCGACTACATTTACAAGGAAACAATAAAGAGCCACATGGTTCTGACTTTTGAGCAAGGCCTCAGTGGAAAACCATGCCCAAAATGCGGCGTGCCGACGTTTCAATTGGTCGAAAAGAATGATATCATTGAAGAACTGGCTGAGATTGCTGAAAAAGCGGGTTCAGACATTGAGATAATATCGATTGAAACCGAGGAGGGACAGATGCTGAATGAGTCCTTCGGAGGCATCGCGGCGATTCTAAGGTTCAAATCCCCAAATCGTTGAAAATACACCGCAACAAAAATCATCACAGGGAAGCGCCAGATATTGACAGTTAATAACACGGCATCTTCATCCCACAAAAGTTTCATATGGCGTCGTAATGCGATCGTAGAGTAAATCTAGGAAGAATATGTGCTGAAGTTCCCGTCTGGACTATCTTCAGCCAACTCGCGGGGACCATTCTTTGTATCTACGGATAGGCGAATAAAGAAAGGAGACATGGTTCTAATCGAGTTGGACACATACGCAGACGGCTACTGGTCAGATCTAACCCGTACATACGTGGCAGGTGAGCCCAGCCCAAAGCAACGTGAGATCTGGGATACTGTTCTTCTGGCCGAACAAAGGGCTATGGACGCCGTACATGGAGGCATCAAGGCATTAGAAATAGATGCCATAGCCAGGTCAACGATAGAAGAAGAGGGTTATGGCAGATACTTCCTGCATTGGCTAGGTCATGGCGTCGGACTGGCTTTCCATGAGCCGTCGACCCTACATCCTGCCTCTGAAGACTTCCTTCTTTCTGGCATGACGCATGCCGTTGAACCCTCGATATGCATACCTGGCGCGCGCTGGGTGGGGCGGTATGAGGGTAGAAGACAACGTGCTAGTTACGTAAAAGAAGGCAGTCCGCTTGTCCAATTATCAGCGAGATCTTTAAAGTACGAAATTACCCCCTCCTTGGAGCGATTCAATACCAAATAAGATTTGGTGTGAATAGCGTAAAGACGCACGTGTCACCAGAACACATGAACGCATGCTGCAAGAACAACACCATGCGCAATTCACCATAGGTGACATCAGAAGTCCATCTCCAATCGCGTGAAAAGATACGAAAAAGAATTTAGGGATGTGTACTCATACCTATATGAAGCGTCTCCAACCTAGACCTTCGTGATCTTCAATGTCCGATCTGGAGCTTGAACTATTAAGGCGGAAGAAACTATCCAAGATGAAAAAACACCTGGAGAAAAAAGCGGAAACTGAGAGAAACCAGGCCAACCAGAAAATCGAGCCCGAGGATGTTCTCAACCGTTTTCTAGTTGGGAGAGCGTGCGAAGTCTTGGATGCCGCTCGGCTCCAGTATCCACAG
>Ga0315309_1002523_pt1 | contig 10665 bp, 11 predicted proteins | sample TDP4_MG_FD_203080 | JGI IMG/M metagenome (GOLD analysis project Ga0315309, IMG submission 203080) | Freshwater sediment microbial communities from Lake Towuti, South Sulawesi, Indonesia - TDP4 | ecosystem: Environmental > Aquatic > Freshwater > Lake > Sediment | place: Indonesia: South Sulawesi...
CGCCCTGATGGGGGAGTTGGAAGCCACCCTTTATCCTAGGGACTTTTCGAGCGAGCTCTTCTTGGTGCTGAGAAGCGCGGCGTACTTAAGCAGGTCCTGGTAGTCCCTGAGGAACTGAAGCCCCTTCTGGGTCGTCTTGTATGTGCACTGGTTCCCGCCCTGCTGGGCCTCGATCAGCCCGGACTGCATCAGAGAGTTCAGGTATTTTTGAAGCAGCTCGAAGCTGAGGTTCCCGAGGTACATCAGTTGCGTCTTCTTTACTCCCTGCTTGGCGATCTCGAGCATCGAGACCGCTATCTCCAATCTGGTCCTGTTCTTCCGCCTAACCCCCTCCCCTAAGCCGAGGTCCCTCGGTGACATCCCCAACATCATAACCGAGCGACCATATGAAGTGGTTATAAAAGAACTTGTGATAGGTTTTTCTAGACAAATTATCTATGGCATCGCTTACGACCTGAGGTTCTTTAATCGGGGGAGTTCAGCCCCAACCGATCCATTCACCCCGAACGTGGCTCTCGAATCAGGGCACGTAACGATCGATACGACGTCTGATCCATCGCGATGCGCATCTTCAGAGGGCGGTCAAGTTCGAGTGGAAATGCACAGCTGCGTTAGTAACTGGCCGTAGGTGCAAGACGGCACGCTCCTCCCTTCGAGAGGCGCTCCTATCGACATCTCCTCTGGCAGTATTACTGCAGGAGTTTACAGAACGTAAACATTTTAAGCTTCGTGAATGTTGACCTTTGCGGGCATATCCAGATGGCAGAGAAACAGGAGATCATATTCCCGATCTCGGAGGCCGTGAGGTTCAGTATTGAGTCGATCAGGCGAAGGTTCACGAGGGCGCTGATCACGGTGGTCAGCGTCGTGCTTGGGATTGCATTTTTGGTCGCACTCCTCACGATGTCCGACATCACGATCGCCCTCAACCCGACTTCGGAGGGCGGCGAGGCGCTGCCCGCATACCAGCTCTGGATGGCCGTCATAGCGTTGCTGGTCTGTGGCGTTGGCATCGTCAACTCGATGCTGATGAGCATAACCGAGAGGTACAAGGAGATAGGGACCATAAAGTGCCTTGGGGCGATGGACAGGCACATACTCGAGCTCTTCCTCATCGAGTCGGCCGTCCTGGGGCTCTTCGGGGGCCTGCTCGGTTCGGTGGTGGGGTGGGGCGCGGCCCTTGGGATCTTCTACGTGAATGCCGGCCGACCCGCCGAGGTCTTGGGCGCGGGCTTAATGGCCGCTCGCTGGATGGGATGGGCCGTGATAATCAGCGTTGGCCTCAGTTTCCTTGCATCTGTGACCCCCGCCTATATAGCCGCGAAGCTAAATCCCGCAGAGGCCCTGAGGTACGAAGTCTAGGGCAAGCCCGTTCGTCCTGCAGGCCTCTTCATCCATCGTCTATCTCGGGTCGCGGCAGGGCTGATCTGGCCGCAACTCTCTAGAGCACGGAGGAGCCACCGGCTGATATCACATGCATGCCTTCACGTCCTCGCATCAAAAGAGGAATTGAGCATAGGTAAAAAACATCGTCGTTTACGGCCCTGCATAATGGTCTTGAGGGGGGTTCATGCCCCCTCGTTGACGTCGACTGGCGCTCCCTTATGGGTAGGTTATGATTCCATTCCGAACCGGTATGCTGTAAGTGTAGGTTATGAGCTCGCGTTCGCCGGATCCGAGCTCCAAAGTCCACGTCAGCACCTGCCCCTCCTGTATCGGCTGTGGGTCAGAACTCTCAAGGGTTGCCTCGTATGGGATCGTCTGCTGGATCGCGATCGATATCGCCTCGGTCTTGTAGTTAGTGGCCGTCACCTGGACCGTCACCCTATCGAAGCCTGATAGATGCTCGATCCTCACGGTCTTCTGCTCGACCTTCAGGTCGTGCGCATATGCGACCATGAGTTTAGCGGTCGAGTCCACGGCAATGTACGGGGTCCTGTCGTTGCCGACCCATTCGCTTCCCCTGTAGAATTGGATCAGGCCCGCCGGTATCGGGTCGTCGAGGACGTTCGTGACGTTCGCGTATTCAATCGGGGTCGAATCGCCTGAATAGTAATTGTACCCAGCCCAGAAGTAATGCCTCTTGACGTCGACGGTTCCTGACAGCAGCAGTATCATCGCGGTGTCCCCGGAGGAGATCGTGAACGGCCTCGCGTACCTATATGCGTGGTATTCGCCAAGACCAGTCACGGTGAATTCACTCGATCTGCCCGCAAATATCTCATCGGTATACTTGATCGGTACTGATCCCCCGAACACTATGTGGGGCTGGCCGACTACGAGCGTGAGCGAAGCGCTCGACCAGTTGTCGCTGCTGCTCACCATCGCCCAGGTCTGCAGCCTGCCGGACAATAGATCGAGGAAGTGCGACGGCTCCCAACTCGTGCCCCTCGATAGGAATGAAACGTTCAGCTCATATGGGCCCGAGACGTCGGCGGTTATCTCGAGCGTTATCGCGTTCTCCATGGTCGGGATTGCCACCGCCCTGCTGACCTCTATTGCCGTTACGGCCCCGAGGCCGATCATCGTCGACTTGCCCTCCTGGGTGATCACGAGGTAGTTCTCCTGAATCCCCTCGAATGTCCCCTGGTAGGTGGCCGACTCCGTGTGGACGACGATGCTGTCGCCTTTGACCAGGAGTTGCTGTGGCGCCGTCTGCCTCAGCCTCATCGCTATCACGTCGACGCCCGAAATCCTCAGGGTCTGGAGGATGGCCGAGGAAGGCAACATTATCGTCGCCTTGGAGTCCACGAAGTCCACTGGGATGGTCATCATGACGTGCGATATGCCGATCTGGTAGACGACGAGTTCGATGTGACTAGCCTCTTCCTGGGTGGCGCCGATGAAATTCGGGGCCATCAGGCCGATGGCGATCGTGGGTATTACTATCGCGACTGCAAGCGCGCAAATGGCCAGGATCTTGTATTTCTTCATCTCTTCATTCAACACCTAATCACATCATTATACGAAACCGAGTGATAAAGCCATTGTCTAGCCCACACGGTTCTAAATGCGTTCTAAACCGTAGAACAAGCCGGTCCGGATGGAAATGCCCCCCTTTGGCGCCTATCGGGCTGCAAACTCGGCTAGTATGGGTATTCTTGTAGAGTCAGGGAGGCTTCCCGCCTCCTGCCATCGCGCACGATCGTTAGGTTGAGCCTGTCGCCGGACTTCTTCTTCCTGATCTCCCTCTGTAGCTGCTCCATGGTGTCGATGGTCGTCCCGTCGGCCTGTACCACTATGTCACCCTCCTCGAGTCCAGCTTCGTCGGCAGGGCCTCCTCGCACGATGCCGGCAAGGACCACGCCGCTCCTCGTCGGGAGGTTGTAGTACGTCGCGACTTCCTTGGTGACCGTCAGGCCCGTGATCCCGAGCCACGGCCTGACGACCCGCCCCTTTTCGAGGAGCTGCTCGACGACGTACTTCGCGGTGTTAATGGGTATGGCGAAGCCGATGCCCTGCGCGAACGGGATGTTCGCGGTGTTAATTCCGATCACCTTGCCATCGATGTCGATGAGGGGGCCGCCGCTGTTGCCGGGATTGATCGCCGCGTCGGTCTGCACTAGGCCCTCGTACATCCTCCCGTCGGCGTTGATCGTCCTCGAAAGGGCGCTCACCACCCCGGCCGTCACGGTCGGGCCGCCGCCGAGCAGGAAGCCGAAGGGGTTGCCTATGGCGATCGCCATCTGGCCGACCTTCAACTTGTCGGAGTCGCCGAGCTCGGCTGGAGCGAGATTGCCCGCCGGGACCTCCACGAGGGCGATGTCGGTGCTCGGGTCCTTCCCGGACACCACGCCCCTCAATTTCCTGCCATCGGAGAGCGTGACCTCGACCTGTTGCGCGTTTTCTACTATGTGGAAATCCGTCAAGATCCTGCCTTCGCTAGAGATCACGAACCCGGAGCCCATGCCCCTCAGGGGGACGACGGTGAAGAGGTTCTGGCGCATCAGCCTCACGATGCTGATGTTAACGACTGACGGGGCTACCTTCTCGACCGCCCGAACTACGACATCGCTATTCGGAAACACGTCTGTTACCTCTTCCACCTTTTGACAGCGGCCCTATTTAATGTTTGATAACACAGAGGACAACTCATTTTTTAACCGTCTACGTTGACCCATCAAGGGTTTTCATAGACTCTCGTATAGAACAAGATGTGCGGCAGGCGGGATTATCAAAGCTCGCGCGATTCGCCTCGTGAGCCCTTTGAACCCGCGCCATGGCCGTGGCAGGACCAAATCCTAGACCAGACTGTCCGACGGATCTCTAGACGACTGCCGCGACACCCACAGCGGTTAGTGTGCGAGATATGTTTTTCGTCCCATCCTTTTTTCAATCATTCACATACTAGTTGTCTATGCCAACGCCCTACTGCGCGTTTTCGTCTCGATTATCGACGAGATCGCCGGACCACAGTCCCTTCATGGAAGAGTGGGAGTTCAAGATAGCTCTGCAGGACTTCATCGACACTAAAGGGGGATTCAGCTCAGCGGAACACGTTCCCACGCACTGGATGCCGATTAACTTGCCGATGCCCACGATCGACCGTATGCGATCGAATCAAGCGCCATCCAGGCGAAGCGACATAACCCCCTCGCCCTCACTCCCCTCACTACTCGAGGCCTTCGCCTATCGCTCGCGCTTCCCTCATCAGCTCCGGCCTTTGCGCGACGGGCATCTTGGAGGTGTTGCACGCCTTCAGCACCTTGACGGTCTCGACCCGGTAATAGCGTTTGAGCGTCTCCTCGATCCATTCGACGACTTTGTCGTAGCCGGTCGGGTTGTCCCATTCATAGGTGACGACCACGACCGCCTTCATGCCCTTGGGGAAGGAATCCTTCCATTCGTAAGCGTAAAGTCGATCGGTGAATGCCTTGGCCTGGGCGCTGACGTGGTCGTGATATATGGGCGTGCCCAGGACGATGTAGTTCGCCGCGTTGATCGCCTCGTAGATCTGTTGCATGTCGTCCTCCTGGGAGCACATCCCAGAAGTCTCGCAGTCGTTGCAGACGCGGCAGGGATTCACCCTGAGGCTCCCGAGATGGAATACCTCGGCCTCGGCCCCCCGGCTCCTTGCGCCTTCGAGCACGGACTCGACCAAACGGGCCGTATTACCCCCCCTGCGTGGGCTGCAAACGATTCCAAGGACCTTCATGGTCGATTACACCTGCACCCGTAAGTCTTTAGGGCCGACATGTCAGATACGGGACTTAAACCAATTGCGGTCCGCAAGGACCACGGAACCCTCGATCTGTCGCTCGGGGACCGACCAGTATTTCCTCAACAACCTGTCCTTCTCATCAGGAGATACCAATCGGAAACCCCGTCCTTCATAAAAACGGATCGCCCAGACGGCTGCCTCCCAAGTGCCGATCAAGATCGGGAGGGCCGTCTGCGCCCTGAGGTGAGTCAGCAGCCTTCCCCCTATGCCCCGGTTCCTTTCAGCCGTTCGGACGTAGGAGTGCCTGATGAGGGTCACGTCCCCGAATCGCTGGATGCCCATCATGCCGACAAGCCTCCCGCCACACTCGTATCCCCAGAATTCCACACCCCGGTGGATCTCACGGCGAAGCTCCTCCCGGGTCATGTAGGGTTCCTTCCAGCAGTCCTGAGGGATGATGCCCCTGTATGCCTGTGCCGCGTCGTTGATTATCTCGTAGATCGTCTCAAAGTCGCCTTCGGAGCATCTGCGTATGATCCCGCGTGCCCCATCATGGCCCTGGGGATTCGAAGGTCGTACCATCCCATCACAACCCCCTGCCCGTTCCATCTCAAAATGGTTTAAGCATTGGCTCAATCGCAGGCCGACTGTGGTCCGGATCCGATCTGTCTGTGCCTGCCCGTTAGACTCGCATCACGAAGTGGCATACGATGATGGCAAGCACCGCATCAATTGCAAGGGCTGGAACTGGAACAATCGGGGCCGATGCCTGATAGTTTTAAATCCGCAACGGCCTCTCGTGGTTTCGCCCCGAGTTTGTCAACGGCCTCGACAGGAGAGAGTAAAGGAACTGGGAGGACAAGGGCCCTCGTCCTAGTCGCCCTCTTCGCATCCCTTCACGGATTGTCGTCCGCGGTGCCTGGCATCTGGGGCCCCTCCGAAGTCGCGAGGAGCTTCGTTATATTCGTCGAGTCACTCGAAGGCATGATACTAGGGCCGAGGATGGGCTTCCTCTCCGGTTCCATCGGCTGCGTCCTGGGCAGGATCATCCGGCCGCGTGAGGAGGGTTTCCTCCTGGGCATCGCCTTCGGCATGGGCGAGCCGATCGCCGCCCTCGTGGCAGGGCTGTTCTTCAGGAGGAAGTGGCCCCTCGCCGCCCTTGCGTATGCTGTGATGCTCGGCGCCTTCATCGCCGACCCCATGACATGGATCGCCCGCATTCCGCTCTGGTCCCTCTGGGACACCTTCCTCGCGATGTTCCTGATCTTGCCAACCCACATCGCAGTCCGAAGTGCGCTCGAACACAGGGGCAACGCTAAGAGGTTGGGGCCAGCGGTCTGCATGACCGCGTTCGTGAGCACCGAGGCCGACATGCTCTTCAGGATATTCCTCTTGGTGCCTTTGAGGTTCTATGCCCTCTATCCGATACCCGTCGAGGCACTGCCGGCCATCTTCCTCTTGGGATCTTTCGTGACCCCGATCGAGGCATTGCTCTCGATGGCCGTAAGCGTAATTCTCGCGGTGCCAGTGCTCCTCGCGATCGAGAGGTCGAAGGTCGTGCGGTGGCCGATGGAGTAGCGGGGAAAACATCTAAAGCGTATGACTCTGAATCTATCTTGGTATTTTCTTCGAACGTTCTCTACGAAATCCTGAAATCCTCCCAAGTGGGCCGATGAACTATGATCGTGACAACCAAGAACGGTATATCAGAGGTCGTGACATCGCTCCGCGTCCAGGAGAACAGGTTGGAGGACATCTCCCATCGCTTCTCCGACAGGGGCAGGCAGTTGTTCGAGAAGTGCGTCCTTGCCCAACAGGAGAGGGATTCGTACAAGGCCGCGATGTACGCGGAGGAGGTCGTTCAGCTGAAGAAGATGAACGCCGTCGTCCTGAGGAGCCAACACTCCCTCAGGCAGGTTGCGCTCAGGCTTGAGACACTTCAGGACTTCAAGGACGCCGGCGCGATCCTGGGGCCGATCGTGACGGTCGTGAACCAGATACGCGGCGACCTCGCGGGCGTCGTGCCCGAGGTCTCGAATGGGCTGGCGCACATCGACGAAGTGCTGGACACGCTGATAATCGAGGCCGGCACGGCCGGGAGCCCGATGCTGGATTCCTCCGTGAGCAACGAGGAGGCGATGAAGATCCTTCAGGAGGCTTCGGAGATCTCCGCGATGCGCATGAAGGGCAAGTTCCCAGAACTGCCGACGGGCTACGAACGCGCGGCCGAGACCTCAGAGAGCGCAGCTCAGTGACCGATCGATCGGGATTCGCCGCTGAAATGTAATCCGCGGGGTGTCCCCGCGGAGATACCGATTTATCTGAGGGTCAATTGAGTTCCAGGGCGTAATGGATTCAGCCATGCAGCTCCACGTGGGGATCGACGACACCGACTCGCTCGCGGGGGGCTGCACGACCTACCTGAGTTCCCTGATAATCGAGGCACTTCTCAGGGACTTCGGCGTCAGGTTCATCGACTACCCGCTGCTCGTCAGGCTGAATCCGAACATCCCGTGGAAGACGAGGGGCAACGGCGCGGTCTGCCTCCGATTGCTCGTCGCAAGGGACAGGGTCGACGAGCTGAAGGAGAGGGTCGTCAAGATGGTGGTCGCCCATTCGGAGATGGATGCCGTCGACACGGATCCCGCCGTCGTCTTCTCCCACGAAGTTGGCGATGGCTTCAGCGCCTTTTACGACAACGCGCTGAAGAAGGTCATCGGGATAGAGGACGCCCTGAGGTTCGCCGACGATAACGGGTGCGACGTGCGCGCATACAAGTCCAAGAGGGGCATCGTGGGATGTTTGGCCGCGATCGGTTCCGCCCTGGAGGGCGACCACACGTTCGAGTTGATCTCGTACAGGGACAGGAGCCACTGGGGGAGGCCGAGGCTCATCGATCCCAAATCCGTAATCGAGATGGATGCGAAGGCGCGCGGGACTTTCAACAACATCGACCCGGAGACCGGGAGGGTGTTGATCGCGCCGCACGGCCATGACCCGGTCCTCGTCGGCATAAGGGGCGAGGACGCCCCTTCGATCCTGGAGGCGTTCAATTCCCTCAAGATCCTAGAGCCAGTCGTGAGGTGGACTATCTTCAGGAGCAACCAGGGCACCGACGTGCACCTCCCTACATCCCCAGCCCCCATCTCCTCCGTCAAACCCCACGAATCGGTGTGCGCCGAGGGCGCGGTGACCGCGCCCCCTCGTGCGATCCGGGGCGGGCACCTCATCCTCGCGCTCGGGGACTCGACGGGCGAGATCGAATGCGCGGCCTACGAGCCGACCGGCAGCTTCAGGAACACCGTCTCGAAGCTCATACGGGCCGATCGCGTGAGGGTGTTCGGGGGAGTGCGTCCCCTCGAGGATGGGAGGCTCACACTAAACGTCGAGAAACTCCAGGTCCTTGAGCTCGACGATGCCATCGCGTCCCGCCCCCCGATCTGCCCTCGTTGCGGCATCAGGTGCAAGTCATCCGGCCTCAGGCAGGGGTACAGGTGCAGGAGATGCGGCCGTTGGCAACAGAGGCGGGAGGCCCTTCCCTCCCGGAGGGCGATCTCGGTCGGCACGTTCGTACCGCCGCCGAGGGCGAACAGGCACCTGACCAAGCCCTTGGGCAGGTACGGCCTCGAGAAGGCGCAGTACAGCGTCACGGTGCCAGCTGAACCTTGGCACTGGCCCTGACCCCATCTCAGGATGCCTAATCCGGATCCCCGCTCAGGTCGATGAGGTCGACCAGATATCTGAAACCGATCAGGCCCGCCTGCCTATTGGTCGACGGATTCGCGCACGGGACCGTCACGCCCACGGCATCGAGGCCATACATCCTCGCTAGACCCACGACTATCCCGCTATAGCTCCCAACGAATGCGCTCCTCAAGATCTCGGCGCCCCCGATGGCGCTCTTCTTGGCCAAAGATGGGCGGGAGGCGAACACCTTGACCCTCTCGCCGTCAACGCCTGGCATTCCGTCGATGGCTATCATGCGGCTTGCGCCGATCCTCTTCGCCAGCGACACGACGTGCTCGAGCGTGCCGTAGAAGTGCCTGTGGTTGTCGGCATTGACAGTGACGTCGCCCGTCGCCATGAAGACCTTCGGCACGCTCTTCCCGGAGAAGTAATACTCGAAGCACGGGGGCTTGCCGAACCCGTTGGCCTCAGATAGCAGGTAGATCGGGAGGGCGGGGGTCGAGCACTCGCCGGCTCTCGTGGCCTTGAGTAGGTCGATCATGTGCAACAACGAGATCCTCCCAACTTGGCCCCATCCCATTATGCCGAAGAGGAAGGTCGAGCCCGATGCGTCGATGTCCGGCGCGATCCTCTCGTAGAAGGCCATCGGTCGCTCTCACGCCCTACGAGTTCCTGAATTTCTCGTAGAATTCGAGCAGGAGCCTCGCCCTCGGGTTCTCGGCATTGAGGGCCACGATCTTCATCTGGTCACCGACCGTCTCCATCTTGACTAGGCCCAGCTCGACGAGGGGCAGCAGGACCCTCGAGACCGTTGAGGCCGAGCACCTCAGCTCCCTCGCAAGGCCCGCTTGGCTGTAGACCTTCGCGCGGTTGGAGAGCAGCAGTTCCAGCGTCCTTGTCTGTTGCCTGCTGCCGAACACGGAGACGAGCTTGACCATGGCGCGTCGGGGGCGTCACCCGGAAATAAACGAATCCCCGATGGCGAAGGGGATCAGGGATGAGGGTGTGGGCGGATGATGGCCCAGCTAATCCCATCCCACATTCTCCCAGAGGTCGACCTGGTTTCCCGGATGGAAGGGCTTTCCCACGATCGAGGGCCTTCCCGTCTTACCTACGTCGATCAATTTCGCCTCGTGGGTGGGGCGTCCCGCGTCCACGAGGAACTCCTCGAATGCGCCATTCCCGTCGTTCACGTAGATCAGCAGCCTGGGGGGATTCGGATTCCTCCCGAGCCCCATCTCCCCAACGAATATGTCGGCGTGCCCGTCGCAATTGAAGTCGGCGAGTTCCAGGCTGTGGGGGTTGAACAGGCCGTCCTCGATGACGTGCATCTCCCAATCGGGCCCCCTGAACCACGCCAGCCTGCCGATGTCGCTCTCGCATTCGCTCATCACAAGGTCGAGGACGCCATCCCCATCGATGTCCGTCACCTTGACCCTCGTCTCCGAGAATACTAACCCGCCGTAGGTCCTTGCGTGGAACTCCGGGACGATCTCCCTGGACCACCTCCCGCCCGTGCCCCTCGGAGGCCTTAGGATGTTCGGGCCAGCCACTACCTCGTTCAAACCGTCGCCGTCGAGGTCGACGATCACGAGGCCCTCCACCGAGATGTCGTTCCAGACTACGTGCCGGCACTCGCCCGGCCACGGGGAGACCTCCGGATCCGGTGGGATGTCGTAGTAGACCAGTGCCTTTCCGAGTTGAGAGGAGACCAGCAATTCGATCTCGCCATCGTTGTCGATGTCACCGGCGGCTTGGTCGTGATATTTCTTGAAGCCCGTCTCTATGATGCGCCTGGGCCACTGCCCCCTTGGGTC
>Ga0315309_1002525_pt1 | contig 10663 bp, 10 predicted proteins | sample TDP4_MG_FD_203080 | JGI IMG/M metagenome (GOLD analysis project Ga0315309, IMG submission 203080) | Freshwater sediment microbial communities from Lake Towuti, South Sulawesi, Indonesia - TDP4 | ecosystem: Environmental > Aquatic > Freshwater > Lake > Sediment | place: Indonesia: South Sulawesi...
CTTTTGATATGATTGAGTGAATCTATTTTACGCGCACATCTGGCAGCGATCTTGCCTGCCACTTCAATCGTGATGGGCGGTGGCAATCATGAAGAAGACCAGGCTCAGCATGGAGAAGATCAGTGCCTGGACAAAGCCGACGAATATCTCCAGGAGCATGAAGGGCAACGAGGCCAAGAAGGCGCACAGAAAGCTGACTACGATGAGCAGGACTTCACCGGCGAAGATATTGCCAAAAAGTCGGAAGGAGAACGACATGATCTTGATGAACTCGCTGATCAGCTCCAGGATGCCGACAAAGGCATTGGCTATCCTCTCCATGAACCCACCTAACTTGCTGACGAACTTCTCTAGACCGCCAGGAGGGGCAGCGGCTCCCTCCTCTTTTCGAGCAGAGCTCTTGAAGGTGAAATATCGCCCCAGAAAGGGCAGGCCCAGCAGCTTGAAGCCGAAATACTGGGTGGCGCCCACGGAGACGACGGCCAGGGCGATGGTCGTGCTCAGATGAGCGTTGGCCGAGCGGAACAGAGGGATCAATACAGGGTGGCCCTCGTGTTCCTCCCAAATCCCGATGGAGCCAAAGCCGGGCAGGATACCCATCCAGTTGGAAATCAAGATAAAGAAGAAGAAAGTGGCCACCAGGGGAAAGAAGAGCGGGGCCTTGTCCCCGGCCACCCCTTCGACGAAGTTATAGAACGCCTCCACGATGGCCTCCACCACGTTCTGAAGGCCTGAAGGCACCAGCTCCATTTTTCGGGTGGCAAAGAAGGCGACGACAATGAGCACCAACATGCTGAGCCAGGTGGCAGGCAGCGTGTTTGGCACGCTGTGGCCGAAGAGCGGTATCTCAAAAGGCAGCGGGATTTCCTCGGCCGCCAGACTGATCTCTGGCAACTGATATGCTTTGTTTGCGATGCCACCCAACATCAGCCCGCCCACGAATAATGCTACGATGGCAAGCACCAGGCCCAAACACCCCAGACAGCCCTTTGGGGTGCGGAGCGTTGCCATGATCTTTTCCATCCCTATTCCTCCTCGCCCTTTTCCTCGAACCGCTGCCGCACGGTTGATACAACCCAACGGTAGGCAATGACAGGGCCGATGGCCGTCCCTATCAACGTCAGCAACAAGGTGATCCAGGGCAAGCTGCCCAGCCGCATGTCAATCCAGTAGCCCACCGCCAGGCCGGCGACGACTGGCAGGGCGATGGATAGGCCGACCTGACTGCCTACGGCCAGTACCCAGAATACATCCTTCATGTTCATGCCATACTTTTTCGACAAGGCTGCTACTCCTTACCCTTCCAAGCCGGCTGGCAAAACACAGGTAAGATACCATAACTTGTCTCTACTGTCAAATTGCTCTATTTTATATGCCCAGCAATCCGACTGAGAACTGAGCCAACTGTAGGAATGGTTGGGCGTAGAGGCCGATGACCAAAGTCAGGCCACAGGTCACGGCCAGAGTGGCCGTGAGTGCTGGCGACAGCTTAAGGGCTGGCGCGCCTGCAAGAGCGGGCTGGAAGAACATGTAGCGCAACACATTCAGATAATAGAAGGCAGCGACGACGCTATTCACGATAGCCACGATAGCCAGGGCATAGAACTGAATCTGGATGGCCGCCCCGAAGACAAAGAGTTTGCCGATGAACCCCCCGGTGCCAGGGATGCCGGTCAAAGAAAACAGGAAGATGAGCATCGTCCCAGCCAGGACCGGTGAGCGTTGCATAAGGCCAGCATAGTCCTCGATTTGGTTGGAACCGGTGGCCTGCTCAAAGGCGATGACCACAGCGAAAGCCCCCAGGTTGGTGAAAAGGTAAGCCAGCAGGTAGATGAGCACACCGTTGATGCCGTTGAAGGGGCTCTCAGACTGCCAGAGGTCCCACGAGACTAGGCCAATGAGAATGTAGCCAGCGTGGGCGATACTGGAATAGGCCAGCATGCGCTTGATATTCCGCTGACTGAGGGCCACCAGGTTGCCCAAGGTCATAGTCATCATGGAGATGGCCGACAGCAGGGCCACCCAATCGGCCCGGAATTCGGGCAAGGCGGTGAGAAATACCCGCACCAGCACAGCAAAGCCGGCCGCCTTGGGTCCCACCGAGAGGAAGGCAGTGACCGGGGTCGGTGCTCCCTCGTAGGCATCGGGCGACCATTGGTGGAAGGGCACGGCCGCGATCTTGAAGCCGAATCCCACCATGAGGAGAACCATGGCTGGGAAGATCAGCCAGCGCAGGGAGACATCGGCCCCTTGCAGGGCGCCAGCGATGGCGCTCAGGTCGGTCGAGGCGGTGGCTCCATAAAGGAGGGACATGCCATAGAGCATGGCTGCCGAGGCCATGGCCCCATAGAGGAAATATTTGATGGCTGCCTCGTTGGACTTAAGATCTTCGCGCAGGTAACCCGTCAACACGTACGAGGTGATACTCAACAACTCGAAGGCCACGTAGACCAGGATCAGATCAGCCGCGGCAGCCACGAGGGTGATGGCCAGACAGGCGATGAGGAGCAGGCTGTAGAACTCGGCGCGGTAGGGGGTGCGCTCCCGCATATAACCGAGGGAGGAGATGATGACCAGGGCGGCGACCAGGGTGGCAACGATCTGGAAAAAGAGAGCAAAGGAATCGAGGGCCAGCGTCCCACCCAACATCGGCTCGGCCGGCAGTTCAACGGCCACGATGAGACAGACAGCCACCACCAAGGCCACAATGGTCCCCCCGAGGGCCACGTAGGACAGCCACTTCTTCTCATCACGTCCCACCAGGTCAAGGCCAAAGACGACCAGCGCTGCCAGAAAGAGGATGAGTTGAGGCAGGAGTAAGATCAAGGTTTGCACTGCAGAGCCTCCCTCGTTGTTCGTTGCTACAACTTGCTTAATAGCGCGGTCGTAGCACCATTGAGCAGGGCCACGACGACCGTGGGATACAGGCCTACCAGCACCATGACGATGACCAGGGGCCACATGGTGACCTTCTCAAACAGTTCCATGTCAGCCAGCTTGGCGTGATGCGTGGCCTCGTCCCATTTGACCTGGTCGAATTCCCCCAGGAACACATACTGTACGATCTTCCATAAGATGTAGGCTGCGGTAAAGACCACGCCGGCGATGCCAATGCAGGCGAAGATGGGGATAATGTAGAAGGTGCCGCGGAAGACGAAGAGCTCACTCCAGAAGCCGGCCAGCCCCGGCAGGCCTAGCGAAGCGAAACCGGTGACCATCATGATGCCGTAGTAGTAGGGTACCTTGGCCCCCAGACCGCCGAAGGCCTTGAGGTCGCGGGTGTGAGCCCGCTCGTAGATGATGCCCACCAGGAAGAACAATCCGCCAGTGATGATGCCGTGGGTAAACATCTGCAAGGCAGCCCCGTTGAGGCCAATGGCCGCACTGGTCATCAACTCCTCGCTGTGGCCACTCATAGCCAGGCTGGCCGCGGCGGCGCTGATGCCCAGGGTGACGTAGCCCATGTGGCTGACCGAGGAGTAGGCGATGAGTCGCTTGAGGTCCCACTGGGCCATGCAGACCAGGGCCCCATAGACGATGCTGATCACAGCCAGAATGGAGATGACAGGCACATTGTAGGCGTAGTAGCTAAAAACCTGGGGGAAGAGGGGCAAGACGATGCGAATCAACCCGTAGGCTCCCAGCTTCAGCAGGATGCCGGCCAGGATGACACTGCCACAGGTAGGTGCTTCGGTGTGCGCATCCGGCAGCCAGGTGTGGAAGGGGAAGGAGGGCACCTTGATAGCGAAGGCTATGAAGAAGGCCCAGAAAGCAGCCGCCGCTAGGACAAAGTTCCCGGCGAAGGGGTGGGCCGCTGCTGCATCCAGGATACTGAAGGTGCCGGTCTGGAAGTAGACACCCAGGATGGCCAGCAGCATGGCCACGCTACCGGCCAAAGTATAGAGGAAGAACTTGATGGCAGCGTAGATACGGCGCTCCCCGCCCCACACCCCGATCAGGAGATACATGGGCACCAGACCGATCTCCCAGAAGACGTAGAAGAAAATAAAGTCCAGGGAGACGAAAACGCCGCTCATTCCCATTTGCAACAGAAGGAAGAGGAAGTAGTACTCCTTAACCCGATTCTTGATCGTGTAAATGGAATAGAAGTAGGAAAGGGTAGAGAGAAGCGAGGTCAGCAGCACCATAACCGCGCTGATGCCGTCCACCCCCATCCGGTAGTAGACGTTGAGAGTGGGGATCCAGGAGTATTCCTCCCTGAACCACATCTGCCCCGGATCAGCCCGAACGGCAGCATAGACAATGAAAGACAGGATCAGGGGGACCAGGCTGATCATGGTAGATACCCACCGGATCCAGTCTTCCTTGTCCTTCGGGATAAAGAAGACAATCAGGGCCCCCAACAAGGGGATGAAAGTGATAACGCTCAAAATTGGAAAGCTCATCTATTTTCCCTCCTCAGTCTGTTGTCCGCGATCTGTCATTCTGAGGAGCGAAGCGACGAAGAATCCCGTTTCTGGCGAACAGGTAAACTGCTGTGTGAAGAACGAGACCCCTTCGACTTCGCTCAGGGCAGGCTCTTCGCTTCGCTCAGGGTGACAAATCTAAGCGGGACTTTTGCCTCAATGCGCTTATTCCCGATAACAGCATCATTACCAATAGACCAGATATAGCCCCAACAGGGCGAGCACGGTGATCAAAGCCACCAGCAGGTAATTCTGGGCCTTGCCCGTCTGGATGGGGCGCAAAACACGGGCCCCAACCCATGCGGTCAACTGGCCGGTACCATTGACGGCACCGTCCACGACTACGTTGTCCACTAACCCGCTGAAGGCGGAAAGAGAGGCCCCGGTCCGTCCGGCCAGATCCACCAGGCCGTCAATGACCTTCAGGTCGAATAGGCCTAAGATGTCGGAGAGAAGCCGAGCAGCGCGGCCCGCCAAGTTGACGAGGGGGTCAACCACCCAGCGGTTATCGAAGTAGAAGAAGATGTCGGCCAGCTTGATGGCCCCACTGATGAAAGTGGCGTGGTACAACTCGTCGAAGTAGAACTTGCAGCGCATGGCCTTGTAGAGCCAGCCCAGCCCTACCTTCTGCATGGTCCGTTCCAGGGGGTCCATCTCCCCGTGAGCCAGCGGCTTAAGTCCGTAGACCAGCCAACCCAGGCCCAACCCACCCATGGCCAGCACCGAAGAAAGGAGCATGACCGGCAGGCTGAGGGGCGTGGCCGGATACTCGTGCCCCACAAAGCCGTGGAACCAATTGTTGCCGTGGCCCACAATCTCCTCGGGTACCCCGGCAAAGCCCAGCGTCAAGGCGAAAAAGGCCAGGAGCACCAGGGGTACGGTCATGTTGTCAGGCGTCTCGTGAGCGTGCTCGGCGTGATGGCTACGGGGCCGGCCCAGGAAGGTGAGGCTGATCTGCCGCCCGGTGTAGAAGGCGGTCAGGAAAGCAGCCACGGTCAACAGCAGCCAGACGAAGAAAGGCCAGGAGACCACCCCCTCGAGCAGGAACTCATGCCAGGCATGGGCCAGGATCTCGTCCTTGCTCCAGAAGCCGGCCGTAATAAGGGGAAAGCCCGACAGGGCAAAGCCGCCAGCCACAAAAGTCCAGAAAGTACGGGGCATCTTGTCCTTGAGGCCGCCCATTTCCATCATGTCCTGCTCGTGGTGGCAACCGATGATGACCGACCCAGAGCCCAGGAAGAGCAGGGCCTTAAAGAAAGCGTGGGTGATGAGATGGAAGGCCCCAGCCACAAAAGCGCCGATGCCCAAAGCGGCGATCATGTAGCCCAACTGGCTGATGGTCGAGTAGGCCAGGACCCGCTTGATGTCGTTCTGGGCCACGGCAATGATGGAGGAGAAGAGGGCAGTGAAAGCGCCGATGAAAGCGATGAGACCCATAGCCGGGTTGTGGTGCTCCACTTCGACCACGATGTGGAGCAGAGGGAAAATACGGGCCACCAGGTACACACCAGCCGAGACCATGGTCGCTGCGTGGATCAGAGCGCTGACCGGGGTGGGGCCCTCCATGGCGTCGGGCAGCCAGACGTGGAGCGGGAACTGGGCCGATTTGCCCACCGCCCCGCCGAACATGAACGCCCCAATCACCGAAGCCACCGACCATCCGCCAAAGACAGGTAGCGCCGGAGTCGTGGCCAGGTGATGTAGAAACTCCTCGTTGAAGAGAGTGTCGGCATAGCTTAATGACCCTGCCTGACTGTAGAGGTAAAGGATGCCCAGGAACAAGAAAGCATCGCCCACCTTGGTGGTCAGAAAAGCCTTGAGGCCCGCCTGCCGGGGGGTGATCTGCTTGGGGTCAGGGTAGTTCTTCTCGAACCAGAAGCCGATCAAGAGGTACGAGCACAGCCCCATGATCTCCCAGGAGATGAAGAGGGTGAGCAGGTTCTCCGAGACCACCAGCCCCAGCATCCCCGCCGCGAAGAGGGCAATGTAGGCGAAGAAGCGGGAGTAACGGGGGTCCACCTCCTCGGTGCCATAGCCCATGTAACCCACCGAATAGATGAAAATCATCAGACAGACAAAGGGCACCATAAACAGGGTGACGGCCATCAGGGGGTCAACCCACACTCCGATATTGAAAGCGGTGGAGCCGGTGGGAAACCAGGGGACGGCTATGTGGATCGGATGTTCACCCAGATGAGGGGTGGTAAAGGCACTGAAAGCCACCCCCCAGCCGATGACCCACGACAGGCCGATGGCCCCAATGGCAATACTATGGCTGAGCTTGCGGTTCTTGTTGGTGAACAAGATGATGGTGGGAAAAGCCAACAGTGGGAAAAGCGGGATCAGCCAGGTCAGGTTAAAGAAGAATTCTCGCATCAGCTACCTCTCTCAAATCACAAATCTCAAATCCCAACTTGGGATTTGGTCATTCTCTACCCTCTCAGCAGGTCAATGTCCTCAACGATCACCGTATCGCGGCTGCGGTAGATGGCAATAGTCAGCGCCAGTCCCACGGCGGCCTCAGCCGCGGCCACTGTAAAGGCAAAAATGGCAAAGGCTTGACCGGTGGATGCCGTCGGCGTCACGTAACGCCAGAAGGCCACCAGATTGATGTTGACGGCGTTGAGCATCAATTCAATGCCCATCAGAATGCCGATGGCGTTCCGTCGGGATAACACCCCGTACAAGCCGATGCAGAAAAGCGCGGCGGCGACGATCAGATACCAATTCAGAGGCACCATAATGATTACTCCTCAACATAATTTGACAGGGCAAGATTCCAAAGGGGCAACTGAAGGGAGGATGAAGAAATCTGTGCCTTCGGTTTCTCTCAGCGCGACCTCATGAGCGTATTTTTCCACCTCCAGAAGTTGATCCTCGGGCACATAAATCTCGATATCTATATCTTCGTCCCCGTACACCTCGTTGCTCATCAAGCACACTGCGTTTTTGTACCTTTCCTTTACCTTGTCAATGATCATTTCCACATAGTCCACGACGGTCAACGGTCTTTCCTCAACTCTTTCCTCCATCATACTGCCCTTTCTATCCATTCAACGATCTCCCTCGCTTGCTTCAAACGTTCGGCAGCTTGAGACTCAGGAATAATTCGACGAGGCTTATAGTCAGCATCAATACGGTTGTTATAGCATCCGTATCTGGCTACTGATTCTCCAGGGAAACATCTTCTTGTTCTGCACGAACTCGACGTGAAAGTTCAAAATGACTATCCTATGCTCCCATCGTCTGGCTGGTCTACCGTCTCTGCCCCTGAAATTGGATGGAACGTACCCAAGGCGCTCAAACAAAGCGATACAAGCGTGGAAAACAGCATAGTAGCTGCGAGAAGCAGCAGAGCGGAATCGACCGTTGTCCAGGCAAAGTTTGGCATCGGCCAAAAACTCCCTGGCTAACTGGAGCCTCGCTTCTGCCAACCGGCTACTCCCTCTCCCGGGCGATGATAATCGAGCCTACCAGGGCTACCAAAAGCAACACCGAGGCTACCTCAAAGGGCACCAGATACGTGTTCATCAAGTCCTGACCCAGGATGCTGATGGTCTCCTCCGGGACGGCGACCTCCACCACTGGCCAATTCACCCGGATTAAAACCAGGCCCAACGCCACGAAGAGAAGCACGGCTCCCAGGGCCGACCAGCCCCATTGAGCGTTGCGCTGCACCAGGTCCCTGGCCATCAGGCGGCGGGTGAGCATAATGGCGAAGACGATAAGGATAGCGATCGCTCCCACATAGACCAGGATTTGCACGGCGGCCAGGAATGGCGCTTCCAGAAGCACATAGAGGCTGGCCACTCCCATAAAGGATAGGATCAGGAAAAGGGCGCTGTGAAAGAGGTTCTTACTGGTCACGACGGCCAGGGCCGCGCCCAGGGTCACGAGGCTGCAGATGATAAAGACGACCGTTTGTATCATATCTACTCCCAACTATCGCAGTTCCCGATGCTCAATCTGAATTGCGCATTCGCGCGGGGGATTGGCAAACTGGGTAGCGCTCTCGGCGCTTCCGGTGGCGTCCTTTCGGTCAGCCGGGAGATTTCCCACGGGGTTTGGGCTCCCAGGCCGGTGTACCAATCGCGGCCAAAACCAGTCCAAACTAGAGAAGAGTACCCAGATACCGATGGATGCTGGCCGCAACCTTACGCCCTTCCGCGATCGCGACCACAGCCAACTGTGAATCGCCGGTGTTGTCTCCAGCCGCAAAGACCCCACGGCGAGTTGTCTGCCCTGTCTCTTCATCGCTGATAATCCAGCCCCCTGGTTCCATCTCCAGCCCTGGCGTGGCCTCCACTATCAGGAGATCAGGGCCACGCTCAGGCGCCAACACCACCAGGTTCACATCCACCGTATACCTGGAACCCACGACCGGTATCAGGTTACTCCGCCAATCTCGGCCACCGAGACGCAAATGTTGGCATTGCACCTGTACGACATGTCCCCTTTCATCGCCGATCAGGGTTACCGGCTCAGTCAGGACGACAAAGCGCACGTGTTCTTCCTGCGCAGCTAACTTGTCCTCAAGGCGGCACAGCACATCTATACTACGGTGAAAGCAAGTCACCTCCCGTGCGCCCATCCGGACCGCTGTCCGTACGCAGTCTACCGCAGCGTGTCCGCTGCCAAAGATAGCCACCCGTTCGCCCATCTGGATGGGCGCCTGCTCCTCGGGTGGGATGTACGCTTTGTCCAGGTTAGTTCGCATCAGAAACTCGGTGGCCAGGTAGACGCCTTCCAGGTTTACGCCAGACAGATCCACCTCAACCTCGAAGCCGGCCCCGGTCCCCAGAAACACAGCGTGGTACCCTTGCTGGCGAAGATCGTCCACCGTGACATCCCGCCCCATACGGCTCTCCAGGACAAACCGGACTCCGAGGCGCTCCAATTGGGCGACCTTCTCCTCGACGATTTGCACGGGGAGCCGGAAGCGGGGGATAGTGTAAGCCAGCATGCCCCCCGCCCGACGGCGCATCTCAAACACTGTGACCTCGTGCCCCAGTTTGGCCAACTCTTCCGCCACTGTCAGGCCAGCCGGGCCAGATCCCACCACCGCTACGCGCCGGCCCGTCGGCGGGGGGACTTCTGGGATTGGAAAGCCCTCTGCTTCGCGTTGATAATCGGCTACGAAAGCCTCCAACCGGCCCAACCGGATACCGGGATAGAACTTGCCCACGGGACAGGAACCTTCACATAGGGATTCATCGGGACACAGCCGTCCGCACACTTCCGGGAAGTTGCTGGTCTGGCGGTAAATGGCGGCGGCCTCCAGAAAGTTACCCTCCGAAATCTCCCACATCGCGGTCGGGATGTCGTTGTGCAGTGGGCAGGCCAGGACGCAACCCTGGGGTGAAAGACACTGGATACAGCGAGATGCCTCTATACGGGCTGTCTCTGGAGAGAAGCCCAAGCACGCCTCGTCGAAATCCTTGCTCCGCTCCTGCACAGGCCGGTAATCGAGTCGCGGAACGGGTATGCGTAGCCGTTCCCGTCGGTCCATATCGGATTCCCCAGCGTCAATTCGCGGGTTGCTGCTCATTACTGGTACTCTCCTCAACAATGCCGGCGTATGTAGTCGAATCTAATATACAATCTACCACGCTTTCCCCGCCTCGTGAACGCCATACTTGTCGCCCAGGGCCAGCAGCTTCTCCAGATCCCAGACTATGTCTCTGGAGTAGGTAGCCAACTCGTACTCGTGGCTCAGCTCGATGGCGTTAAAATTACAAGACTCAACGCACAAACGGCAGAAGATGCAGCGGGCCAGGTCGTAGCGATAGGCTGTGACCTTGCGCTCCTTGCCCTTGCCCTCACCTTCCACCTCGATACATTGCTGCGGGCAGGCGCGGATGCACAGACCACAGGCCGTACAATTGGGCTCCCCGGTCTCAGGGTCCCGCAGGTGCATCAAGGCCCCCCGGAAGCGGGGGAACATGGGCAACTTTTCCTCGGGGTACTGCACCGTGAAAAATCCCCCCAACGTGGGATCCGGCCGCTTCCCGTCACGGATACCCGTATGCCCTAAATAACTCTGGACAAAGTGCTTAAGGGTGACCGATAAACCTTTAACCATGCCTCGAATGAACATAGCAACCTCAATCCCTCCCGTCATTGCGAGCGAAGCGAAGCAATCTCATAGGCAACAATGAGATTGCTTCGTCGCGGAGTTCATCCTGAGCCTGTCGAAGGGCTCCTCGCAATTATACTGAGTTGTCAAGTTTGGTCTT
>Ga0315309_1002527_pt1 | contig 10656 bp, 13 predicted proteins | sample TDP4_MG_FD_203080 | JGI IMG/M metagenome (GOLD analysis project Ga0315309, IMG submission 203080) | Freshwater sediment microbial communities from Lake Towuti, South Sulawesi, Indonesia - TDP4 | ecosystem: Environmental > Aquatic > Freshwater > Lake > Sediment | place: Indonesia: South Sulawesi...
TTATCTCTAAGATTAAAGGAGAAAACTTTTCTTGTTATGCCTTCAACTTATAAGGATTTATATTACCTCAGACCTTTGAGTTGTAAGAGGGAGACTGAGGGGGAGCGGACATGGGTGAGAGGCTGGAAGTTGCTAAGGAGGTTTTAGAAAGGGCTAAAGAGGAGTATAAGCGTGGGAAGGCTTTGAAGGAGAACCTGTTTATCAGAAACGCTTGTGATAAAGCCTTTCTAGCTGTTGTGCAGGCTGTCAACGATCTTGTAAAGGAAAAAACGGGAGTTGTCCCTACAGATCATAGGATGCGCAGAGACTTTCTCAGGGAAATGGGGCGAGAAGATTTAAGGGCAGAGTACAGCGATATCATGAGAGACCTACACGACGACTGCTTCTACTCAGGCATAATAATCGAGAAAAACATAGAGAAGGCTGTGCAGAAAGTAGAAGAGTTCCTAAAGAAAATTGAAGAAGCTGAAAAAAGTTAAGATAGCGGGCTAGACATTGGCGTGAAGATGCAAAGTTGGCTCCTTCCTCGCCCACACCTACTGTTCAAAACTAACTCTCACCCTAAGCATATCCCACGAAAAGCCAGACAACCACTACCACAACACAGAACCAGAAACTAGACAAAATTTGACACAAGACGCGCAATTTTGCGCATCCAAAAACACCCAAGAACAGACTCCTCCACGCCCTCAGAACCCAAAACAAACCCCGTTCGCCCAGATTGGTGCCTACCCCCGGTATATACTAGTCAAAAATTTATTTCACTAAAAACTACGCCTTCTTCCTCTCCAACATCCTCTCCAAGAATGGTCTCAACTTCTCATTCTCCGCCCTAATTCTCTCCTTTCCCAGCGCTTTCAACTGCTCACTCATCTCCCTAATCAACTCAGCAAACTTCACTCCTTCCGCAGCAGAAACATACTCAATTCGGAACCGCTCAGAACTAAGCCCCAACTTCTGAAGCATCCCCTGCAAAGCCTCCATCCTCGCCTTCATCTTCCAGTTCCCAGAAATATAATGACAATCATAGGGCAAGTGACAAGCAGCCACCAAAACCATACCAGCACCCAACCGAAAAGCCTCCAGCACAAAGTCTCGATCCACCCGCCCCGAACACATCACCCGTATAGCTCGCGAAGTCGGAGGATACTCAAACCGACTCGTACCCGCTAGATCAGCTCCAGCATAACTACACCAGTTACAGAGAAAACTCAAGATCTTATCCTCAGGATTCGTCTCCAAAGCAGCCCGAATTTGAGCAAAAATCTGAGCATCAGTAAAGTGCATCTGAGTGATGGCGTCAGATGGGCACTCAGCAGCACAAGTGCCACAACCATGACACATAGCAATCGTAACTTGGGCAGGTTGACCCTCAGGCGCCTTTATAGCCCCGTACGGACACCTTTGCGCACAGATGCCACACTTCACCTTCACGTTCCGACACTTATCTGGGTCCACCACCGCCACAATAGGCTCAATCTTCCAAGTTGGCTTCGAGAGAACAGTAGCGGCTCGTGCGGCAGCTCCACTTCCTTGAGCCACACTGTAGGGTATATCCTTCGGTCCTTGGCAAGCACCAGCCAGAAAGATTCCGTCCACAGCTGTATCGATGGGTTTAAGCTTCGGGTGGCTTTCCATAAAGAAGCCGTCAGTTCCTCGTGTGACGTTTAAGATTCTTGCTACGTCTTCAGATCCTTTACTGGGGATGGCGGCAGTACACAAGACTACGAGTTCTGCTTCGATTTCGATGGGTTCTCCGAGGGTCATGTCCTCCGCGCGTATGATGAGGTTTTTCGTCTTCGGTTCTTCAATAATTTGGGATGCTCTGCCTCGGATGAAGGTGATGCCCATGTCGCGGGCTCTTCTATAGAATTCTTCATATCCTTTAAAGTGGGTGCGCATGTCCATGTAGATGATGTAAATCTCCACGTCTTCATGGTATTTCTCCTTGATTAGAATCGAGTTTTTTAACGCGTACATGCAGCAAAACCCTGAGCAATACTCATACTTGTTGATGTCTCTCGAGCCTACACACTGGATGAAAGCCACGGTGTGGGGCTTCTTCCCGTCGGAGGCACGGATCACCTTGCCGCCGGTTGGGCCAGCCGCTAAAACGAGTCTTTCCAGTTCCAGAGCTGTGATGACGTTGTCGTATCTGCCGTATCCGTATAGGCTGTTGTCGTATGGTGTGTAGATGTCAAAGCCTGTGGCGACGATGATGATTCCCGCTTCAAGCTCGATTTCCTCGGGCTTTTGATCGAAGTTGATGGCTTGACGTGCGCCACAAGCGTCCACGCACTTGTAGCACTCGATGCAATAGTCCTTGTTGATGGTGTAAACAAGGGGAACGGCTTGATCAAACGGAACCGAGATAGCCTTTCTCACACCCATGTTCATGTCCCACTCGTTGGGGTACTCTATGGGGCAGACATCTCGGCACTCACCGCAACCAGTGCAGTTCTCCGCGATCACGCACCTTGGATTCTTTCGAATTTTTACCCTAAAGTTGCCGACGAAGCCCTCCACCTTAAGGATGTCAGCGTAGGAGATTATTTCAATGTTAGGATGACGAGAAACATCGACCATTTTTGGTCCTTCGATGCAGATGCTGCAGTCTAAGGTGGGGAAGGTTTTGTCGAGTTGTGCCATGTGTCCGCCGATGCTCTCGCTTCTTTCCACGAGGTATACCTTGAAGCCCATGTCGGCGAGGTCTAGGGCAGCACTTATTCCTGCGATTCCACCGCCCAAAACGAGGGCTTTGTTGGTCACGGGTACCTCGATGGTTTCGAGAGGCTGAAGCAGCTTTGCCTTCGCCACCGCCATCTTTATGATTTCTTTCGCCTTTTCCGTGGCTTCCTTTGGGGTGCTTGGGTGGCACCATGAGGAGAATTCTCGTATATTCGCCATTTCGAAGAAGTAGGGGTTTAGCCCAGCTTCAGCGACGCACCTGCGGAAAGTGGGCTCATGTAGGCGGGGTGAACAAGCCGCGACGATAACTCTGTTGAGTCTGTGTTCCTTTACCGCCTTCCTGATCTCTTCTTGTCCTGGGTCTGCGCATGTGTATCGGTTGTGTATAGCGAAAACCACGTTGGGTAGGGTTCGAGCGTAGTTGGTGACTTCTTCTACGTCGATGACGCCGGCGATGTTGAGGCCGCAGTGGCAGACGAATACTCCGATTCGTGGTTCTTCTGACATTATGTTGCCCTCCAAGCGAGTCTCTTCTCGACGGATTCACGAGCCTTGGTTAAGCCCTTGGCCCGTAGTTCTTTGGTCATTTCCTTGGTGGAGGTCAGCTTTTCAAGAGCCTTGTTCCATGCTCCTGAACGAACGGGCGTGTGGCGTATGGATGTTCTTTGAAGCTCTAGGGCTTCCTCCACTGGACATACGATTTTGCAGACGCCGCAGTACACGCAGTACAACTCGTTCACGTGTACTTTCTTGTCTTCTTCTGACAGATATAGGGCGCCTGTGATTGGGCAGACATCGAGACAGTCTTGACATCCCTCTGGGCATTTTTCAGGATTTATTTTTATGGTGCCGTGGAAGATTTTTTTCACTTTGATGGCGTCGTCGGGGCATTTCATTTCGCAGAGTCTGCAGCATGGGCAGTTTTCCTTTTTTATGTTGATGTCTACTTTGAGGTTTTCTTTGTTGGGTATCGATTCGGTGTCTTGGACTGTTTCGCCGTTTTGGGTTCGTACGGTGACCTTGATGAGGTTGATGGGGCAGGCTTTTTCGCAGTCTACGCATCCTATGTCGCATTTTGTGGTGTCAATTTCGATTTCGCGGAGGAGTTGGGGGAAGCTTTCGGTTTTGATCACGGGGATCGTGGGTTCGTTGTCGGTTTGGACGGTTATGGCTCCGTATGGGCAGAGGATGCTGCAGATTCCGCAGTAGTGGCATTTTTGTTCTTGGATGTTGATGGTGGGGTGTGGGGTTTTTTGTCCGGTTGTTTTTGGGTGTTTTTGGATTTCGATGGCTTCTTTTGGGCAGATGGTTTTGCAGATTTGGCATCCTACGCATGTGGGTTTTTGGAGAGTTAGGGAGTAGCGTCTTGCGTGGTGGATTCTTTCTACGGTGAGGGTTTTTTCGTTTTCGGTTTTGAGGGTTTTCATGGGCATGGTTTTTCCCACATGTTTCGGCGGTTGTGTGGCTTCTTGAAGAGTATTAGGCAGTTGAGGATTTATATTTACGTTGTGTTGTTTGTGAAAAAATTTTTGACTAGTCTATACCGGGGGGAGGCACCAATCTGGGCGAACGGGGTTTGTTTTGGTTTCTGAAGGCATAAAGGAGTCTGATTTTGGGGCAGTTTGGGTGCGCAAGTTATGCGCAGGATGGTGCGTCTTGCGTGAAAAATTTTGGACTAGAGTAGAGGGGAAGGGTGGAATGAGTAGGAACGATTGGGGATGAGCTTAAGAGTGCCTGTTTCTCCATGTTGTAGAGGGGTGTGGGGTTTATGGAACGGGTTACGATGGCTCATGGTGCTGGCGGAACTGTCATGCATGATTTGGTTAGGAAGTATGTGTTGAAGTATTTGGGTGAGTGGGGGGCTGAGGTTCCGCTGGAGGCGCTGAAGGAGACAAAGGAGGGAAAAGAAGCCCAAGTCATAGGGGAAGCAACACGGCAGTTCAACGAAGTCGTCCTCGAAACCATAGTTGGCGGAAAAAGAATCCTAGCACCACCCATCGGAGACCCCATACCAAGAATATGTTAGGTTTTCCGAAGAGTAGATATACTTCACTTTCTAAACACTTGCACGCCAAGGAGTTGCGGAGTACAAGGATGTACGTCGCAAAACAGTTAAGCAAAACATTAAAGGGAAAGTATGCGAAGACATTGCAACTGTTGCGCTTGCTGCCATCGAAAATCGGTCTTGTCTGCTTGCTCGCGAATTTAGCTTTAAATAATATCTTGCGCATAACCAAATTGTTCATATCGCAGAGAGGTGAAAAAGTTGCTTAAAGGTCCTCGTTCATCTCTACCTTTTCCACGTGAACCGTCTTCTGAGGAGAAGGTTGTTTTACGGAGATTTTTTGAAGAGAAGATGACGAAGTTAGGGATGAATCCATATGAATATTACCGAGATTTAAATGAATACGTTCTTAAATGGACGTTTGACAGCTGGGATGAAGTTGTCAAATGTTTAAATCAATTAATCAGTGCTATTAAGTCTGGAAAGATTTATGATATTAGAGATGGAAAGGTTGAGCTTCCATGTAAGGTTTCTGTTCCATGGAAAACGCTTGGTGAAGCGGTTAAACATTGTTTTGCATTATTCGTTCATGATAAAGAGAAAAAGATATGGAAAGGTGGCATCAATAATCTTGTCCAAGTTCTTAAAGATTATAAGTGGGGCAAATTTGAGGTTGAGCGTGATAAAGCTTTAAAAATCATCGTTCAAAGTTGGAAGAAAAAAGATGATTCACGATACGACTATTTGACAAAGGATCAATTAGCGACTATCCTTGAAGTATCTGTTGATGAGATAGACAAAATTAACTGTTGAGGAGAGATTCGCCTTTAGCTACTTAATTGCGCAAAAACATCTTCAATTCTATTATCTGAGGACTCAGCCTACAAATACTACACAGAGGAGATTGCCAAAAGATGCGTAAACTATGCAGGGTCGACATTAGAAGAATCGGAGAAATCTTTAAGAAAATAGATGATTATGTGGTCGAGGTTGTCAGAAAGCTTAACCCCGACCTTGCCATCCTATTCGGCTCATTTGCAACAGGCGACATCAACGAAGGCTCAGACGTCGACATCCTCGTCGTCGCCGACTTCAAAGAACCCTTCCTCGACAGAATACGAACCCTCATGGACATAAACACATTCAAAATCCCAATAGAACCCGTAGGCTACACGCCAGAAGAATTCAACGAGATGAAAAACAGAAAAAACCCGTTCATCATGGAAGTCCTAGAAAAAGGCAAAGTCATGTACAAATCCAGCAACTTCGCCCTCCAACAAGTACAAGCAAAAATGGCTGGAAAGCTACCGCAATGGAGCGAACTGGAAGGGAAAGCCGACGAACTTTTAGAAAAAGAAACGTAACAATCTTCCCGACGTGTGTTTTGCCCAGATTCTACGTTTCCCTTCTATGCTGACCATGCAGGCGCCAAAAGGCGTCTGCGACGTACATAGCTACCTCGGTATGCAACCTGAGGTTTCGGACAGGCAAATGAAGCATTGTTGAACGTCGAGGGATGGATCAGAACGTTTGCATAGCTCGCACATCAGTCTTCTTTTTCGGATGATCTTGCAGGCGGAACAAAATCTTGCGGTGAGTTCAGACCTAGACACGCGTCCACCAGCGAGCGAGACCACGATCTCCGTGATCACAGGCTGGGCCTCAACTACGCTTTCGATCTCGAGGGCCTTACCCCTCACATGTCTGGTGTACTTGCTCACGGCGGTTTGGGTGATGCCTAGGAGGTTGGCTACGTCGTTCTGCTTGAGTCCATACGTTCGAGTTAGTTCTTTGGCTACGAGGGCTCGTATGGCGGGAACCACCGACTTCACCGCAACTTCGCAGGGGATGAGCATGGTGCCTCACTGATCAATTAGTTGTGGTCGAAACGTATTTAAGTATGACGTAAGTCATTCTATTATGACGTATGTCATAGAAGCCTCATGTTCACAATTATGACAACGTCATCACCAGGCGGGCATCCCCATGACCCCCGAGGTCAACTCACACCGACTACTGTCCAAGATTGTAGAGAGCAGCCCAAGCCTAGCAGAAATCTATGAACGAGTTGACGACTACTGCAAAACTTGTAGGACGCCTTCTCCCATGACTTGCGTAGAGGAATGCGAGCTATGGAAAGTCAAAAACGAGGTCTTAGGGCTTAACGGAATTGTCAACAAAGATGATCATCTCTCCAACCTATTCAACGCCATAAAAAGCCAAAGACGACTAAAAATTTTGGACGGGCTTTCCCAACGACCCAGCAGCACCAAGGAACTGCAAGAGCACCTAAAGAACCACGGATACTACCACAGCCGCCAGACCATCAACGAATACATCAAACCCTTAGTCAATGCAGGACTCGCCAAAGAAGAGAGTAACAAATACATACTAACCCTCTACGGCAGAAAAATCCACGACGTGTTAAAAAGATTTAACCTCAACAACTTGCTACCGACTCGTTCCAGCTGCTACGAAGAAGTCATCTTAGAGGAACTGGTGAACGGACCCAAAACTCGCGACGAACTACTCAATTCGGCGCCCCTCAAAAGCCTGCCAAGAGCCACACGACGACTCCAAAGAAGGAAACTCATCATTAAAAACAAGCTCTCCGACTACGTTTTCTACTTCAAAAACAAAAACAGAACAAATGATCGGCTTTCGCCGACCGAGAAAAGGGTCTTTAACGCCATCCCTGAAGTTGGCATGTCTGCTCGCCAACTTTCTAAGGAGGTGGGCATCAACCTCAGAAGAACCTACCAGTATTTACGAAGGTTGAGGGAGAAAAAACTGGTTTTCGCCAAGAAGATGCCCATAAAGTATGAGCTCACGACTGACGGAAGAAAGCTCGCCAACTTCCTAGAAGCCATGACCCAAGTTGCTTTATCCGCTTCAAACGCCTCAACCTTCATGCTACGACGCCACCCTAACATAGCAGCGACGCTGAACCGCCAAGCACGTTAGCAAGCTGAAAACTGCACCGCACGAACTTACTCTAACGTCCTGCCTTCGTCACTCCAGCTTCAGAAACCTTATGTCTCGCCCAAATTCTACAGGTGCCTTCGAAGGAGACCATGCACGCTCCCTTCGGCGACTGGGGCATACATCCCTTCATGTAGAGGGGACATTCCGGAGGCTTAATCTTCCCAATCATGACCAGATGGCAGAGGCAACCAGGCATCAAGTCCCTGGGGCGTTCAATCTTTACGCCATACTTCTTTCTCGCGTCCCACCGCACAAACTCTTCCCTCAGCGCCAAGGTGGATGAGGGAATCTTTCCCAGCCCCCTCCAGTGCCCGTCCACCACCTTAAACACCTGCTCGACGAGTCGCTGAGCCTTGACGTTGCCCTCCCACGTGACCGCCCGCGCATACTCGTTTTCCAGCCTCGCCTCACCATTCCGAATTTGCTGAAGCAGCATAGAAACGGCGAAGAGAACGTCTAAGGGCTCAAACCCAGCGACCACGGTGGGCATACGATACGCCTTCGGAAAGACCTCGTAGGGTTTCATGCCGATGATGGTGGAAACGTGACCCGGCGCGATGAAGCCGTCAATATGCAGGTCGCCCACACCGAGTAACAGTTCCATGGCTGGAGGAATCAACCTATGAGAAACGAGGAAGCTGAGGTTTTCCGGCGGCTCACCGATGATCTCCGAGGCGGTTGAGGGCGCTGTAGTTTCAAACCCGATCGCGAAAAATGCAAATTCTTTGCGGGGTTCCTTCTCCGCCATCTTTACAGCGTCCCTGACGCCGTAGACTATTCGGATGTCTCCGCCTAAGGCTCGAGCCCTCTCAAGTGACATCTCCGAGCCGGGAACACGAATCACGTCACCGAAGGATATCACGGTTGTTCCTTTTAAAGCCAGTGAAACTGCCTCGTCGATTTCTGCGGCGGGAACGATGCATACGGGGCAGCCTGGACCAGCGATCACGTCGACTGTCTCGGGGAGGAGGGTTCGAAGTCCATAGTGGGTGATGGTCCATTCATGAGTCCCGCATACATGGCAGATTTTCACGGGGTAGGGCGGCGCTAGACTCCGGATGTGTTCAGCGACTCTCTTCGCCAGCGCCGGGTCCCTGAACTTTAACGGCTCCTCCATGTCGTTATTCTTCCTTCTACACGACGAGTTTTACGCTTTTGACGAGGCATTCTCTGCCCCCTACGATTTCTACGATGCCCCCGCATTTTGGACAGTGAAGCGTCGGGGTTGGAACGTGATAGACGGGGGCGTCTTTATACTCGAAGCCTCCCTCATAGCCGCAACTGGCACATTTCACCACGCCGTCCTTCTCCTCGATGTAAAGCTTGGAGTCCTCTAGTATCGTGTCCTTGGCTAGCACTCCATACCAAAACCTCACCTGCTCGGGGTTCAAAAACGTTAGTTTCCCTATGACGAGATGAACTTCGGCGACCCTCTTCGCCTCGTGCTTCTTAGCCTCTTCAAGGATGCTCTCCACGATTTGTGTGGTCATTGAACCCTCATGCAACCCAAACAACTCCACTGAAATAGTTAGAGGCCTAACGCGTCGATAACTTCTTGGACGCCTTCACCACATCCTTCACGTGCACTACCAAACTGGAATGCCTCCGCCAGCTACGAGTTGGATGCCTCTGATTTTCTGAGGATTTCGTCCCAGAGTTGGAGGGTTTCCTCCGCTGCTTTTTGGTCGATCACCTGAATTGCGTATCCTGCATGAACTAGTACGTATTCTCCCACTTGAACATCCACCAGCATGATGTTCACGTCTCGGACGATCCCTTGACCAAAGTCCACTTTAGCGATGTCTCCGTTGATCTCGGTTACCTTGGCGGGGATGGCGAGACACATGTGTTATCACCTATACCACGGTTATCTAACATAAATCGGTTCTGGTTAACCATGCAGGAACACGGTTGCAACCACTTGCCCAAAAAAGATCCTTCCCTCCCCACGTGTTCCCCTTGAACAATATCACCGACTCTAGTCTCAGCACGCAACCGCTAACCGACTCCCTCCTCGCCATTCGAGGCTAGCGTTTCCCATATATTTTTGGTTTCTTAAATATCGCATTTTAACTCTCTATTTTGAAAATGTTAACTAAAAGGTCTTTAATCCTTGTCGTTGCCCTTTTGCGATTAAGAGTTCTGTCTCCATTGAGAACTGCCATCTGGTGATGTTTTGGCTTATAATTTCTTAATAACTGAGTCCATAGGAACTGCGTGGCTGTATAAGCCTAGTCTCTCAGGCTCCAACCCTAATGCGAGTCCTAGTAGCTGCACGTAGTGCATCACTGGAATGTTGAAGGAGGCGCCCATCTCAACTTGTCCTCTGTCCAGTTGAAGGTGGCAGAAGGCACAAGGACTGACGACACAGTCTACACCCACGTTTTTTATGTTTTCCAGTTTTTCCCTCGCCATGTCCAGGGAAACATCAAGGTAGCTGGACCTCACTCCGCCGCCAGCGCCGCAACACATCATCTTGTCGCGATAGGGGATGCTCCTCGGGCCCAACACCTCCACGAGTTCGTCCAGAAAGGTGGGGCGCTCAGCACTCTTAACCTCTCGATACTTTGTAGGCTTTAGCAAGTGGCAGCCGTACTGAACCGCCACATCTAGGTGTACGGGCTTTTTCACCAGCCTCCTCAAACCCTCGACGCCGATTTCACGATAAAAAACCTCTACGATGTGTTTCACATCGATGGTGCCGTGAAACTCCTTTCCTAAATCGCCTAGAATTTTGTTCACCTTGTCTCGTGATGCGGGGTCCTCCTTCAAAATCTTGTTGGCTTCCTTCAAAGAGCTGTAGCATCCGTTGCAGAGGGTCACGATGTCGCAGCCTAGGGCTTCGGCTATACAGAGGTTTCGGGCTGCCAAAGCCAGCCATGTAGGCTTGTCGAAGGATTTGAACACGCCTGGAGCCGGGCAGCAGGACGCTCCCTCCATGTCTTTCAGCTCGATTCCCAGCACCTGCGCCACCTCTC